>Ga0307509_10011734_pt1 | contig 10567 bp, 6 predicted proteins | sample 10_EM_MG_FD_202245 | JGI IMG/M metagenome (GOLD analysis project Ga0307509, IMG submission 202245) | Populus trichocarpa ectomycorrhiza microbial communities from riparian zone in the Pacific Northwest, United States - 10_EM | ecosystem: Host-associated > Plants > Roots > Unclassified | place...
TCCAGTATCCAGAGCACAGAGGCAGATATCCAGAATTGAAGCTCGGACAGCGACCGGGAAGGGGGTATTTGATTGAACAAGGAACCTTTCATGAGCATGCATCATCATCTATCACTGGATTATATGCATCAATGAAAGCAGTTAAACACACAATTATTTACTAACTACGTATGTGGTCAAGTGAAACCAGAAGCCCGCTTCGCAGGATCCCGAGTAGCATGGTAATTATTGTCATGGGTCAAACTCCATCGCATTTTCCCCATGATTTCAACACACACCTGACCTGATAAATAGCTAGCTCAATGCAACCCTTTGGAGAGCCTCTCACAGCAAGATTCCCCATGTTGAGTGGATGGAAGCCATATATCTACATCCTTTTCTAACTTAAGAAGATTCAAAACCCTTCCCTCATCCATATGCTAGCCCATAGCACATTCGTTCTTAAGTCATCCATAGAACACCAGCATCTCAAATAGGCCTTATCAAATCCTGAACTATTTCAATTCTATACATAAGCAGCTAAATACATGACCACCTACCTACCACAAAAAGCTATTATCTGGTCTTAGATATCCCATAAGAAGAATTAATTCATTAGGCCGTTTTAAGGAGTTTTGTATGGCCTGATCAAATATCTTACAGGAAAATGCATTAAATTGTAACATGAAGATTATCATCTTATTTTCAAGGTTAATCTTCGAAACAAATTGCTTTGACATGAGAAGTATGGAAGAACAAAGCTTCATGTATTAGCACCAAAATCAGGCATTACTAGAAGGTAATGACACTTAAAAAATCACAATTCTCATCCAATTACGGGGATAAATATCGATATTCATGTATTAGCATCAAAGACAGGAATGAAACAATTATGGGCATTTATAGCACAGAACAGTAAGGATTTATGCAATCTACAAACGCTATAGAGGTCAAGTGTGTTGGGTTTTTCAAAACATATACACACAATAAAAACAATAAATTTACAAAAACAATTGGAGTCTCAAGATCCTATAGACAGATCAAGAGTTGTTTAGTGTTTATAGAAAGATTACTTGAAGATCAGATGTTCTTTTCGGCTTTAAATAATTTCTTCAATACTAGGTTGTTGCAAACTACAAGTCACCCAAGTGTATGGTCTCAAATGATAATACACACGAACCACCAATGAGAAATATCATAAACCCTTTTAGGAGAGAGGAATTGTTGTGTCTTTGAGTGCTAGTTTTTTTTATGTTTTTCAAGTATTCTGTAACTTAAACCTGAAAACCTTATAAATAGCAAAATATCAAGTTGTCTCCTGAATAATATCACAAATATTGTTTCAGAATAATTTTATAAATTTATTCAATCAAGTCCTTGCTTGATTTTTCTAGGTTTAGAATTGTAATTTTCTGTATAAACTACACTATAGTCCTTAATTTCTAAAACTTATTTACAATCAAGTCCAACTTGATTAATCATCACATTTTAATTTTTGACTAATGATTCGTATATATATGACCCATTAAGTTCCCAAATAAGGTGACTCAAATATAAATCATAATCCTAAATAAAATAGGATTAAGTAAATTAACAAGTAATTTATTATCAATTCAATAATTGATTGATTTATATTTGAAGATCAAGTATAATCTCTAGCGACCTATCATAATTCTTTAATTATTAGAAAAGTCGTAAGTGGTTTGACTTAACTTCTTAGTGTAATTATTATCATTTCATCAACATTGTTTCTGATTTAAATATTATAGCATGTAGTTTGTCTACTATGTCGAATCATCTTTGTTTTCAACATCATAGTCATTTATTCCTTAAATATGATTTGAAAATCTTTTCAAATCTCATTTCACCTAGATTTATAATCAATACTATTTGATAACAAATAAAATATTTTCTCTAATTCACTTAGGATGATAAATCCTCTTTTGATTATTTAAATACATTTATATAGTTCATGTTAAGCCTAATATTTGCTCATTTGTTACCTTTGATTAGGACAACATGTAGTAGGATCAAATCATAACAACACAACCATCATGTGAGCCTTTTCATGGGTACATGTGATCTCTACATCTGAAATTTTCATGTGGGCCAGTTCAGTGCACATGTCATCTGACAAACACGTATATATTAGTTTTAAGTATCCCTCATACCTTGGTTTATATGAACAACTATTTCTTTTCATAAAAAAAATATAATATATATTAATCTCAACAATTCTAATTAATATTCAATCTTGATAGAATATTGAATGAAAACATTTTAGGAATAATATTTTGATGCAATAAAAATTCTATAATTATAACAACTTTATAAAAGAATGATCAAAAGATAAAGACAGGTAGTCAAAGAAATATTAAAATGATGGTGAACAGAAATTACTTAGGGGTAAAGGAAGCTGTACAAAAATACCATGAATAGATAGGTCTTCATTAAAAGTGGACACAACATAGATAACATCATCTTATTTACGATCTTAGGGGAACTGAGTGACAAATGACTTGATTCCACTATCTTTTCAAGCTTTAACCTTGTTACGGATGTAAGTTTGAGAGTCTTTTTGGTGGCCCGCAAGAATGTCAGCCAAGCCAGGCACTCTAGCAATGAAATCCCTCATCCCCCTAACTTGGTCAACAATTATGTGGCTTATTTCATCCGCAATTAACTTGCCATCAATTACAAGAGCATAAGTAGTAAGAGAAGCAGGACCTTCATTAGTTATGTCTGTGAATGTATAATAATTGAATTAATATCTTTTTACTAACTAGTAATTAAGAAAAAAAGAGAGGTAAAGAAAATAATATACAACAATAAATAATTGGTGGGATTGATGAAGGACAAGGAGGCCCAATTTCAAGGAGGTCATGAGAGAGCAGAAATGAAGGAAATTTAAGAATATCATTGTTGCTCCTTGCACTTATTACACCAATAGTAGTAGTTATTGAAAAGCACTTGATATTTATTCTTTGGCTCGTAATATTAGTAATAAGACTCATCGTCCTTTCCATTATCATCGTCACCTCAGCTAAACTCTAAACTTTAAACTCTAAATTCTCAACCGATATATTCACCTAGACTACCACTACTAAAAATAAATTAAGGCTATTAGCATTAGATTTTAGTAATAGAATAATTCAGTTGCTAATTTAGTAACAGATTTGCAACGGATTATATATATTATTTTTTTAATATCAATAACAGACTTAGCAATGAAAAATCTATTGTTGAAGGCAACATAAAATTTACAACTGATTATCTATTGTTGATTGCAAAAAAATTATTTAAATCTTAACCTAAAACTAAAATTATACACATTGTTGATTAGCTTTGACATTATGAGATCTCAAACATTTATTAGCCTAAAAGAAAAATTCTAATATTACACTCCCCCCCTCCCTCAGAAACGTAAACACAACAAAGATAAAAAAATTAACTTGCAGTCTCTTCATCTTCTTTGTCCCTAACATCCATAACTCTAGAAAAATAATTAACTTGCACTCTCTCTTCATCGATCTTATTTTCCTTCGTCCCTAACTTTTATCTTCATTTTCTTCTCCTTCATCTCAATAAATTTAATCTTCTTTTGTAAACCACCAAAAACACCAACCCATGGCAACATCTCACTAGACCCATAATTATCACCATCGAACATCCTTGATTTACCCCCTCTCTTTATATATGGGTTGGGTTTTACACTCTTCTCTTCAATAATTCAAGTAATTTTAGGATTTATTGTTTTATCTATTGTAATTTAGTTTACACTAAAAGGTTTTTACCTAACTTTCCCAATCTCATGTGTTCTTCTCTCGTGTAGATTCCATCTCGCTTGTCTAGAACTCAAGAACGCAAGTAACAAATTTTTTTTTATCAATACTTTGAATAATGGTTTTAGGTTGTTCATTTGATAAAATTGAGGGTTTATGAAATGGTTTTACCATGATTTATAACCTAATTATACATGTTTAATTGAAAATTTATCAAAACCCTCAATTTAATTTATAAGGTTATAGATCATAAATTGTATGATAATATCTTTTCTGAGCTTAGGACTATCTTTTTTCTTTCCTCATTCAATACGAGTTTGTATAAAATATCAATTGAATGATTTTCTTTTATTAAATCTAATATTGAGTTTCTTTTTGGATGGAAATTGTAGGACCAAAATGAAGTCTAGGAAGCCAAAATAAGTGTTCCTGAAACTGACCATGACATTGTAAGTGCATGAACATATAATATATCAATTACCTATAAATTTATGTCCATAGAATAGTTAATTATTGTTAAATACTAACTGATGTGGAGGTGACTGTATATCTTAAGGATATGGTATCCAACATATTGTTATCAAATTGCCATGTGGAGTTGAAAAAATAATAAAGAGTATGTTTAAATTATTTTACATTAGGTACATGTCTTAAATTCAATTTCTATATTTGGACCATGTTATGAACTTTGACTAGAGATTTATGTGGTACATATTTTATTTTAAATGATTGTTTAAGTACTAATAGTTAAGGAAGTATGCTTATTTTTATAACGTTCTGAGTCAAATTTTGAAGCCAACATTTAAAAGAATTTATTAAATTTCTTTAAGTATACAGAGCTAAATTTAGGGGTATATTTTTAAAATTGTCTTAAAAGGAATTTAGTTTTGATCAACAAGCAAGTTGATTCAAGTTCTACCTACTTAGGAGTATTGTGTATTATTGATGAAAAAAAGATTTATTTATATATGATACATAGTTGGGGTTGATTTAAGTGTGTAATAAATTTTAAAAAAATATAAAATAGTAATTAACAGAGTTGTTTTGATAATTTGTTACGTAACGTTTTACTTTTAGATTAATAAAAATATTAAATTAAATAACATTCTAAAATGTTTGTTTCTAAAATGCTTATTGGTGTTATCATGTTAATTAGATTATGGATGATCGATCGTGGATGTATCATCATCTTATGCATGGTTATCTTTGTCCTGAATACATTGCGGGTGTTAGAAGATTTATCAATTTTGCATTTTCAATTGATAAAAATGTATCCTGGGGAAAATTAGATATCCTTGTGTGAGGTGCAAAAATCAAAAGTTTTTAAAAGAAGATGATGTTTTTAAGCACCTATTGATAAAAGGTTTTTTACCTTGTTATGAAAAGTAAATTATACATGGGGAGCCTTATGTTACAGAACCAATGTTGGCTGGACCTTTATCGGTTGGGATTAGTCATGTTGTGAATGATGTTTGTCCTGTGGTAGCAGAGGAACTTCCAAATCTGAAAGCACCTAATTTTTATAAACTTTTGAAAGTTGTAGCGGAGCCTTTGTAGGATGGGTGTACCAAGCAATCCAAATTATATGTTTGTATACAATTGCTTAATATAAAGTCAACTTTAAATTTGACTTAGACTGCCTTCAACAAATTTACTGGTTTTACCAAAAGTTGCATGCCTAATGATAAAAATTTGGTATCAAAATTTTATAATGCTAAGAAATTTATGCGGCCACTTGGACTTGGTTATGAGAAATATGATGTGTGTCCTAATTATTGTATATTGTATTATGGAGTAAATGCAATGAAAACAAATTATGACTTTTATGGAAATTCACGATACAAACCTAGAAATCCAACTAGTAAAGGTTCTAACAAGGTAAAGCAGCAATTCCGATACTTTCCCTTGACACCAAGACTTTAAAGAATATTCATGTCTCCACATCATGCCAAAGATATGACATGATATCATTTTCATAAGTCAGATAATAGGGTTATGGTGCACTCATCTGATGGGGGGTATGGAAGGGGTTTAATCGTGTCCATTAAGCTTTACGTATTATCCAAGAAATATTTGATTAGGGTTATGCACTGATAGGTTTTATCCATTTGACATGTGTTCAAATGCATACTCTTTTGGCTAGTAATTATGATTGTTTATCATTTGCCTCCGTGAAAATGCATGACTAGATTATTCATGTTTTTGGCAATGATGATTCCAGGGCCAAAGAATCCGGGGAAAAAGCTTGATGTTTTCTTAAGACTTTCGATTGATAAGTTAAATAATTTGTGGTTTGTTGGTGTTGAAACCTTTAATGTATATAGAAAGAAAAATTTTCAATTAAAGACAACTTTGATGTGGACCATTAATGACTTTCTAGCATATGACATATTATCGAGTTGGAGCACTCATGACAATTTATCTTGTCCTTATTATATGGAGCATAACAAGGCTTTTAGATTAAAAAATAAAGGGAAAACTATATTTTTTTATTGTCATCGACGATTCCTACCCATGAATCACCCATATAGATGTCAATTAGATAAGTTTCTCTCGAGATAACCAACTTGCTTATGAAGGACATAATTTATATAGGAGTTATGAAAGAGTAGATGGTGATTATGGTGATAATGATGATGATGATGTGAACATTAGAGATGAAGATGAGGGAGACGGTAGTAATGAGAAAGGTGTATGTTATGAGGGGGATGATTATAATGTGAGAGGCGTGGAGGATCAAGATGGTCCCATCAAACCACAGTTCGACCTCTTCTCTGTACAATTATGATCGAAGAGTTAAAAGGAAAGGTTTTGACACACCAATGGATCCAATTACAAGGAAAAAAAGGAACAACAAAGTATGTTGAGACTTTTAAAAATTAAGTTATTAAGGTTATATTTTCAGGTATGAAAAAAATACTTATTATTGTGTAATTATTTATTTAATAAAAGTTTGTTATTATATTTTTTCAGGTTCAATAACGCATCATGTGGACATACAATCAGAGATATTTTAAGGTTCAATTTTAAAGGAGCATGGCACTCTTGGAAAAAAGTAGATTCAATGTATAGGGATGAACTCTTTAAAGAGTTTAAGGTATGAACCAACGCTACTTGCCATATTCTTTTCAATTTTGATCACTGTAATGTAGCATTATGAAAATTTATAGGCATCCTTATATATATATATTACAACTTATTTATTTGAGTCACGCCAACTATAATATTTTAGTTTAAATCATCAACTTAATTAATTAATAATATAGATTTTGCAAGGTGTTAACTATAATGAATCTGATGTTGACGGGCATCGTTGTATGTTGTTTAATTGCTTCATTTAATTTCTCTAGTTATTTTAATCATTGTGTCTCTTGTTTAGTCCTAACACATAATCTTGCAATTCTTAACAAGATAACACAATATGATTAATCATTTCCATACTTTGAAATTTTATGCACTCTTTTTACTTATTATATATTATTTGGTAGAAAAAATATATCTTTCCTCAGAAAAATGAATCAATTGTTCGTAATATTTGGGAAGATAAGGCTGAGATTGCTTTGAATCAACAATTAACACGAGCTCGCAAGAAAGCCAAGTCAAATGAAAACACTACAAATATTATAGATTGTCTTGATAAAGGTCCTGCTTGGATAAACAATAACGACTGAAATCAAATGATTAAAGATGTTTGATTCACCCTTGAATTTCAAAAGAGGTCGGAATCTATAAGGAGGAATCGGTTAACCAAAACAGATGGCAAAATAAGTACTCATTCTAAAGGAACAATGTCATTTGCATCATATCGAGCTAACATGGTAAGGATTTTTATTTTTATTTTTCTTAAGATAATAAATTAAAATTTTTATATTTATCTTTTATAATATTTATTAATCTTGAAAGCAAGAGCAAGCTGGTGGAAAAGAACCTTCATAGGATAATGTCTTTTCAGCTTTGCATCAGAATACTAAGCAATCTAACATCTTCGTAGACAACAAGTCTAAAAAAGTGGTTATATGTATTTTATTTATTTATTTATATAACTTAAATATTATTTAACATTCAAATGAATTTATTATTGCATGTATTTTTTTGGTAGAAAAATTATAAGAAAGAGATGATTTCAAAGTATGGAACTGATTAAGAAAATCATCCTTCATTTGAGGGGACATTTTGGTGTGTGGCTTCAGGAAGAGTTACAAATGGTAGGATATATGGTACACCTCGTATGCCAAAATCTATAGTTAATACAAGTTCTTCATCACATTCCTACTCGGTTGAGTCATCATATCCTAGTTCATCTTATCAGGCATTGCAAGAGAAGATAAAAAAAACAGATGATTTTATTTTTTAAACAAAACAACAGATGGATTCCATGATAGAATATCAATCTTGCTAATTGTAAATAATTCATAAATCAACAATGAAAAATCCATTGTTGATTAAAAAAACCAACAACAGAATGTTTCGTTGCTGGTTTATTAGCAATGGAAAATCCATTGTTAATATATGCAACGGATGATTCGCTATTGATTTGTCAACAACGGATTATTCGTTACTGATTATGAGCAACGAAAAAATTCGTTGCTGAAAAATTAACAACATATCTGCATTTGATATTTTTTATTACTGATTTCGTTGATAAATTTATTTAATAATGGATTTTAGTTTTATTTGGAATTGATTTAGTTGCTAATTGCTCCATTTTTTAGTAGTGATATACGACGATCAAACTTTTTGTTAAGAGAAAAGCTGGCTTGTGAATGGCAATGAGTAGGTTGTGAGATTCCAACTGGGCTTCACTTCTCTTCTCTTTTCTTCTCTTCTCAAGGGTCTAGGAAAGTGGATTTTTAGGCTTCTGGCCTATTTTCCACTCAATTGTCAAAACAACTGCTTGTGCCTATATTCCTAAACTTGACAATATGAACTACACTCCAGTTCTGATTGCATGCATGTCATTGACAACGTAGTTTTGTTTTGTGTTGTTTGTGATAAAATTATCTTGCTTTGTTTTTTTTTTTTTTTTGGCTTTGATCTGTTTTAGGGTTCAGAGAAATATCTTGCAACCTATAAGCTTTAGAACTTCATTTGGACTAAAGGAATACATGCATGTCAAGGATTAATCAAAGAATCTTAATTCCTAATATGATGTCATTGAAATATTTTATTAATTATTGGTATATATCTGAGACCTAAATACGTAGAATTCATAGCCTCTTTCACTAGGTTTTGATATATATATATATACAACATCAAAATTTTAAGGTCTTCCTCGATTAATATCAAAGCATATACATTACTTTTCCTTCAACTTATTACTATTGTTATCCTAACTCTTTCCTCTTTTTATTACTTTTGTTGCTTTTGTTTTAATAGGCTTTTTTTTGCTTTTGATTTATTTATCTTTTTATGAATCTAACCTAGTTTTCTTAACATGAGCCTTAATTTTCCCTTCCAAACTCTTATTAATTCAACCCTTGAAAGAGCCATCGAACCCCTTTTTTTTTTGTATCATTAATAAAGATTATAATCAACTCACGAATATTTAAAATAAAATGGTCAAACCAATGCAAGAAGAAAATGACAATTCATGATTAAAATTACTGAAATTTTTTTCTGAAATGATGCATGAATCACTTCTTCAATTGCGCCAAATCACTTATTTTGTGTTGTTATATTCTTTTCTTTCATTGAGTTATAAGCTATGTTTTGATCTATAATCCATTAATTTGATTTTTTTTTCTTAGAGAAGCTCCCTTTTTTGTGTTCCTAAGGATGCATTTGCTTTGCAAAATTAAATATTTTCTTGAAAATTAACATTATTTCCATCATTTGGATGTATTAAGAAAATTATTTTCAATCCATAGTTGTAGAGTGATGGTAATAAGATATGAGATATGATGGTGTGTGTGATATTAATAATTATAGTGGATGTGGTGATTATGATCGTTATTGAATATTGAGTCATGCGATGGCGATAGCGTTTATGGATAAAATGATGGTTGCTACAATAGTTACATTAATTAGTGACAAAGTAGCGTTTTTTGTGATGGTTGCAACTGTTATATGGCGGTGAATTAATTGGAATAATAATTAAAAAAAAATAGTAGTTATATTAGTAGTAATTAAGATGGTAAGTGGTCGGTAGCAATGATAGTACTAAAGAGATCAATGATGAAAAAATAATGGTTATATTGATAGCAAGGTTGTGTTGGTGGTAGTGTGCGGGGGGTTATTGGTTCTACAGCGGTGATTAAAGTGCTAATTAATGATATTGGTGAAAATTACGAGGGAAAATATTTTTTTCTTGATTCATGAAGTAAAAAACTTGTCCTCCGAATTAATACTATACGGGGATTGGCAAAAAAATGTTGTTTATATAGACTAATTTTTCAATATCTTTTTCTACATTTAAAGAATGAAGGAAAATAAGAAATATTTTTTACAAAACAAAATAACACAACCTGAGGAAACATTAATTTATCCTTTTGCTGCAAGACTTGTTAGCTAATAATTAATCAATTAAAAGCATGTGAGAACAACCGAGAGGGGATGGATTTTATATTAATTAAAGCATGCATGAACTTTATACACTTGATTTCCTGTACGTAGAATGTACGTAGTACACTAGATGGAAATTAATCATCCTGGAGATTAAGATATTGTGATATATACAAATTAATTAATTGATGGATGGATGCGCAAGATAGGCAGGCTGGTTATGTTACTCGTGTTGTTGTTAATTAAAGGATTGGCATGCAAGAGGGAAATTTGACGTATCCCGCGAGCCGTATCCACCTTTTCCC
>Ga0307509_10011735_pt1 | contig 10566 bp, 11 predicted proteins | sample 10_EM_MG_FD_202245 | JGI IMG/M metagenome (GOLD analysis project Ga0307509, IMG submission 202245) | Populus trichocarpa ectomycorrhiza microbial communities from riparian zone in the Pacific Northwest, United States - 10_EM | ecosystem: Host-associated > Plants > Roots > Unclassified | place...
GAGGGGGGGCCTGCTGGCATGAAAATTGGGGACAGGGTCGGGGCGCCCTCCTGAGTGGAGGAGCTCCTAGCACCTGCTGGTGTTGGGGGGGGGTTGGTCTTTTTGCCTTTCCCTTTGTTTCGACGGCTCGAACCAAAAGGCGGGACAGAGGGATCCATATGGTATTCGTGTAACCTGACAGGTCACGTTACGCGGAAATCTCGAGATAGTGTACGTGGTGTTTCTGAAAGTGCAAATTGCACTTGGAGGGAAAATAGAGGGGAAGAAGCATGGTCATGGGGCTGGGACTACGGTACTATACTAGTACAAGTACTGTACTTCTATTCTCATCGTGTATTCGGAATACGGTTGCTATAAAAGTACCGGAAGGTGTGTCAGAATTATTTGAAATATTGAAGATTTGATATCTTTAATACAAAGAGGATAATGTAACTGATGGTAAGTGAAAATAATGATCATTATGAAAATAGTGACGGCAACTGTGAGGGTAGGATGAGGGAAGATGTTTCATTTACTGTTGAGGGTAGCCTTGACGCCGCTTTTCAAGCACGGTGCAATAAATTCTAAAGTGTTAGTCCATTCCCATACATGGGCTTCACCAGGTACTGGCGCCGTTCACCGCAATCTTTCAAGGAGCCTGAACACTATACTTTCTATGGGTTCGTGATGGCTCTTCCAAAATGGGAAACCAATGTTGGTGCGGAGATGACCTGTGTGTGAACTAAGAGGTAATAAAAGAGAACAAACCTGGCCTGGTATGAGAATAAATGATGTAAGGAGCAGAAATTACTACTAACCATGTTTGGTCATAGTATTAAGACATAAATCTTTAATATTACCTAATTCCGAATGCGCGATGAAAATGGAAGTACAAGTATCAGGCAACAAGTTTGTACTCTACCACTAGCGTTGTTGGCACTTGAAGTGCCTTGTGCCAGAGTGTGGTGAGATTGGCCGATGGCACAACCTTGAACAATTCCACCGCCGTAGACCAGTTTGTGCTATTGAGGAAGCAAATATTGGAGTTCTTCAGCCCAGTGAGAACTTACAAGGATACAAATGGGGGATATTCAATGTGAATTGGGCTTGTAGAGAGTTTCTCCTTTTTTTCTTCTTACAAAGTCATTTTATTGGTACATATATTGCCTGGGCACTACTTGTACATTGTGCCGTGCCGGGCACATCGATTTGGAGGGTTGTGCCATGGCACAAACTCTGGTAACTTCGTGCCAACAACGCTATCTACCACACAGCGCTCGAGTACGGTAGGTACTCGAGTATGATATCGTACCGGTAGGATAATTACGGTAATTACCGGCAGTCTCAGTTACGGTACTGACGGATCACTTCCGGGCAAGGCGTTCTTTGGTGGCTGTTTGGCAATAGACCCTCTGATGATTAAAAAGACGGTTCGGAAAACGAAAGATAGACACGAAGAAAAACCACCGTCAAAGATCAAACTGTCCTCGATAATTGCGGTCGTCCTCTTCCTGCGGTTGTTGCTCGCAGACGAGCCCCTTTTCCCCTGAAACTATGCTAAATGCCAAGCCTTCTGTCTGGACCTAACCACCATAACATACTCGAGTATGATACATGGTGTTCATCACTGTTTTCCCTATATCCCATTTATCCGTCCGACAGTACTCGAGCACTAGTACTGTTGATGCTCCTTTAGTTTCTGGGCGTTCTTTAATAGGAATGGCAATTTCCGAAAAAGTCGAGTCAATTCGCCTATCAAGTTTACAGTCGTCAGGAGGAAAATGAGATAAAAACTGCGAAGGAAAACAAAAAAAAGTTGATAGCTGATTGGGAATGCGGTAGTCTCGTCCTCTTCCTGCCCGTTTTCCCCCCCGTCTATCATACAAATGCTACTGAACTCACTGCGTCAAACATACACGATGTTTAGTCTACCGAGTTGCCGCGCACTTGCCCACAAGTCCATTCACGTGCTTGACAGTACTCGTACTATGGCGCCATAGTGCCGAAAAATCTCTAATCTCCAGATTCTCGGTCAAAAGTCCTTAACAAGGATTAGTGCTTTCCTGACACGGTATAGCTTGAGTTGTTTGGCTGTGTTGGATCTCGTTAACTTGGCAAGCTAAACCTAACGTGGACGAACGTCGCGATTTTACAGGGATATTTCCGACAACTTGGTGATACCGTTGTGGATTTCACGAGATTTCACGAGATTTCACGGTATTGTACCCGAAAAAAGCCACGGGAGATAATTGCTCAGTGCCAATGGTTACCCGGCCAATCTTCTCCGGAAAAAACGCATCAACCAATACTCACCACTACGACGTGTAGCTTTCTCTTTTATCAATGAAGCAGTTGGCGCCTCGCGTAGTTTGTAAGCCGTAGGGTTACATACGGGAGCCCGCGTGTATGCAATAAAAGATATTTTGATATGATATCATAGCATCAGCAGAAGCATTCGGCCCCAGGGCCAAAAGTGCGTTCTTCGAGCTTCAAGTGAGAGTTGGATGGAAAAAGCATTCAGGTTTTCCACTAGAGCGCGGTACCGGTAATCTAGTACCCAACCCCATCAAACCCCACAAGAAGTTCAATTGATATCAGGTGAGCCTCTATGCAAGCTCTACTAAAGCAATTACGCTTTCTAAAAAAACAATCTACAAACTCTCCTTCTCTGCCGCCGCTGCCTCTCTTCGCTCACGGTTCTCCACAACTCTCTGCAACCAAATATTAGCATGCAAGCCACCAAACTCCCGCTAAAGCAAATAAACATACCAAAAGATTTCTAAGAAGAACCACAATCGTAACCTTCCCAACGGCCGGAACATATATCGACGCTTTCTCCTTCACTTCCGGCCCGAAATTCTATACCCTCCATGTCAGCCCTCCAAGCCCCCTCCCTATCGTAATCCAATTAGGGAGCCATGGGACACATACCTTCTCCGAAGAAAAGTTTACGCAGACCGCTCCACTATGATAACCCACGTTAGCCACGTAACCCCTAATACTGCAGCGAGAGAAGCATACTCCTTCAATAACCCCACAGGAAACTTGTACTCTTTACTCGGCACCCCAGTAATCACAACATCACTCTTAGGCACCACATCCTCGAGCTTCAACTCCGTATCATGAACCTGATGCTGCCGTCTCCTAATCCCCGCGCCCCGAGTAAAATACTGCACGTTGTTAATATCAACAGAGTACACACTCGCTCCGTCATTTGCCAATAGCGCTGCAAGCGGACGTCCCACGATCTCCGAGCGGTTAACGACTGTGATAGTCTTTCCAAAGAGCCTATTACCGTAAGGCAGGATGGAGTTGTACACGGAGATATGTTCGAGGATCTTGACGATAGCCAGGGGCGTGCAAGGTAGGATCGACTTTTGCAACTTTTGCGGGTCAAGGAAGCGGATGTTTTGGTACATGTTGAACAAGTAAGTGTGTGAGAGACCTTCAACATCTTTCTCCTTGGAAGTGATCTGTTGGAGGTATGCGTCCTACTCCTCATTAACCCCACAACCTCGCAGTAGGAAGAATATCAAACCTGACTACTCCCAAAAACTGGATAATAAACAATAATTCCTCCAACCGCATCATCCATATTCGCCGCGATGATGTTCTCCTCAAGGTCATCTCTATCCACCTCTCTAAGCTCAAACCTTACTCCACTGCAGCAGATTAGCATCTCCGGGGATAAAATATAAATATAAATAAATAAATAACAGAGTTCACAAACTTCTGCAAACAAGTCTTCTCCGTCCAACTGGCATACATCCTCGCCGCGGGATCCGCATTCGCCAGAAACCCAACCAACAGCGGTGCCCGCCCCAGCTTCTCCACTGCGAACTTGACTTCTCTCAGTATACCCTCGGCCACGGTCGAGGCGTAGACGACTTTGCAAGCGGGAGGCGCGGAGTCTCCTGCTATTGTGGACATTGTGCGCTGCTTTCTTAAGAGAGCTCTGCTGTGCAAGGGGGTGATGAGGAAGTGGAAGTTGGGGATGGAAGAAACACTACCGTATTGACAAATTTTTAGTGAGGCTGTTGGTAGTGGTGGGAGCAAAGCCGCGGACGGCTTGGCGGGGAGACCGTGTAGGAGACCGTGAGCAGGGCTCCAAACCGATGTTGAAAATCTGGGTTGCGGAGGTAATGATTTACGGCAAGGATTTTACGCAGTGGACTGAAACCGCTTAAGTGGAGATGAAGATCATGATTGATTGTGATAACTTGATGGAAAGGAAAGGCTTGGGGAAAGTTGTGTACAGGAAGGGAGGAGTGGAGCGAGCAGAGATAAGAGGGAAGGAAAAACAAGGGGGGCGAAACCATTTTTCAGAGCTTGCGTGTCCTTTGACTAGTGCGTACGTATACCTCAGCGGCCAGAGAGTGCGGGCACATCCCGCACCAAGTGCGGCCATTCAACTGCCATTTCCAACAACCGACATTGCCGTGCGTAGGCGTGATAAAGTGTGGCAAAGAAGGCGAAGGGAAAAGAAGACCGCAATATGACAGGAATTCGATAGAAGGAGGCCATAGTAAGTGAATTTTCCGCTTTCAGTGTCCTGATATAAGGCATGCGTTTATCCCGAGTGACATTTGGTGTTTTGAGTGCGTTCTTTTTTTTTAATCGAAAAGATAGAGGTGCGGACAGTCATTACACATGGAGATAGCGAATACATTTTGGCTGTTATCCCAATGGTATATAGTATGTACTTTCGCAGACAGCTTAGGGAGCGAGTGAAACTGCACTCTGCGGTCAGAGTGAAACTCTGGCATCAAGTATCACTCGTGAGCATACCCCTGCCCCGAGCCAATGAGGATGCGCATACCATCGAGGGAGGACCCTAATAGGAGGCGAAAAATGTGCTCGGGTGCAAGAATTCCCCTTCCCGGCTGCCCCAGGGGGAAGGCAACCGCAATGCCAGCCCTCTAGTGAGGTGAAACAAAAGGAATATATATTGTACTAGTACAGTACTTCCGATTGCCTGACGTTTGTAAAAACGACTGCTATTGCATATGGGCAAAATCCTGAGGCTCCGGGCAAGATTTTGCCCATATGCAATAGCAGTCGTTTTTACAAACGTCAGGCAATTGGGAGTATGCTGCCTTGCCAGGAGAGGGAACTACAGCGTCCCAGCACATCTATCTTCTCTTCGGGCTTTTCTGGTACTCCGTATCTAGAAATACGGTTACTGCTACGATACACAACCACTCAGCTGGGAACAACAAAACCCTACCTCACTCTCAGATACTTTATCCCAGATACAGGTGTAGGGAAAGCCGCATCGATGCGCAGTGCAGGAAGCCACCAGATCGCGATGCTATGTGTTCATAAGCAGGAGAGCGGTGTATCACGAAGCGTTATAACCTATGGCATTATGTTCAGTATTATCATAAATTTACGCTAGCTGTACCCAGCTGGTGTTCACTAACGCACCACGGGTACATCCACGAACCTACCTAATCTAAATCTTCAAATGACGATGCAAAACATAATGTTTCTCCAGAGGATAAATTATATAAGATCAACCTAATGCATATCCACCATAAAATGCGTGACATGGGTAATAACTAATTTCACAAGTTAAAATCATACCCGATCATAATCGTAAATCATAAGTTGAACCTCCCCGTTCGTTTTTTCCCAACCTTTGATCCTTTTAACATTTTTTCCTGATTACCGTCATAGTATCATAAAATGAATAAACAGAACACCCTAAAGCCAAACCAAAATAAAGAGAATTCAAGAAAAATTAAAATTAAAAAATTAAAAAAAGAATTACTTAGAACTCCACCTTCTCGCTCTTGGGCATCTCCGGAACATCAGGGCTCATCTGCTTGATGTAGACTTCCGCATCAGCGTTGCCTAGGATGGCGCCGACCTCCGAAGAGACAACTGCGGGGTCTTCATTGACTGTGAATATTACAGGCTTGTGTGGACGCTGGACTTCAGGGACGTATTTATGGCGATGGAAGCGCGCGGTTTGGTTATCCGGGGTTAGGGGCTTTAAATTACGGACAAAGTCAGTATATGAACATGTGAACACCATTGAGACAAGGAGGAGTTCACCACTCGGATAGGCATATCTGGTTTTGTCGAATATTCATAAAGTTTGGGGATTGACGGCACTTCCTCGGTGTGGGGCCTGCAAGCAAAGGCTGAGAAAGTGAACGGACTGTATAGAGAGCATTAACACGAAGTACATCACTGCTTAATGAATTGGATGGTATTAGGCTTACGAGACTCCACCAATAGGCTAAATGCTCATCGGGGCCCTGTCAGCAAGTATCCCACGGTCGGCATCCTCACGGAGGACCTCACCTTATTCCTACCCGCCAAACCATTCACACCCGTCCTAACAAGGAGCGGGGGGCGACTTGACTTGACCACAGCACGGAGAATAAGCATCTTGAGGGTTCTCAATGTTCGGGCAAGAGAGATAAGTGGAGGACCGAGATGTGGGGGATGGCAGATATGAGTAGATCCAGTAGAGAGAGTGTTTTAAAAAGAGAAAGAGATAAAGGGAGAGGAGGGATTTAAAAAGGGAAGATGGACATGGCTATAGCGGCGCACTCAAGTGCGAGCTTTTTGTACTGTGGGAATTGTGTGGACCATCATAGCCCGACGAGGCAGCTTTGTACTCGAGTATGTACGAGTAAGTGGGCCAGAGATATTCCACCCACACACCCTCTGCCCGTAAAAGCGTTGAGAGATAGACAGGACAGCCATCATATGCAACTGCCCCACGCTTTCAGAATATCAGGGCCAATCAGAGCGAAACGTGAGCCTTCGGCCACTTTTCTTGGCTGCATCCAACCTTAAAAGATAAGCGAGAAATTGAAGGTTGAAAAGGATCCGCGGAGGGGGATGACGAGAAGCTCAAGCAGGGCTTTGTTGAGATTTTAGGAAAGAACAGAATTTATGAATTCTCGGAATCCACCCCAGATTTCTGCTTCAGTCTTGATACTACATTCGAGCTGTGGGGGCCCTTCCAAATATTATATTATCATCTGGACTCTTTTGTGCCCGTTGGTCCTTTGCTGCTGCGGTACTGGCAGGGTAGTTGACCAGCAGCATCTGGAGTTGCACCTACCAGCCTGTAAATGTTCACTTTGCCGCAGTGAACCGCAACCCAATTCCGCTCTGGGTATGCCCACCCTACTGCATGGAGAGCAGCGCAAGCAGTCCTGCCGGTCTACCGCCCCAACCTTCAATTTAATAAGGGTTGACTTATGAACATAAAAGAAGCAGCTAAATATTAACCCATACTACTGGTACCGTATTCTATCCTCTTATCTCTTAGCCACCAACATATCCCCTGCAACTCTTACTCGATGAGAGTTACGGGTGAATGATGGTGTGGGTGACACGGCAGATCACTGAAATATTGCCTTGGGCCCCTCCTCGCCGCACGAGAAGCTACTGTGGGAGGGTATCGGTACCGATACGGCACCCCACGGACCCCTCAAAGCTTCCGCCATCGAAGGCCCTGAGATCCCTACGGAGTCCCTTTAAACCTTGATCCTTTTCCCCCCCGTTTCCCCATCCCCCGCTATACCCTCAACAAGCTTGCATCCTAAATCCTTACAAGCCCTCCCACTACTGTGCCAACCCTCCCACCAACTTCCCTCATCAGCATCCGGATCTCCTTCCCTCAGTTCTCTAGGGTTATGTTTTCCCTGCCAACAGTACTTATTCTCCTCCCTATCCCTTGGACTCTGCATATAGTCCTCATCGTACCCATAGTAATCCATTGACTTCCCGCAGCAATCATATGACTTCGTATCGGCACCCTTGTCATCACCCAACTCCCCGTAATGTTCAATGGAGCAGTCGTAGTTGTCTTTCTTTGGGTCGTAGATTTCGTGACAGTACACACAGTGCAAGATTCCCTCGGTAGGTTCAGGCTGAGGGTAGGCAGTTTCGAGGATTAATGTAGAGAGTTCGTCTTTCGAGAGGCTGCCTAGGTGTCTTCTGAGGGCGGATTTGCCGACGTATTTTGACTTCAGAGTCTCAATGACGGGCGCGGCGGGAAGATCGCTGGTAGGCTTTGGGGGAGCGACAGCATCGACTGCTGGGGCCGGAGGACGGGAGCGCTTTCTGCTCGGTTCCGGGGTTCCAGACGAAGAGGAAAGGAGGGAGATAACGTCAATTCGGGTGGTAGAAGTTGACATTATTGGTGAGTGGGGGAAAGGAACGAGTGGTGAGTGGGCTGTGGATGATAGGATGAAGATAGATTATGTATCGTTGTTTGTACTCGTACTCTGGTTTTCCCTCGCATTTGGGACGTGGAACGTAGGCAGATGGTATCGATGGGCATGCCCTAGGATCACTCATGGCGGAGTTATATACCCGAGCACGCCTGCTAGAACCAGGGTGTTCATCCGTCGTACAATACAACCGCCCTAAGAAAACCAATCCCAAGCCTGTGTAAGTTTGCAGTCCAAATATTGGTCGTCCCTTACCGTAAAAACTGAAATATAAGAGAAATGTGCTAAGCGGTTGAAATAAGCTTAGCCGCTAAAAAAAGGGGGAATGTCGCAAGCAGTGAGGTTATGACTGGTTTGAGACATCTGCTTTGACCTCCAAACTCAACCTCAAGTCATAGCCTCCAGAGTCACGATATTGTTAGTAGAATAATCAATTAATATATATCATAGGAGTCATAGAGAATGTAAATAAAAAATAATATAAACAAAGTAGATACTGTACTACTCTTACATGAAAATAAAATACAAGTCCAATACTTCGAATAGTGACTACTCATAATCAATTATCTCACAAATATCACAACACCAAATGGCCCGCCAAAGCCAGCGAAGCAAGGGCAGTGCACGCTCTAAGGTTACTATTGTCCTGCCAGAGCTTCCGCCAGGCAAGTTCTACGCCCCACCCCGACAGAAGCCAGGGCCAAAGCGAAAGCCATTGAGCATAAAGCCCCGAAAGACTCCGCAAATGGTGCAGAATCCTCGCAAGTCCTACACGATCAACTATAAGCTGCGCGTATTGTCCTGGCTGCAGAAAGCTTCAATTCCCTCTGGGCCAACCAAGTTGCGGGAGCCCACATTAAAGGAAGCGGCGGAAAGATTTAAGATTCCACTAGGGAATATTGCACGATGGCAAAAGGAGGAACTGGCTGGGAATTTCCTAGAGGCGTCAGCTATGGCTCGGAGATTGGAGGGAGGGGGAAGAAGAAGGAAGTGGGTGGAGATGGAGCGGAAGCTATATAATAGCTTCCGCCAGCGGCGAGCGGAGGGGAAAGTGGTCCGCCGGAGCTGGTTTCGCCAAAATGCGAAGCGACTCTATGCCGAAACCTATTCCAGTTCGAATACGATAGTTAGCCAATTCTGTTTTTCAAATGGATGGTTTCGGGGTTTCTTATCCTGGCACAGAATAACTCTCCGTGCAATAACCAACAAGGCTAGCCAGCTGCCTGTAGACTATATTGAAGCATTAGTAAATTGGATGAAATTTAACCGAAGAAACTCACAGCTTCGGCCAAAAACCCTCTCCACTCTTCCTGATACCCCAGCGGAGATTGGTCGTTACAGATTGAGCAACATCTGTAACATGGACCAAACTCCGCTACCCTTTGAGTATCTTAGTGGCCGTACCTATAATCAGCAGGGTGAAAAAACGATTTGGGTATGGGGTAGTCAGCAATCTGGTTGGGAGAAGCGACAGGCAACAATTCAACTTACTGTGTTCGCTGATGCTGTCCCCCGTGTTAAGCCCCTGATATTCTTTCGTGGACAGGGAGTAGGCCCCACTGTCGTAGCCGAAAGAGCCCTGTATGACCCGCGGGTTGTTGTCAAGTTCAACCCGAAAGCATATGCCAATTCAACTAACATTGTTGAATGGCTTGAAGAGCAGGTCATACCGGTACTGGGAGGCCGGCCAACTCTCATGGCGCTCGACATGTTTGGTGGTCACAAAACTGATGAAGTTTTGGACACCATGCGAGCCCAAGATATCACACTTAGTGTGATACCTGGGGGCTGTACCAGCATGGTTCAGCCCCTGGATATATCAATTAATCGACCCTTTAAAGATATTCTCAAGGTTAGTATCACCAAAGTCAAAAAAAAATCAACGGAGAGGGGTACTCATCGATTCAAAATCTAACCTGATCTCAAACTAGGAGATTCTCGAAGAAAAGGTTGACGAGGTTGAGGTGGAGGAGGAGCGGGTTCTGTTGGAAGGAGGTCAGCTATCGGGAAGCATGGTGGGAAGGCGGAGGGTTCTCTGCACATGGGCGGTTGGTGAAGCCTGGGAACGGTTCACGACAAACCATTCCCATGTGGTGGAACGGTCTTTCACCACTGTCGGTCTCTCCCTTCCGCTCGACGGAAGTAGAGATTCCGAAATCTCCATTAAGGGTCTATCGACGCCCTTGTTTGTGGAGGGAGTGAAGGACTCGGCAGAGGGGGCCATGGTAGCTGGAGGGGTTGTTGAAGAGGATGGCGAAGGGGAAGAGGAAGGAGACGATTCACCAGAGTTGAATATTGCAGATGATGAGCTGGATGGCGAATATATCTTGGGTGAAACGGATTGAAAAAATAAAATGTATTTTTAAATTTTATATGTCTCATGTTT
>Ga0307509_10011737_pt1 | contig 10565 bp, 8 predicted proteins | sample 10_EM_MG_FD_202245 | JGI IMG/M metagenome (GOLD analysis project Ga0307509, IMG submission 202245) | Populus trichocarpa ectomycorrhiza microbial communities from riparian zone in the Pacific Northwest, United States - 10_EM | ecosystem: Host-associated > Plants > Roots > Unclassified | place...
CGCGCAAAAGTCATTACATCATTATGACTCACAATCGTGAGTCATAGAAACATCAACCAATCATAACATAACGATGACACGCAAGTGCGAGTCATGTGAGAACTATGAGTCAACTGACTGCATAGCGCGAAACATAATTATGACTCACAATCGTGAGTCATAGAAACATACCTTATGACTAATAACTATTAGTCATGTGAAATCTGCCTTGCTTAGTCACGATTTGTGACAGGTGGTTTCAAGGGTTTCTGGGACGACATAGAATCAGTCTTCGCAGTATAACGAAAAAGGCACAAAAGATTCCGGCCGAGTATCAGACCTTAGTACTCAATTGGCTTAAATTCAATCGTTGAAATTCGCAGCCCAGGCCTTCTTTTTTTCTTGATATGATGCTTCAGCACCCGGTCGGCCGCTATGAAGAGTCAAACATCTGTAACCTAAACGAGACGCCTATTCCCTTTGAGTATTTAGAGGGAAAGACCTATGATACGATAGGGAGTAAGACGGTCTGGGCGAAATCCTCACAAAGCGGATGGGATAAACGGCAGGCCTCTCTAGTGCTCTGTGTGTTCGCCGATGGGGTCCCCCGAGTTCCCCCGATGATCATCTTTCGGGGAAAGGGCGAGCGACTAGGTTCAGAAAGGTCCGAATATCACCCAGGCGTTGAGGTAGAGTTTAACGATAAGGCCTACATGAACGATCAGCTATTCCTTCGGTATATCGATGAGCACCTATTGCCAGTCCTAGGTGGGCGACCAACCTTATTCACAATTGACCTCATGGGGTCACACAAAATGCCCACGGTTCTTGAAAAGTTACGGTCGCACCATATTACACCCAGCCTGATCCCACCAGACTGTACTAGCCTTGTTTAGCCACTAGACGTAGCTATCAACAAGCCATTTAAGGAGATTATGCGGGACCTTACGGATACTGCAATTTTTGAGGCAGAAAGTACGGAGAGTGTCCAGAAGTGGACAGTTCGGCAGCGTCGAATACTCACCACTAGTTGCGTCGGGGATGCTTTTTACAAATTTCACCTGGAGAAAGGTAAGATTATTCGTCAAGTATTTCGGAAATTAGGACTATTTCTGCCAACTGATGGAAGTTGTGATTCAGAACTGGATATAAAGGGATTTGCTGGTTTGGAGATTGGAGATTGGCATCAGGAGATTGGAACCAGTCACGATGCAGCTGATATTTCAGAAGCTCACGATAATGATGAGAATATTGAATTTGTAGGTAGTAATGAAGTGATATATTGATTGGTGTCTGGAGTGGGCTACCTACTACAATTAATGAAAAGGAAATAGTCAAATATACAAACTAAACTACAGCTGAACTAATGAGTAAGTATAATCAGGAACATTCACTCATACTTATCTTGACTAACTAAACCAAATATAAGAATAAATAGGATATAAGGGAACCATCTTGCACACTCTACTGTTTGCGGCACTCATTCATTTCCCCCCATATATGACCCCATCTGCTAGCACATCCCTACAACAATGACGAAAGAAAGCCATGCGCACAAACCACCCCTATCGACCCTACTCCCCACCTTCAATCCTCAAAGAAATGAAACCGCCAAAGATATTCTCTAATCTTCCTCATACTCTTAATTATTCTACCGTATGATCTTGTAAAAGTCGGACTGACACTAGTGAGGATTTTCTTGAACCTGTCCAACCACCATGGCCTGTATGTTTAAACTGTGTTCAATCCGCCTTCTTTGAGCTCTCCTGTTGGTTCGGTTCCCTTACTTTCACTTTGATGGAGTAACCGCGTCATGGTATGTCAGGTTAGGGTACATATGTGAGTGTGAGTAAGGCAATGACCAGACCGCTCAGTGGCGACTGGTGTTGCGTGATAGGGGCCTACTGTGCAGGCCACCACAAACTGTATCTAGTCTGAGCTTTGTTCTTTTCTCTCTAATATTGTATTACCTTACATTTCTTTGCGAACACATTTGTCTTATACATTGAATATCGAACACATCTCAGTTTTCCTATCCGCAAGTGACCTGGGTCTTTCTTCTGACAACAGTTCGGCTCATAGCTTTGTCATTGCGGTACTTGTATGACGGCATATTTCCCTGCGTATAAACTAGACCTCCATAACTCTTTAGCTCCAACCTAACTTTTGCCAGATCATATGATATCATCTGCCACACCTATCGATCTCTCATTCATGTATAATCCCATTTGCCTGGGTACATCCGTACTCTGAATAATGGAAAGACATAAATCCTTCCCTCTATCCTTCCGTCTATCCTTCCATTTAGAGCAATTGAAACAACTAACACTATAATTCCATCTTGTCCCTCATCTATCCGCCTTCTTTATCTCAGACAACTATTACCTTCTGGCAACTCTGACAGTCCAAGTCCGCATGGACACCTGCTGCAGTACAACAACCGCTTGGAGGCTACCATAAGGTGAGCATTATGAGAAGAGACCTGGAACAAAGGTGGTAGGAAAACCGAAGTGTGTTCGCTATCTGATCTGTAGAGTGATGATGTTTTTCATATAGACAGAAAGAGACCACAGCTGAGACCAAATATAGTTTGTAGTAGCTACTTGCACAGTGGGCTCTCTATCGCACAAACACTAGAAACACCAATTAGTAATTTGTTCCTTAACTAGAAAGACTAACATACCTAGAAGTCTGGTGGCACAAAGTTGACTCTTGCATCCTGTGTGGGCGCTCTTGTTCTGTTTTTACTGGCAGAAGTTTTGTAAGAACGGGTTTGAGAACTTGTAGAAGAGGTTGGTTCTCAAGGTAACGAGTGGTTGAAAATTTGAGACAAGGCCGATTCGTCATTGTCGATCCCTTGCTCAAAATGGTTAGCTTTAGTCTTGGCTTACCTATTCCAGCAGAAACTGCAGATCGCGGAGATAGCGAATCGAAAGAGTTTTTACGGTACTTTACCCCTACCGCGAGTACGTACAATCTCCATTGCTCGCCGGCTAACCCTTGCACATTGGGCTAGTTCCAAAGTAGCGCTCAGATCATATACCGGTATGACGGGGGGGGATCACTGGCAATGATCGATCAGCCATCTAATCGCCTCGCCACGCCGCGCCAGCACGGATGCTTCGCGACACGAGTTGCACACACAAATACCAAACTTCCACACCTTAATGTCAACCAGGAGTCATCGAGGCGAAAACAATTCCATACACTGATGCTTCTTCCCCACACATCTATCCCCGAGCTTTGGGAGTAACGATATGATCCCCGCTCCGCCAGTCATCTCGAGCAAAGCCACAACTTGAGAATCCTCCAGTTGCCATGCCAAAACACGGCTGTTTAGGGGTCAATGCTGCAGAGGAGCCTCAATTCCTGCAGTTTTATGTACATGGAGACTCGTTCTAAGGGGGATCCTTAAAAGCCTACTGTACGTAGGTAATTTCTGGAAATTGTTAGAGCCATCAACGCGGTATCTTCAGTTTTGAACATCTTTTGGCGGGAAATCGCGTTGTCCGCAATTTTGTTGAATTCACTCGTGTGCAAGGTGGACACGGAATGTCACTCGGTAATGCCTCCCATTCTGCTCTCGGCAGGGCAGCACCACTACCACCACCACCACGTAAACCTGGCACAAGCACCATAGCGCGTGTGAGAGTGTAGGAAAAACAATGGGCATCTTAAAGACCGAGAGAGTACGGTACTAGGGTGGGTATGGACGTGGGTGATCGGACAGACAGGGATTAGAAATTGTATGTATCCCCATACAATTTCTAATCCCTATCTGTCCGATAATCCACGTCCATACCCGAGTATATGTCGCTGGGTATCATATCTGGGATTAAACCAAAAAGCAACACGATAATAATTTTTGAAGATCTCTAACTATAGCCACATATTTAGTAAGACATTGCTTCACAAAAGTGCTTGGAAGGCACTCCTCCGAGTTCCATATTTTCAGGTTTTCAATACTCGTAGGAGCAATATTCGTGGAGGTGGTAGAGTTTCCAATTGCACATGTAAGATAGTCATTATTAGGTTTCTTTTGGCCAAGCCTGGCTTCTTTGTTGGTACGATATCATATGTAAATTTATCTATGATAGCTAATAGTGCCTGCACTAGGTTTACCTGTTACTATCATCCGTATCGCGGATGAAAACCAAGTGTTATGACCACTAATTAACGTCCATAACCCATAAAGGGGAAAAATGAAAAATGAAAATGGAAGTGGAGATGAAGATAAAAAAATAAAAATAAATAAATAAATAAACAAACAAATAAGTGGGAAACTAATAGGAGCAAATTCGCAAGACAGTTTTCAGCACCTCGTCCATCCGTTCTAGTCAATTTCTATCCATCTCCTGGCGCTCCTACGCCCTTACATATAACTCATCTCGCCAGGCTCGCCAATCTCCAATTCGTTCTGCCCCCAGACTTGCTCGTTTGGATTTCTCGCGGCGCGCTTCTCGGACTTGGCCCTAGCCGGTATTGCGGGCTTCTTTGCTGTGCTTTTGGCCTTCGGAGCCTTGCGTATCTTGGATGTGATCTTCGGGGTCATTTTTGCGCGCCCGGTCGGGGCTTCGGGTTCGTCGACTTCAGTGGAGAGCTCAGTGTAGTGATGGTCGTCGCCGTCATTACCGATACCGACCTGTCCGCTCGGTGCGTGCACTTTTTTTGCCTTCTTTCCCACCGCCTTGGCCTTGGCCAACTTGGGGGTTTTGGCCCTCTTGACGGCGGCGGATGGCTTGGGAGGAGATTTGTCCTTTGCCTTTGCACGTTTCCTGGGGGTCTCGATATCCAGCTCGTCGGCTTCCCTTGCGCGTTTGGCAAGGAGTGTACGGGGATACGGCGTATTTTTCTCAAACTTTCTCGGGGACCTTCTGAGGATCGCCGTCGCATGGTCCGTGGCGGAATGCGCAGGTTGTTTGACCTCGGAATACTTCCTAGGTGGAGTTTGATCCATATATTCGGAAGTGGTAGATCCCTGCTCATCCATCTCCTCATCGTATACATCCGAATAAGCCTCCAGTGGTCCCACCTCTTCGTGTTTGGAGAACTGAATCGGTAGTGGTTTATCAGATGGGTTATCAGAACCCCCCCCCAGTGGTGCACCCTGGTGTGTCGTGGGAGGAGCCAAAGGAGGGATCTCCAAGGGTTTTTTCACTACTATTGGGTCCATGTAGACAGTGAACGACTTTGCAGGAACCTCTTCGGTAATTGTTGAGAGCGGGGGTAGGAGGATGCCACTATGCATATGAATGATTGGGGTAGAAGGACCATCTTCAGACAGACTGTCGAGGGGACTACTCCAACCATCTTCCTCTTCACCCACGCTCTGTGTTTGTTCGCAGCGGCTGTTGGCATGCTCAGCTGCGTCGATGCCCGAAGATTCGAGCTCAGCGGATCTACCGTTGTCACATCTGCCCTCCTGCGCTTTAACCTCGGAGTCGTGGTCAGAGTGGTCGCCAGGGGATTTGGTCTCATCTTTCATAGTGAGATCCCTACACCACTGAGAGTCTTTAGGTTTTATAGAGTTATTCTGGCCGGCCGACGTGCCAGCCGGACTTGAGCCCGAAGGCTCTCCCGCCCTAGAGCCAGCTTTCTGGTGTCTTTCTAGAAACTCAAAAGACTCATCATCGATCTCTGTTTCCCCAGAATCGTAGGCATCGTAATCTTCGTCAACCTCCTCCCTGATCACCATATTGCCTTTCTCGGCTGTCTGGGGGACGGCTGTTCTGACAGGGTTGATTGCTGGGGCGGCAGTGATCTGACCGGGATTTGGGCCGGGAGGGGCTGTCTGCCTAGTTGCATGCTCGGAGTTGCCCCCCCAGTGTCTAAAACTAGGGGCCGAGGAGGGCCGAGGAGCAGTTATAAAAGGGTCAGGGATTGCCCTGGGAGGTTCAGTATTGGGAGGCGGGAACGGTGAAGACATAGGACTTGGACCCGGTGATCGGGCCATCCTTTGGGCCTCTGAATAGTCCCAGAATTGGCTTCGAGCATCTAAGAGAAGTTAATAACCCGCCACTATATGAAATTTGAGCTAGGAAACTTACTATCGGATGGAGTCTTTGGTGAGCCCGTAGCTGCAGATGCAAAGTCATCATGGGGAACGCTCCCAAGCCTACCCTTGACATAGGCCAAGTCCTCCTGAATCTCAGAGAGAGCAGAGTGAATCTTGGCATGAGAATTCCTCCTCTCCCAAGTATCGTACTGGTTCTTCAAAACAAGATATTCCATAATTCCGGTCAGTGTGAGTTTGCCAGTAGGGACCTTAGGTTCAGTAGGGGTACAGTTTGGGTCCTCCGGTGGAGGGGATGGTGCAGATGTAGGGGGGGAATTGCCCGGCCTCGTGGATTCGATCTTACCGCCGGCCGACTTGGGCGCGGTATTCTTAATAGCGGGGGATCTCTGGGGACTCTTCCCAATTTCACCCGCCCAGTTAACTGTCTTCCGCCGCTCGGGGACAGTACGTCTCGAACCGGCGCCATCAGCAATATCGGTCCCGTCTCTTATCGCCTTAGCAATGGCAGATTTAAACCCGGAAGATATAGTAGAAGGCTCGGATGCAACGATCCTGGGAACGAACGTCCCAATGGGGGGGAAAGGAGTTCCTTTCTCTTCCCCATCACCGTTGCACTCACTCTTAATTTTCGGCGAGGTAGCAGCGTCCTTCTCATTTTTTATTCTTCTGGTCCGCAAATCCCTAAGCGGGGAAGAATTAACAGGGCCTTCATAAGGGTCGCTCTCAGCTCCATCGTCTATAAACATTGTATCAGTCGGGAAATCGATCTCCTAATGAGAAAAAAAACAATTTGTTAGCTCACATCACCACCATTGTCATCGATAGGAAAGGGAAGAAGAAAGGAATTAGAAGAACTCACCTGTCGCCCCCACTTATGGCTCAGCGCATTATGATTACACTCCCAGCAAACCTGCTCGTCGTCAGGAATATACTGGTCACGCCACTGGTACTTGTTGGAGGAGACTTGGAAGTCGACGCATAGGCACTCTTTGCAGGAGTTGGTGATGAACTGGCTGCCACAGGATGGGCTAATCGTTTGGAAGGTGGACATTCCTAAGGTTGGTTTTTGTTGTTGCGGTTCTGTAAAGGTGGTGACAGTGGTTGGGGCAGTGGTGGTTGAAGGTGCGGTTTGGGAGCTGGTGAGAGAAATATTTGTTGGTTTGAGGGTGGGTGCTGAGAACATATGTTTGCCTATTTATCAATGGCAAGGTGGTGGGGGTGACTGCTCAAGAGGGCTTTTAAGTCAAGGTTGAAAAAAATTGTCGAGATATAATAGTATGGATAGGATGTGGGGTTGAGTTGGTAGGGCTTCAAGTGTATTTCGAAGACTACCGCGTGAGAAGTTGTGATTGAGGGTAGCAGTGTTTAGTTTCCGGAACTAAAGCGCCGACTTATGTGGTGGGATCCTGGAGATTCAGAATGAAGGTTTAATCCAACTATTACCTACCGATTAAATACCTTTCTACAATCGCATCAAGTTTCAACAGGAGTACTGTCTGTCTGTCTATTTGTTTGTTCCTCCGCTCTTGATACTTGCATTGGTTTCAAGTTACCATTTGCATCCTATTGTCTACTGTTTTCACGATACCGGTCCGGGAAGGTCCCTAAGCACAGCATGTGGTCTTGAATAGTCTTGTTGGAGCATGGGGTATTTCATGATTGCTATTGTATGATAGTAATCGGTACAGCCGTGGGTATGGGGGGTTGGGGGGTTAGTATTTGGATTCGGGAAAATAGATAATCCCCACAGCTATATGCCTGCGGGATGAGATAAGGTTTACAGCATGGCTGGTGTACCCTCAACCCTTGATTCCGAGATCGGCTGCGTACCATGCAGTGAGCTCTAGGGTTAATCACAACTAGAGGATGAACCGCCCTCTGCTGTAGAATCCTTCCGTCATAGCGTAGCGTTGGAAGACAACTTCTCGATTGCTTACTAATATCGTCTTCTTCGAGTGATATGATAAACAAAGAGCTTAGCACTGCACGAGGGTTTACCACCCTCGCTAGCCACTCATGTGCCCTGAGGACTCACAAATATTATGGGGTGGACTGTGGCTGTTGGCCGCTATGTTGAGGCCAAAGTGGGAGAGTTGGCCAGAGGACCGCCGAACACGAGAAGTGAACAGCAACACGGATAAGGTGAGCTTGAAAGCCTTTGAGATTACCAGCGCGGTGACAAAGATTCGGACCTTCTGGCTGCTATACATCTAAAATACCAGGCCCATTAGTGTCTGAGTAAGAGATCTTAGAGAGCTGCGAAGATCATGAGTAGTTTTTTTTTTTTTTTTTTTTTAAAGAAAAGATGTACGATAACAGTATAAGCACTGAGGTTGGTAATGTGATCGGCTCTTGTCAGAGTTTACAAGGGAGGCTTAAGGAAGACAGACAGGATTAGTAACAGACATTTTTTGTTTGTTAACTTACCCTGCTTCGACGAATCCACTTTTTTATGATACTTTGCCAAATACAAGTCCCCGTCATGTGCGGAGTGAACACGATTTAGTGTCCTTGGCAACGGAAACCTAGCCCCACGATCCCCCTGTGTTCACTCCGCACATGACGGGAACTTGTAACCCCCCGGTTCCTCGCCCGCCGGCTTTCACCGGGTCCCCACTGCCCCAAAACCTAAATTTTGTTAGCGGGGAGAAAATCGCGGGCAGAAATGATCCATTTTTGGGGTGAAACCGCCATTGGCCCGATTTCTTGGTCTAGTACCAGGTACTCGAGCATTATGCTTTAATTGTCGATCCCGAGATATAGCGGTGTTATTCTACTTTTTTGGTCTAGGGTATAGTTACTCGAGTACCGTAGTCTGTTACGGTACTGGCACAAGTAGAGGGGAATACCGGTCTTTCTGTTAGGCGGAGAGCTTAGTTTCGGGGGAGTGGAGGGGACAGTGCGCTGGCTGTAGGGGTGGGCCGAGTGACGAATACGGTATGTCTCTCCATCATGGCTCCGCTCAAAAAAGTAGTCTCCTCCGGAGCTCAGCGGGTACAGTACCGCTATGATAGTGCTCAATACAATGGGAGTCCCGCAGCCACAAGAACCCCCGTCAACCGTTGTTTGTATTCATATCTCACTACAACTTCGAAGTACAGTACTAGTACCGGTACGAGTACAGGCCTTCTCTCACTCGTCTTTTTTCAGTTTGGTGTTACAATACCGTAAAAACTGGAATAATTCGCCCTCACGCTAGTATGTTGACTTAAGGTATGTCTCGCCAAGGTTCACACATTTGTTTAAAATTTTCCTCTTTTTATTCCGCCATTCCAATTACAGCAGTCATATCAAGAGCTAGCGTTGAGACTCGGGGAGGTGAACCCCAGTTTTCAGTGTTGAGACACTCATTTCATTTCAAAATAGGGACCTTCCGTGCCGCCAACCTTATGCCAACATATTAGCGCGAGGGCCAATTATTCCAGTTTTTACGGTACAAGCCTCATACCGAGCATTTGCCCCGTGAACACAACATTCCAAGCATCCAGGTGTAAGGGGTTCCTGGAAACCTGAACCCTGGTTGTCGGAAGAAAGAATAATTGGAAGGGTCTCCCCACTGCTCTCGGCTGGCCCTAGGATCTGCAATGGCGATCAAAGCCCGACACCGTAATGCCAACCTATCGTAGGGGGGAGATCCCAACACAAACTTTAACTTACGATACTGGCAACACATCATACTCGAGCCCGCGCTCGCACGTCTTTGCCAAGGAGGCCTCCGGCTGGCGATATTTTGCTGGAGTCCTCACAAAATGTTCGGCTCACGAAGGCCTTCTTAGCAAAGACGCGTGAGTGCTTTTCCCCAGCGCAGTTCGAGCAGGCAGGGCAACTCACCCGTTCCTGGACAAAGTCTCATCTCGGCCTTCCTCCCACTCCAGCACTGTATGAGACTGCAAAGCTTAGCGGTCTCAGCACGCCGGAAGCGGCACGACCCCAGATTTTCCCGCGACACACCGCCAGCACACCACCCCAAGCTCAGCACCTAAACCAAAACCAAAATACGGCTCGGGCTGAGTTATCCTGTATATCTGGTATTATGTCATACAGGAGAGAGTGTTGGTCGCTGTGGACCGTAGGCTCCCGTTATGCGGGATGAAAGAGTGCTCATATAACAAGACAAGATCTATGCAGGTGCTAATAGTACCGTATTGTGCGTGGACAAAATTAACCGAACACCCCGGTGAGCGTGGCAACCCATCGCTTCTGGGCTCCACAAAAATCATTACCACTCAACACGCATTTCTTATTAAGGCTGATGGGTGCTATACTAAGTACTGATTACTGCGATGTATTTAAATTATTTTTACTTATTTTTCTTGGTTGGGTTGGGGTGGTTGTACGGTATTGAGGAGGCTGACAACATCACGCGAAAATTATGAGCGTTCGTTGATCGGTTAATTCCGTCCACGCACAATACTAGCATTGTCTATGAACGGTTTCAGACTTTACTGTACTTGGGTGTAGGGGTATCTCGGGCGCGGTGGCACAAGCCCTACCCTTGCTATTTTGCCCCTATTTGTAGTAGGTGGAAAATTGCAACCACACTCCGGGCACTACAACCACACCACCGGGA
>Ga0307509_10011738_pt1 | contig 10565 bp, 6 predicted proteins | sample 10_EM_MG_FD_202245 | JGI IMG/M metagenome (GOLD analysis project Ga0307509, IMG submission 202245) | Populus trichocarpa ectomycorrhiza microbial communities from riparian zone in the Pacific Northwest, United States - 10_EM | ecosystem: Host-associated > Plants > Roots > Unclassified | place...
TCCAACCCGCCCGGAGCAACCAGCCCTGTGGCCTGCGCACGACCAGCGGATCATAGCCCGCGCGGATCGGCCACAACCACGGTCGATCTTGCAGCTCTGCCCAGTCGGGGAACGCGATCGCGCTGGAGAACGGATCGACCAGCCAGCTGCTCGCCAGGCCCTGCTGGTCCTCGTCGTGGTGGCGCCAGTTCAAAAGCACGTACCGGATCACGTGACGCGCCTGCGTGGGCGACGTGATCACCTCGACGTGATAGCGGTCCGCGAACACCTTGCCTCGCCGCCGCTGCCCAGCGGCGCCGAGCGCTGTGTTGATGTGACGCGCCGCCGAGATGTTGAAGCCCTGCATCCCGCGGGCGAGCGCGCGCTTGTGCTCGGCCTCGACGACCAAGTGGACGTGGGTGCGCTGCAGCGAGATGTGGACGATGCGAAACCGCTCACGCAAGGCCGCCGTGATCGTCGCGTCGCGCATCGCCTTGTACATCCCGCGCCGCCGCAGGCTGCCCACCGCCGGCGCGACCCGCAGCACCACGTGGAGCGCGTGATACGGCTTGAAGTCCGGCCGGGCTTCATGGCGCTCGCAGGCACGCGCGCCGTTCGGCTTGCGACCCGCACCGCGGCGCTTGCCACCCCGGCGGAACAGGTCGCGCTGGACATGCCGCTTCCGCGCAAGCTTCGACGTCGCCGACCTCATGACAGGAGGATACGCATGGCAATGTCGGTTGTCAATCGAATGGGCACTACTAAATCAAGTCGATAATCCGTATGTTATACAATCTGTAATGATTGTCTATGAGGGTGACTGTTGTCGTCGAACGCAGACAGAGCGGAGAGTGATTGTTCCAGATCTTGACGGCGATTGTTCAGCGCACGGATGGGCGGGTGAAGCGGCTCGAGCTCGCTGTCGCTGCGGTACCAGGATGGCGAGGCCATGGGGCTTGGCCACAAGCCCTGCATTCAGCTGCAACGGGATCGGCGAGAGGAGCGAGCAGCTGAGGGGACCACGACGGGCGGAGGTCGCCGAGGGGCCCCAACGGGCGTTGATCGGAGGCCAGGAAGCTGCGACCCGACTCCCTGTTCTCCGGATCCGGAACAATTCAAAGGTCCGGGGGAGGATCCGCCCGAAGTGCAGCGTTGTGAGTAACCCGTCCGGGTCGACCTGGTCTGCCGATGCGGGTTAGTCACGTCGCGGCCACGCGGTCTGTCGCGGTCCACCGGCGCCGCCGCGGGAGACCAAACACCGGCGGAGTTGCGGTGAGCCCCGAAGCGCCGCAGCGGATGAGGTTCACCGGCGCCGCTGCCGGCGAAGCGCCGCCGTGGCCTGGCGCGCACCAGAGGCAGTGCCAAGACCCGGGGCCCAGCTGATCGGAATCGACCAGGTTCTCGATCCGCGCCGGCGAACATTCACCTGCTACGCGGCCGCTTCGAGTCCGCGCGTCGGCGAGGTTCACGTTCGGGGCCTCGCGCGCTACTCGCCGACAACCGCCAGGTGATCGAGAGGATCGGACGTCGTCCCAAGTGAGTGGCTAGCCCGCGGCCAGCGGCGCGAACAGCTGCGCGTGACCGGCGAGGATGCGCTGCTTGGCCGCGAGATCGGGCTCCAGGGTGAACACGCCGTTCTCGTGGGTGCCACCGAGCACGATGCCGTCGCGGCGCGAGAACATGTACAGATCGCTGTGCAGCACCGCGTAGTCGACCTCCGGCTGCGGCAGGAGCACGGTGAGCTGGCCCTTGACCGCCGTGAGTTGGTCGTCGCCGAACAGCGTGCGAGCACCCAGGCCGGTGCAGTTCACGATCGTCGGCTCGGGCAGCGCGGCGAGGTCAGCCGCGGTCTCGAACCGGCGGACGACGATGCTGCCACCGGCGAGGCGTACGTCGCGCAACACCGCATCGAGATAGACCGCTGGGTCGATCATCATCGTGTCGAACCGGCGGACGTACGCGGCGGCGAACGGATGAGCGTCGCGCTGCAGATCGGCGAGCTCGGGGATGAGCTCCCGGATCGGGCTCTGCAAGCCCATCAACCCATCCTCCTGCGCGAACGGCGCATCGCTGAGCGCGTAGTTGGTCATCCAGCGGACGCCGTAGCTGGCACCGACCAGTGACTGGAACCAGCGATACGAGAATCGCGCCGCGGCCAGGAACTGGTCGCGAAACGGGCCGACGAGCGCGCCGCGCCCGTACGCGTAGAACGGAAACCACTGGGCGCCGGCGATGTTCGACGTGGTGTCCGGCGGAAGTGCTGCAGCGTAGATCGTCACGCTCGCACCGCGCAGCTGCAACAGGCGAGCGGTCGCGAGGCCGACCGCGCCGGCGCCGAGCACGGCGATCGTGCGTGCGGGTGCATCGAGCGCCAGCCGCGCCGCCAGATCTGCGGTGCCCCACGACATCGTCACGCCCGAGCCGCCGTGCCCGTAGTTGTGGACGACCAGCTTGTCGCCCAGCCGATCGGCGCGCACGCAGAACCCGCCGGCGCGAAACGGCCGCAACCCGACGACGGTGCGAATCTCGCGGTCGGCAGCGACGTGAACGGGCGGGAGGCGGAGCCGTCCGGCGCTCGCTGACCGGGTGGCGCAGCCGGCGGCGAGGCCAGCGCTGGCGAGCGCCAACGTTCTCAGGACATCTCGTCGCGACGCGTTCATCGGGGGAGTGAAACAGGCCGCGCCAGCACGGGCAAGTTTCGCTGCAGGCGAGTCACTCGGCCACGGCCAGCAGACGGCGATCGTCGCGTCGTCGAGCGGGAACTAGCTGTCGATTCGCAGCTCGTCGAGCCTAGTGCTTTGCGCGGCGGTACGCCGCCGCCTGATCGCGCACGATGGCGACCAGGTTGCCCATGAACAGGCTGACGTCGATCAGGTGCAGGCCCCAGTCGGCGAGGACCTGGCCGTTGACCACGACGTCGCCGGGGATGTCCGCGGTGCGCGCGCTGCCGGCCTCGCCGTGCACGGTGACCGCGAGGTAGCTCGCAACGTCGGACTTCTGGCACTCCGCGGTCACCAGGCCGGGGACGCTGACGAACGGCGTCGCGATCGGCACGCCCTTGACCCAGTCGACCTGCGAGCTCGACTCGACGATCGCGCTGCGGGCCCCGAAGTAGGCGTGCGCGGCGCCCGAGCCGCCGGCCAGCGCCGCGGGGTTGACGCACGCAGCCTCGAGGCCCGGTCCGGCGCTCTTGCCGAACAGGCTGGTCGCCGTCGGCGGCGCGGTCGCGCGGAACGTCGCGTACGCGATCGCGCAGCCGATCTGGCCCGGCTTGCGGCACAGCGGCACCGAGCTGAAGTCGCCGCCGACGTCCTTGCCGGCCGGGACCTGGAGCCGGGTGCCCATCAGGATCGCCGAGACCAGCTTGTGCTGCGCCGGCTTGCCCTCGATCTCGTTCTTGATCAGCTCGGTCAGCACGCCCGAGCCCTGGCTGTGGCCGATCAGCACCACGCCGCGGCCGTTGTTGTAGTGGGTCAGGTAGTGGTTCCACGCGTCGACCACGTCGCGATAGCCGAGCTTCGGATCGACCGCGCCGGGCAGCGGCCGGCCCGACATCCGGGCGATCAGCGCGGTCAGCGTGAACTGGCGGTACAGCGGCGCGAACGGCCGGCACACGCCGGAGAACCGCGCGAACTGCTGCGCGACCACGGCGAGCTCCTCGGGCGCGGCGGTCATCGTCGCCACGATGCCGGGGTCGCGCGACACCGTCGGGTAGACGTAGAAGCAGTCGATCGGCGGCGCCTTGGCCGGCGCGAACTTCTCGATCGTGGTGGCGCCGCTGGCCGCGATCACCGTCGCGTCCAGGGCGGCTTCGCACGCCGCGTTGTGGCCGGGCAAGCACAGCCAGTTGTCGGCCTGCGCGTAGTCGTTGGGCGGCGCCGGCTCGGGCGCGGCCGGCGGTGCGGGCGCGGGCGCGGGCGCGGGCGCGGCGGCCGGCGCGGGCGCCGGTGCCGGCGCGGCGGCGACTTGCGCCGGTGGTGCGGTCGATGCGGGCGCCGTCGCGCTCGCGCAACCGAGCCCCAGCGCGCCCAGGATCAGGGCAGAGCAGGACGTGCGGATCATGGGGCGGAGTATGCGCCAGCCGCGCGCCAAAGCGTGGTTCAATCCCGTCCAGCCGCGCCATGTCCGCGCCGACGACCATCGACCCCGAGGCCGAGTACAACAACCGGCTGCGGATCCCGGAGTACCGCGACATCGTCGCGCGCTGGGCGGCGGTCTCGGCGGTCGAGCGCCCGGCCGCGCGCGCCAGCCTCGATCAGCCGTACGGTCCCGGCGAGCGCCAGCGCTACGATCTGTTCCACGCCGGCGCGCCGGGCGCGCCGCTGGTCGTCCACCTCCACGGCGGCTACTGGCAGATGGGCAGCCGGCAGGACACCGCGTTCGTCGCCCGCGCGCTCAACGCCGCCGGGATCGACGTCGCGATCCCGTCGTACTCGCTGTGCCCGGCGGTCTCGGTGATCGAGATCGTCGACGAGATCCGGCGCTGCCTCGCCGCGCTGTGGGCCGCGACCCGCGTCCACCCGGTCGTGATCGGCCACTCCGCCGGCGGCCACCTGGTCGCCGCGATGCTGGCGACCGACTGGCGCCGGCTGCCCGGCGTGCCCGCCGACCTGGTGCGCACCGGCTGCGCGATCAGCGGCGTGTTCGAGCTCGCGCCGCTGATCCCGACGACGATCAACCGCGCGATGCAGCTCGACGCCGCCGCCGCGCGCGACGCCAGCCCGATGCTGTGGCCGCCACCGCCGGCCGGCCGGACCCTGGTCGCCGCGGTCGGCGAGCACGAGACCCCGGAGTTCCACCGCCAGAGCCGCGCGCTGGTCGAGCGCTGGGCGAGCGCCGGGGTCGCGGCCGAGTACCTCGCGGTGCCCGGCGTGCACCACTTCTCGATCGTCGACGAGCTGACCCGGCAGGACAGCGTGCTGTTCCGCCGCGTGGTGTCGCTGACCCGGGCGTAGTACGTTCGGCCCGCTCGGAGGATGCGGCGATGAATGTCAGCCAGCTGGTCGAACCGGATCGAGTCCACAGGCGGGTCTATACCGATCAGGCGATCTTCGATCGCGAGGTGACCCAGATCTTCGAGCGGGTCTGGGTCTACTGCGGACACGACAGCCAGGTCCCCCGGCCCGGCGACTACTACGCGTTCACGATCGGCCGCCAGCCGATGTTCATGGTGCGCGGCAAGGACGGTCAGATCCACGTGCTGCACAACCGCTGCCCGCACCGCGGGGTCCAGCTGTGCGGCAATCAGAAGGGCAATGTCGGCAGCGCGCTGGTGTGCTCGTACCACGCGTGGAGCTTCCACCTCGACGGCCGGCTGCGCACGATCCCGCTGCCGCACGGCTACGATGGCACCCGGGTCAACGCCGACAACCCCGACTGCAGCGTCAAGCCCGCCGCGCGGGTCGACCGCTACCGCGGCTTCGTGTTCGCCAGCCTGGCCGGCGACGGCCCGTCGCTGCTCGAGTTCCTCGGCGAGGCCCGGGTCGCGTTCGACGACATGTGCGACCGCTCGCCGGTCGGCGAGGTCGAGGTCGTGCCGATCTGCCACCGCGTGATCCAGCACTCGAACTGGAAGTTCTTCATGGAGAACCAGCTCGACGCGCTGCACCCCTCGGTGACTCACCAGTCGACCGGGATCGCGGCCAGCCGGGTCGAGACCAAGATCAAGCAGGACACCGGCGTGGCGCCGCTCTACTACCACTACCTGTCGGCGTTCGCCTCGAAGTTCGAGCAGTGGGACGCCGTCCAGACCATCAACTTCCCGCGCGGCCACGGCATCCTCAAGGCGTACATGGGCCTGCGCCCGCAGGACCCCGACACCCGCGCCCACGAGGCGATGCTGGTCGAGGCCTACGGCGCCGAGCGGGCCGAGGAGTACCTGTCGCGCAGCATCCACCACGTGCTGGTGTATCCCTATCTGTCCGTCCAGTCGCCGCTCCAGCAGCTGCGCTGCCTGCGCCCGCTCGCCCCCGGCAAGACGCTATCGGAGATCTGGCACTTCCGGCTCAAGGGCGCGCCCGAGGCGATCTATCGCCGATCGCTGTGGTACTACAACCTGGTCAATTCGCCGGCGACCATGGTCAATGCCGATGATCTCGAGAACTGGACCAAGGGCCAGTGGGGCCTCGAGTCCGACGGCGGCGACTGGGTGAGCTTCCACCGCAACTTCGGCGGCGACACCGAAGACGGCGGCGTGATCTACTCCAACAAGGGCACGTCCGAGGCCGTGATGCGCAACCAGTTCCGCGCCTGGTCGCAGTACATGGCGGAGGCGCAGTGAGCCGGACCCTGCCGGGCAATCCCGGCGACCCGACCGAGCCAAGCGACGGCGATGCCGCCGCGCCTCGCCTCGCCCAGGATATCGTGATCGAGAGCGCGGGCGGCGACGCCCAGGTCGGCGCCCAGGCGATCGCGCCCGATCACTCGCCGCGCGCCGCGCCATCGCCGCACGGAGTCGCCGCCGCGCGACCCGCGCCCGCGACCGACGCGCTGCGCGAGATCGAGCAGCTGCTGTACCGCCAGTCCGAGCTGCTCGATACCAAGCAGTGGCAGGGCTACCTCGACCTGTTCACCGAGGACGGCGTGTACTGGATGCCGGTGACCCCCGAGCAGACCGAGTGGCAGGGCTCGCCCTCGATCTTCGCCGAGGACCGCTACATGATGGAGGTGCGGATGGGCCGGGTCAGCCACCCCACCGCGTGGTCGCAGGCGCCGATGTGGGGCACCAGCCACGTGATCGGCAACGTCGTGATCGAGTCCGAGGCCGGCGGCGAGTGGGTCGTGCGCTCGCGATTCCACATGATCGAGCTGCGGCGAGACACCGTGCGGCACTTTGCCGGGACCTACCGCCACACGCTGGTGCGCCAGGCCGGCGAGCTCAAGATCAAGCTCCAGCGCGTCGACATGGTCAATGCCCAGGCCCCGTACGACTACGTGCTGCAGGTCTGGGTCTGACGAGCGCCGGCGTTCCGCGATTTGCCGCACACCGCCGGTCCGCCGGCTCCGAAACTCTTTGAGACGCGGCGCGCCGGACCTTACGCTTGGAGGTCCATGGCACGCACTCCACTGCTACGCGGCCTCCGCCAGCTCGCGCGCGACGCGCGGATCTCCAGACAAACCGGCGTTCCGGTCGACGAGCTGGCCGGCCTGCGCGCCGAGCGCCGGGTGTCGCGCCGCGGCCTGCTCGCCGGCGCCGCCGCGGGCGCCGCCGCGCTCGCGCTGCCCCGCGCCGCGGGCGCCGCCGGCCAGCCCAAGGTGGTGATCGTCGGCGGCGGCATCGCCGGCACCACCTGCGCGCTCACCCTGCGCGACAAGGGCTTCGCGTCGACGGTCTACGAGGCGTCCGGCCGGATCGGCGGCCGGATGTTCTCCAACGCCGGCGGCTACTGGGCCGCCAACCAGGTCACCGAGTGGTGCGGCGAGCTGATCGATACCGGCCACCACACCGTGCGCAACCTCGCCGCGCGCTACGGCCTGGCGCTCGACGACCTCCACGCCGCCGAGCCCGGCAAGTCCGAAGAGGTCTACCGGTTCGCCGGCCACTACTACCCCAAGGCCCAGGCCAGCGCCGACTTCCTCGCCATGTTCGACGCGCTCCAGGCCGACGTCGATGCCGCGCCGTTCCCCACCCAGTACAACGCGTTCACCGCCGCCGGCTTCGCGCTCGATCACCTGAGCGTGCACGACTGGATCGCCTCGCGCGTGCCCGGCGGCCACGGCTCACCGCTCGGCCAGCTGCTCGACGTCGCGTACAACATCGAGTACGGCGCCGACTCGCGCGCGCAGTCCTCGCTCAACCTGGTCTACCTGCTCGGCTTCCAGCCCACCGTCAAGCGGCTCGACGTGTTCGGCGAGTCCGACGAGCGGTTCCATATCCGCGGCGGCAACCAGCAGCTGCCCGAGGCGATCGCCGCCGACCTCGGCGACGACGTGGTCCGGACCGGCCACCGCCTCGTCCGCCTGGCGCAGACCGCCAACGGCCGCTACCGCTGCACGTTCGACCGCGCCAGCGGTTCGGTCGAGGTCACCGCCGACTTCGTCGTGCTCGCGCTGCCGTTCGCCGTGCTCGCCGACGTCGACACCACCGAGGCCGGGTTCGACGCGCTCAAGCAGACCGCGATCGCCGAGCTCGGCCGCGGCCACAACGGCAAGCTCCAGCTCCAGTTCGCGCAGCGCGGCTGGCTCGGCGCCGGTCCGTGGCCCGGCAAGTCCAACGGCTCGACCTACGCCGATACCGGCTACCAGGCCAGCTGGGAGGTCACCCGCGCCCAGCCCGGCGCGCCCGGCATCCTGGTCGAGTACTCCGGGGGCGGCGTCACCGACGGCATGCACACCACGTCGCCGTTCGCGACCGCCGGCGATCCCAGGGTCCAGCAGGACGTCGCGCGCGGCCTCGACCAGCTCGCGCCGGTCTACCCCGGCCTGTCGTGGAACGGCAAGGCGACCCAGTCGCTGCCCCACCGATCGCCGCTGTTCAACGCCTCGTACTCCTACTGGAAGGTCGGCCAGTACACCCGGTTCGCCGGCTACGAGGGCGTCCCGCTCGGCGGCGTCTACTTCTGCGGCGAGCACACCTCCACCGACTTCCAGGGCTTCATGGAGGGCGGCGCCGAGACCGGCAAGCAGACCGCCAAGGACCTCGCCAAGCTGCTCAGGTAGCCGCGCACTGATCCACCGCGCGGCCCGGCGATGAGTCAGGGCCGGCTCACCTCGCCGTGACGCTGGGTCCGGCGCGTGGCGCGATTCGAGGCACTCAACGCGACGCCCACATTGGCCGAACTCTCATCCCGGTTGCCTTCGGTTCCAGGAGGCGTTCCGTGCGCGCTTGCTACCGTCGATCCAGCAACGAAGTGGAGACCCCCGCGAAGAGGAGGGGAGCCGCATGGCGTTGGAGATCGAGGACGCGCCCGTCGCGCTGATCATCGACGATAGCTTGACGATCCGGATGGACCTGGCCGCGGCGTTCGAGGCTGCCGGCTTCGTTACGCGGCTGTGCACCACCGCGGCGGAGGCGCGCGCGGCGTGGCGGGAGTCGGTGTCCGTCGTGGTGCTCGACGTGCAGCTGCCCGATGGCGATGGCGTCGACCTGGTCGCGGAGATCCGGGCGGACCCGGCGACGGCCGAGCTGCCGATCCTCTTGCTGTCGAGCGAAGCCGAGGTCGAGGACCGGATCCGCGGGATGCGGACCGGCGCCGATGACTACGTCGGCAAGCCCTACGACACGCTCTACGTGGTCGCGCGCGCCCGGGAGCTGCTCGGCGACCGCGACGGCGGTCCCGCGGACCGCCCGGCCGTGCTCGTGATCGACGACAGCCCAACGTTTCGCGACGAGCTCCGCCGCGCGCTCGAGCGCGCCGGGTATGCCGTGCTGACCGCCGCGACCGGCGAGGACGGGCTCCGGCTCGCCGCGATGCGCCGGCCGGCCGCGCTGATCGTCGACGGGGAGCTGCCGGGCATCGACGGCCCGACCGTGATCCGACGGATCCGGCTCGACGTGGCGCTGCGCACCACACCGTGCCTGCTGCTGACCGGCTCGGACGCCCGCGGCGCCGAGCTGCAAGCGCTCGACGCCGGCGCCGACGCGTTCAGCCGCAAGGACGGCGACCTCGACGTCGTGCTCGCCCGCCTGGCCGTCGTGCTCCGCCGCGCCAGCGGCACGCCGGACCAGGTCGCTCCGCTGCTGAACCCCAAGCGCGTGCTCGCGGTCGACGACAGCGAGAGCTATCTGCAGCTGATCGCCGGCGCGCTGCGCGGTGACGGCTACGACGTCGTCCTGGCGCGCTCCGGGGAGATGGCGCTGGAGATGCTGTCCGCCCAGCCGGTCGACTGCGTCCTGCTCGACCTGACGATGCCGGGCATGGGTGGCATGGAGACCTGCCGCCGGATCAAGTCGTCGGTGCTCCAGCGCGAGATCCCGCTCATCATGGTCACCGCGACCGACGACCGCCGGGCGATGAGGGCGGGCCTGGCGGCCGGCGCCGACGACTACATCGTCAAGTCCGACGAGCTCGAGCTGCTCAAGGCCCGCGTCCACGCCCAGATCCGGCGCAAGCAGCTCGACGACGAGAACCACCGCCGGCGCGAGGAGGTGCTGTGCGGCGAGCTCGATGCCGCCGCTGCCGACGCCGCGCGCAAGGAGGCGCTCGCGATCGCGGCCCTGGCGAACGAGCTCGAGCGCCGCAACCGCGAGCTCGAGGCGTTCTCGTACTCGGTGTCGCACGACCTGCGCTCGCCGCTCCGCAGCATCGACGCGTTCAGCCTGGCGCTGCTCGAGGACGAGGCCGCCACGCTCAGCGACCAGGGCCGCAACCACCTGGGCCACGTGCGCGCGAGCGCGCGCCGGATGGGCCAGCTGATCGAGGACTTCATGCGGCTGTCGCGGATCGGCCGCACCGAGCTCGCGCGCAGGCCGGTGTGCATCTCGGACATCGCGCGGACCGTCGCGGCCGAGCTCGCCCACGGCGCCCCCGAGCGGCGCGTCGAGTTCGGCATTCGCGACGGCCTGATGGCCAACGCGGACGACGGGCTGGTGCGGGTCCTGCTCGACAACCTGCTGGGCAACGCCTGGAAGTTCACCGCCAAGCGGT
>Ga0307509_10011739_pt1 | contig 10564 bp, 11 predicted proteins | sample 10_EM_MG_FD_202245 | JGI IMG/M metagenome (GOLD analysis project Ga0307509, IMG submission 202245) | Populus trichocarpa ectomycorrhiza microbial communities from riparian zone in the Pacific Northwest, United States - 10_EM | ecosystem: Host-associated > Plants > Roots > Unclassified | place...
GGATGGTGTCAGATAATAAGGGAATACACCCAGACAGTGAGCTTATGGTTAAGGATTGGGAAGGCACATGGCAAGAAATCCGAGAGACAATACAAAGGGCACAGGAAAGACAACGGAAATGGCATGATCAGAAAAGACAGCCAGCTCCGGAATATGTCACGCTGGAGGATGTCCTCCATGGCAGGGCTAAGAAAGCAGACAGAGTCATGCTTAACTGAAACAATCTCCGCACAAAGAGGCCTATGGAAAAACTTGACCACAAGATGCTGGGACCATTTGTTGTCCTACGCAAAATTTGTTCTAGGGCCTATGAGATTGAACTGCCAGACAGATGGGAAATCTATCCTGTATTCCATGTCGGGTTGTTGGAGCCTTAGGGACAGGATCCCAATGGGAGACCTCAAAAGGAAATAACAAGGCCGGATATTGTGGACAACGAGCCTAGTTATGTCGTCTCATAGATTGTTGACAGTCGGTGGTATGGGAATCCTAAGAAGACATTTCCCCACCGGTTAGTGCAGTACATGGTTGCTTGGGAAGGGTACAGTCCAGAAGAGAATTCTTGAGCACGGATCGAGATGTTAGAAGATACTGCAATGCAAGCATTGCAACAGTTCCATGATAGGTATCCGTCTAAACCTAAAGACCATAGGGTAATAGACAATCCAAACCGTGGAACTAAAAGACGACGGGGACGGGCTGAGGAGAGACCAAGAGCAGAGGGGAGTAGTGTAAGGACCCGACGATAGGTAGCTACAATCACTATGACCTTAGCCCAAATGGTATACCAAGTGGTATCCAGAGGTGGTATGGTCTCGTATATATTATACACATGGCTGGTAATCCTAGGATAAGGCCTAGAGAATAGTTGAGTAGCTTTGAGGTACTCTACGAGGCAGGGTAACCTTTCGGGAAGACATTCGTATAAGGTCAAGAGATTTATGGGAATGTTACACGGACCTCCAAGACGACTTCTGTGGTCGACTGGAGGACTTCCTGAGCGGTTAAAGGCATAAGAGGGCAAAGTTACCCTACCATGGGAATTTGGTCATTATGCCCATGGGTCGCAGTTACCCTACTGAGGAACCCAAGTTACCCTACCTTCACCGGCAAAGTCATCCTACAACTTAGAGGTCGATTGCCTCACATTCTATGGGCTCTTAGATATTCTTGGGCGCACAAGCATCTGCACGCGGAGGCCCCACGCCTCTATGAGGGTGGCCCGAACATGCTATTAAACTTGGGCGGGTTTTGCTAAACACCCCACTCTGGCACCAGCGTTGGGACGGCGCGTCCTGGGCAGACGGCTGTGTAGTTGCTCGTTTGCTAGTAAAAAGCGGTCACTGGAGCAGCTGCCGTAACACCGTATAAGTCGTCGCCGTCCGTCCGACGGAATGTCGTTCGCAGGATATATAAGGGGAGTATGGGTAACCGCCAAAATGGGGGTCATCCATATGTGGTCTCTTGGGCATCTAGGAATCTATTCTAGCCTATGGGTTGTAGGGTAGTCTTCCTAGTGGTACTCAGGTAGTCTCAGAAAGCCAGGGTGCTTTCGAGACAAATATCTCAGTAACCAGCCCGGACCCACTCACCTTGATTTGTAGCATTACTATGGGTTGTCATTGGACTCTAGAGGTATGAGTCTCATCACGGTAGAGTATGTCCCGAAAGGCTGGCTATGGGTAGCGCCCAGTTAGCCAACCATCGGCTACATCTCACCGGGGGAGCTTGCATGTCTATTTATCACATTGGATAGACGCGTAGATTCAATGATGGACTGCATAGTTTGTGTAGACGAAACTACCACTGGGCCAGTGAGTCCACCACCTAGGTATTGACCCCGGTTGTTGTCATAACAGTTAGCCACTGGTATGACTTCGATAGGAACAGTTTTTCCACGTGCGGTTGTATTGGAGATGCATTGCTGAAACTCATATCCTATTGACGGAGTTAAGTGTACCCGAGTTGGTCCGACAGTTCCAGCTGGATAATTCCTGATGGAGGGTAGACCTCGGACAAACCCAGATCCGGACAGGGTGCTCGCACAAGGTCGGAGTAGTGGTGAATGTCAAAGGCTTAAATCTGATATCTACTTAAGTTTAAGCGTTTGGCATTCTACTTCGATAACCAACTTTCCTCGAGAGAACTTATGGAGGGAAGCTTTCAGCTTAACGATATTAAGTTTAACCGTTTTGATTCTTCGTGAATTATTTACTCTATCTTTATCTTCTACTTTGAGTTTTTGGTGCGGTCGCCACCATAGAGTTCACCTCTCTATAGGGTGCCCCCGTTACACCCAGATCCCATCGCTTCGAGGATCGCCCTTGCCGAAGGCCTTTGTTCCAGTGGAGCGGGCGCTGTGGATCTGGAAAACGTCAGCTTCCTGAAAGTCTGAAACCGGAATTTCAAGGTTTGTAAATTGCTCTACGGGAAGTGATCCCAATTCTGTGTGGTCAGAAGGCAGCCGCTGGTCGTCTGCTATTGTCTCCCTGATAAAACGTAGCATCTCCTCAATCATGTCGGCATAATTGATGTTGACTGCTCTGCATAGCTCGGTGAGAGTGCCCATGTTCTCCATCATGCCGCCTCTGAGAACTCGCTGAGGCGCACTCCGGCTTGGGGCCGGTGCCTCCATCCCGCCATTTCCCATTAGGAACTCACTCTTGGCTTTCAAAAGCGTTTTTATTGTCTGCAACCTCATTCCCAGAGGGTGCTTGCGGCCTTAGTACGACAAGATCTGTCGGGCAGCGTTATTCTTCTTTGACCTGCGGTAACTCTCTTTAATCTGTTTCTTATGTGCCAGCTCGCCCATCTCAGTAGAATACATCAAAATAGACCCAAAACGTCGCACGTGGGAGACAAAGTGACTAAGGTAGTGCATCTTGATGAATTTGAAGGGGTTTTCTTGTTGGATCAAATCTGCCTGCCGGTTAACCCTCGGAAGCCTGTTTTGATCAGCCTGCAGACGGCGTTGTGCAGCAGAGATATGGTGGGTTTATTGAACAATCTGATTCGCCATTAATCTCCTTAACTCCCGGTCCTGACGATTTACCTCCGCGCGTGTAGACTTTGAAGTGCGGAACTCATGAAAAATGTCCTTTGTCTGGTGGAATGTCTGCAGGTACCTTTCCATATAGGCAAGTGTATCCGGTGTATGACTGCGATATTGAGTCATTAGGGAGAAATCAACCAACACACTTCACGTTGATGTTGAAATCCTGATGCTGAGAACTGTCCGGAATTCGCAATGGGGACGCCAATACTCCTGAAATGCATCGACCGAGGTTGCGCATTTCCTTTCCCTGCCATTGTGTGACTTCACCATAGGCCCTTTTTGGTACACTGAATCAGGGATAAGGCGGAATTTCTTTCCAGGCATCGTCGAACGCCCGCTGCCGTTTATGCTTTTTCAGGAACCCTTCCACCCATTCCATCATATGTTTGAATAGGCCGAGATAAATGTTGTCTAAGAGGTCCGGCTTATGTAGGTCCGCCGGGTTTATTCGGTAGAGTTCAGTGAATTCATTGCGGCCTATTTTCACTCCAACCGGCTGAAAGTATTCTGCGATGCCTGCCTCTCCAGACTCTTGCTCCCGTGCTTTTTCCCAATATAAAGTATAGTCGCGGGCCTCATATATCTTCCGCGGATTCCCACCAAGCTCCTTGGATGGAGCCTCACACTTTGGGCACGACTTGCTACCTATCACATCAAAAGCTGCATGTTCCGCATACTCCGCAATCCAGGACGACAAAATGGGAAAACAGAGGCGTGTTTTGCCATCTGGACAATCCATCACCGAGCCTTCTTGGACAACCTCCTGTAATGGTGCAAGGACAAGATCGAACACAGCCTGTAGAGCATCGGCGTTCGTCTTCCTCTGGGATTCGTCCGCCCGGCCTGAATCACCCATTAACTTTGGAGGCACAGGCAGCAATGCCAGAAGCAGGATCAGCATCTTGGCAGAGCTGTTGCTAGTCCTCGAAAGGATATTGCCAATCGTCACGTATACCGGCCAGGCTTTCTTATCTCCCGAGAAATTGGTAAACTAAGTCTGGTCTCACAATCCCATAATAGGTACGACGGTTGACCCGGGTGGCAGAGTTTGCTAATATAGAACAAAATGACCGATTAGCATGGGAAACGCCGACCACTTAAAGCCTGTCAGAACCTATTTCATACTTCTGTATCCCACCACCAGTCCGCCGTATGAGTCTCAGAGTATAATCGCTCTCCACTAGAATCGTATTCCTGTATAGGTGCGTAGACCATATCTGATCTATATGCGACCTGGTGGACCAGGTAGCGGACGCAGTCGAGGGCGTTCCTATAAAAAAAAAGTAGTTGTATGTCGACCATCGCCAATCATGGCTTCCTTCCACGGCAGATATTCACCAAACGGGTCCGGTACATCGAGGTGCTGCTGCAAAGTATATGCAGACCGGAATGAGCGGGCATTCATGCCACCCAAACCTTCTGCAAAGTACGCGTCAATTTGGGACTTGGATACCTTGCTCCGGACTAACCAGCTCGCCAAATTAATGTCGGCTCCCGAGGAGAAAGGCTTCTATGGGTCATCTTTCATGGACTCATTAAGTTCCGTCTAGCCAGCAACATCGCCGAGTGCTCTGCCAGCGCCTGGACTACTATCTTGACTGGATGAGGGCCCAGAGTGCAGCAGCTGGGAAAAGTCCTCCTCGTCTGAATCGTGTTGCATATCACCAGGGTCATTACTTGCTGCGTAGTAATCTGCAATCTCCAGCATCGGATCGGATTCGTAGTCCGAGTCGCCCTGATCACTGTTTTCATCCGGCGCGAACGCCCTGAGCTCTGGTAATGTAGTGTCCACAATTGTACGGAGGGATAAAAGAATATCATGATGCATTGTTTCAAGGTGCTTTTCGTGTGCAGCGGCCTGTTCATAGCGTCGCCTGCAATAAGGACACTTTGTTGATAGTGAGGCCATCGTGTTTGGTGTTTCTCTCTCAAGTGGTCTGGAGCAGCACTAATGAGCTGAGACGGGCTGCGGCTGGTCTGGCCTTTCAACATCAGTGGCAGATATTCAAGAGTTGAAATTAGGAGGCACCTGCAAGTTTGTTCGCAAGGATGGTGATGGATCAGCGGACGGGTGCGGACGGTCAAACTGCCAGTATTCTAGGTTGACGCGATCGTCTGATAACCTAATCGTGGGGAGATGTTTATGACGGATTAGCGGATGGGTGCGGACGTTCAAGCTGCCAGTATGCTAGGTTGACGTGATAGTCTCTAATAACCTAATCGGAGGTAGATGTTTATGACGGATCAGTAAATGGGTGCGGACGTTCAAGCTGCCAGTATTCGAGGTTGACACGATCGTCTCTGCTGATCGTAGGTTGGTGTTTAGAAAGGTCTTGGCTCCCGGATTGCGGCTTCTCTGCGGCTCTGTTGCGGCTTGCAAGCTTATATGAAGCTTATCCGGCAGATCATGTGAACTTTCAAGATTCAAGATATCATTGATATTCAAGTTTGTACAGGGTACAATCCTGTGAACCCCACTACAATCGTCCATATATGGACTACTAGATAAGCTCCCCCTCCCCCCATCGTCTCTCCACAATCACATCCTTCATCAATCCACCCGCCCATTCTATTAGCACTCACAAAGTCCCGCACAACCCCTCACTCGTCTGCAGTATCACTAGTATATCCTCAGCTCAATTCAGTATCTACATTTCTATAGCTAATAACTTTTCTTACAGCGGTTTATCGTCCGCAGAAACCTTTTTTGTCCGCAGAACTCCCTTTTTTGTCCGCACAACCCCCTTTATCGTCCCCCAGGCCGGCTATATTTCCATTTTCGTACCTTCATCTCCAAAACGAAGAGAATCTTCCAGCGCACGTTGTTCACCCGCCCGACAACCATCTTAAAAAGAAAAGGAAAACTCCTTCAGATCCATCAACCCCCTCCCACCTCGACACTCACAATGGCCGTATCTAAAGCTGGATTTGTTTATCCAAGAACGGCGGGCCATGAGAACGATGGCGATACTACCTGGTCTAAGTTCGTCATTGGCTTCCCCAACCCCAGCACTCGTTCCCCAGAGTATAATACCTTCCGGAAGGCTATGAAGCGTAAGATGGAGCATGAAAGGATTCCGGGCTTTGTTGACAGTACGGCCGACCAATGGGCGGCCATTCAAGCACATGCTCTTACGATCCCACCCGTCCTACATCGGGCGGCACTCTGGCAGACTAACACGAGGCGAGGTCAACGGTTTACCGAGTGCTTCGATTATTTGCTAAGGGACATAGCGAAAAAACCTAAAACAATTTGGAGAACTTATTAAGGGCACATGTTGCCGGTCCTGCCGGTCCTGCCGCTCCTGTTGCTGCTGTAAATGATCGTAAGTCATCTCAAAATCTCTGCACCGAATGAATACAGAGTATGCTAATATGGCGCCTGCAGCTTTGGCCGGTCCGCGCTACGTCCGCCTTTGGATAGATGAAGCATCAGTGATCCGCCAAGCCAAGCCACTCCCTGCCTGGCTTGACAAGATCGTGTGGCAAGCCGGCGGACATGTTTACTGGTTCGAGATGACCGAACCCACCCTTCAGAACGTGCGTGATGGCATTGACAGTGTCCTAGAACGTGGACACTGATATCGCGCGCTCGTTGGTGCGACCAAACAGGGCACAGGTTTACTCCATGAGGATCCAGAGCAGCCCCTGCCACTTGCTGAAATGATCCCCATCTCAATTGATGTTCACGTCCGCACGTGGTGGGCAATGAATACGCAGAGCGAACCAATGCATATGCTCCTCTATGGCCATCGTACACAAGGAGAGGATGGGACTCCTGCTCCGGTTGGTTTCGATTTTGCTAGTCGTCATAATAGAGACCCCTCTCCTGACAGATCACAGGATAGAGATGGCAGTGACAACAATGACAACAACGACAACGACAACAACAACAATATGTCAGTCAGCCACCAGGCTGAGTCATCCGCTGCAGCCCCAAGGGGAGCTCCAAACAGGAGCACGTCCCTGGGGACTGGAGCGGAGCACCCCAGCCACTCGACAGATGTCGACGAATCGGAATCAGACTCTGATGCTGTTTCCGATGCCGGCTTCTCACCACCTCCTAGTAAGCAAGCTTTAACCCATCTTGGTAACTTGGACACTCGTGCCTTGAAGCCTAGCTGAATAGGAAGAGAGACTGATCGAAAGAAAGCGTCTGTGTTACCTAGCTTGACAGCTGTTAGTAGCAGCAGCAAACGTAACCTGGCTGCTATGGCAGAGCTCGATGAACTGAACAGCCTGGCTGACCCTGCAGAACCCCCAAGGATGGTTGCCCGCCTGATGCTCACAACTGACGCTAGTGTCCAGGTAGAACCGGAAAGATCCCATGGGGAGTTTAATTTGAACCAGCAACCTACCAACCAGCTGATTCCGCCAATCAGCCCTCCTCCGGTGGCTTCCAGCCCTAGTCACGATCTAGCCCCCACAGCTGTTGAGCAGGTGCAGGTGCGAGCATCAGCTGAGCATCTTTTAATACTAGCATCAGGAGTTGGGCAGCCCGCAGAACCGTCGGTGACCCAAGTTGGTACGCCTGGCAGAACCCATTCCCCCTCTGATCCGCGCTCTGGACATCCGCTTGCAAATATGATGGTAGCGGACGTCGGACGAGAATCAGGGCCCGGCTATCCAGCCAGCGAGAGAAGTAGTGGATACTCTACGGCGAGTAAGTTGCGGTTACCACTACCAAGCTTTTCATCTATGTTGGCAGCAGAAACAGTTGTTTGGAGTCCTCTCCTGTCTGTTTCTGCCCTGGCTTAGCCAATCTCAGCAAAGGTAGTCCGCCCGAGCCGTGGCTCATCATGTTGAGCTCTCCAAGTGTCGGGGGTCCGTTTCCAGTGGTTTACAGGTACTAGAAGGCCTGGAGTCCTCCTGCGTGCTTTCCGTTCTTGCTTGTTGCTTTTTTGGCAGATTGTTCATGTTCGTTCTAGCCTATGTGTGTTTTGGATTAGCCGGCTGTGGCTGGGTTCACACGGACCCAATGCCACGGACACTAATTGTTGGGAGCGGACGCTAGTGCTTTTTCTTGGCTTTTTTGTTATAGATGCTTGCTCTTGGAGCCCGGCATTCTTGTTCCGGCAGTTCTTCGGGAAGGTTTTTCTTTTCTGGCTTTAGAAGTCTGCCCTTAGAGTTTTGCGGATTCTTCTTGTTCTCCTCCAGCTGTTTTTCATTTGGCGTGTGTTCTACTTGTACTTTCTGACTCTAGGTGTTGGCTCTTGTTGTTTTGCATATTATTTTTGTTTTTTTCTTGCTGTTTTTCGCTCAGAGTCCCATTTGTTGAGCCTCAGTAGCTTCTTATACTTTCTGGGATTAGCGTTTTGGGATCCGAGCTCTAGCTTTATCTGCATCTGTTGTCGTCTACTTGGCGGACCTACTCGAACTAGATTAGTCCGCGCATGCTAATATACCTTTCAATCTACTTCAGGAACCTTAAACACGAAAAGCTCGTATCGTGATTCAGGAAAATAACACGGCCGAATTGAAGCTAGACGCCCCGGGTGCAAATTCCCATAGAAGGTGTCCAGCTTCAGGTCGGCCGCACGACTTCTGTGCCACTGCCATCAAGCATCAAAGCAAGTGATAAGCTATCAACATTCCTAGTTCTTAAAGAGGGCTTGCGGACTATTTCTCTCAGCCATGTTCAAACCCCGTGTTGTTCTCTTAACTACCTACCAATACACTTTTCCTAAAAGCATCTATTTCTAGACACTATTCACTACAGCTCTCAACTATCACTATTCACCTACATACTATGTCACAACAACGGCGGGCTATTGCTGACAGAACGCGTTCGTTGGGGCAGGGCAGGCAAGGGCAAAGGGAGCTCCACGGGGACGTGTCCGGAAATCTAGATCCGGAGACGGGTCAACTATAGCAGCACCATGTTCGGCGTCTCTTACCGCAGGGTCTACAGTAAGTAGGACAAGAGGTGCCCTGGAGGTGCCAACCCCATCACGACCCCAAATATCAGAACCTGCTCTTGCGGATGACGGGCAGCAGTTGGTGGACGACGGGCAGCAGTGGGCAGATGACGGGCAGCAGCCAGCGGATGAAAGTATGGATTCAGATGATGGAGAATATGAGGATAACGATGGTCAGAGCGAGGTGAGCGAAGAGGAGGAGGATAATGAGAATGGTGAGAATGATGAGGATGTATTAGAGCCGGGAGCGGATGATGAGGATCTGTCAGCAGATTGGGGGGGAAAGAGACCAGTCGAGAATGAGTTTCTTAGCTCGCAACCATCGATAATAACAATCACGCCAGGGAATAGTCCGACTTCTGGGGGGAGGGCTAGTTACCAGGAACGGAGAACTCTTGCGCCAATACTAGTGAGCCAAAATCGTACGCGTGCCTTCCTCTCCCGGTTGCCCACAGCCTTGAATCCGCTTGCAACACCAGTCTTAACTCAAACCCAGTCGGATCCAACAATGCGAGAATTTGATACCGGAAGTGGACAGCGGACCAGTAATAGGCGGAATGTGGCCACAGGGCTAGAGTATAGCATTTGTAACGACCCTACGATAGGTAGCTACAATCACTATCACCTTAGCCCAAATGGCATACCAAGAGGTATCCAGAGGTGGTATGGTCGCGTATACTTTATACAAATAGCTGGTAAACCTGGGATAAGGCCTAGGCAACTGTCGAGTAGCTTTGAGGTACTCTACTAGGCAGGGTAACCTTTCAGGAGAACATTCGCATAAGGTCAAGAGAATTATGGGAATGTTACACGGACCTCCGAGACGATTTCTGTGGTCGCCTGGAGGACTTCCTGAGTGGTTAAAGGCATAAGAAGGCAAAGTTACCCTACCTTGGGAATTTGGTCATTATGCCCATGGACCCCAGTTACCCTACTGAGCTGTCTAAGTTACCCTACCCTCACCGGCAAAGTCATCCTAGAACTTAGAGGTCGATTGCCTCACATTCTATGGGCTCTTAGATGTTCTTAGGCGCACACGCATCTGTGCGGGGAGGCCCCACGCCTATGTAAGAGTGGCCCGAACATGCTATTGAACTTGGGCGGGTTTTGCTAACACCCCCCTCTGGCCCCCGCGTTGGGACGGCGCGTCATAGGCAGACGGCTGTGTAGTTGCTCGTTTGCTAGTTAAAACAGGTCATTGGAGCAGCTGCCGTAACACCGTATACGTCGTCGCCGTCCGTCGGACTGAATGTCGTTCGCAGGATATATAAGGGGAGTATGAGTAACCGCCAAAATGGGGGTCCCTCATATATGGTCTCTCGGGCATCTATGAGTCTATTCTAGCCTACAGATTGTAGGGTAGTCTTCCTAGTGGTGCTCAGGTAGTCTCAGAAGGCCAGGGTGCTTTCGAGACAAATACCTCAGTAACCAGCCCGGACCTTCTCCCCTTGATTTGTAGCATTAATATGGGTTGTTATTGGACTCTAGAGGTATGAGTCTTATCACGGTAGAGTATGTCCCGAGAGGCTGGCTATGGGTAGCGCCCACTTAGCCAACCATCGGCTACATCTCACCGGGGGAGCTTGCATGT
>Ga0307509_10011740_pt1 | contig 10564 bp, 15 predicted proteins | sample 10_EM_MG_FD_202245 | JGI IMG/M metagenome (GOLD analysis project Ga0307509, IMG submission 202245) | Populus trichocarpa ectomycorrhiza microbial communities from riparian zone in the Pacific Northwest, United States - 10_EM | ecosystem: Host-associated > Plants > Roots > Unclassified | place...
TTCTCTTCTTGCTAACGGGCATAACCTTACCCACTACCTCCTTCGCAACCTCTAATACAGGAGAGAGCAATGGAACGAGTTGCGAAGGTAAAGGCGTAGCCGCAGAAGAAGCGGACCGAGCCGAAGAAGGCACCAACTCTGCCGAACCGTGTTAAATGACGCCCGAGTTCGATGTCAAACGCAGAAGCCCTTACTCTGAACTGAGATCATGAAGTCCCGTAACTGAACATCAATAGTCTCCGGTTTCAAAAGCAGCCGATCCGCGGACTTGTATATCTGTGGGTACCTCCGTTGAACACCATTGAGAGCGGCTTCGGTGCACAACGCCTAAATGACGGGAGAGGCGCGTCAATCCACTCCCCACCCTGGATAATGAAACGGAAGGCATACCCTCAAGTCAGCGCCGCCATAACCTTTGGTTAATTTCGACAACCCCTTCGCACGAGTCTCTCCCTCCTCTCCTTCCCAACCTTGCCACTTCTTAGTGATAATCCGTAAGATCTTCTCCCTGGCTTCTAGTCCAGGTAAAGGGAAGTAGAATTCTCTGTCGAATCGGCCAGGACGCCTCAACGCGGGGTCGACAGCGTCAGGCCGATTAGTTGCTCCGATCACAACCACCTGCCCTCGGCCATCCATACCATCCATCAAGGCAAGAAGTGTCGAAACGATGGACGCGTGAATCTGATCTTGCTTGGAGGAACGGACAGGTGCAAGACCATCGATTTCATCGAAAAATATGATGCTAGGTTGACAGTTTCGGGCTTCTTCAAACAGCAAACGAAGCTGCCGCTCAGCTTCACCGACCCATTTCGATAAACAATCGGCTCCCTTGCGCATGAAGAAGGCTGAAGGCAGGGTATCAGAGGATGACGTCAGCAAGAGGAGAGTTTAAACCTACAAATTCCTTTCCCATTTGAACGACAGCTCGCAGCGAGCGCGCGGGCAAGTAGAGTTTTTCCCGTTCCGGGTGGTCCATGGAATAAAACACCGCGTGGTGGAGTCAGGCTGAACCTTTGGAAGACCTCGGGGTAAAGGAGTGGGAGTAGCGTCATCTCCTTCAACGCGTTGATATCTTGGGATGATTTTAGCGGAAGTAGCTACAACGCAGACAGATAACTCACGATCGTCAAGACCCCCGACCTCTTCAAAAGTGACGTTCTGATTCACGCCAAGGGGATCGGCGTCGGCAAGGACTGAGCGGGAGATGAGTCTATATGGCTCAGATGGCAGAAAGACCAGGACGGTACGCACTAGCATTTCCAACTTTACCGAGATTGGATGGCCCACCAGACCCCAGGTCACCAGCAATGAGACCATTGGGGCCGTTTCCACCAGCAAAAAGACCTCCAGACCCCGAGGCTGCGGCAGCAAACCCTTTGCGTGGGTTTCGAGATGGATCGTCGGAGTCCTGGGAATCAAAGTCAATGGGGGACGACGGGATCAGGCATGAGGTGTGACGTACCGAATCGTCTCCATTCAAACCCATCCATTGACCAAGCTGGGCACCAGTAGCACTCCAACCGGGGCCTTTGAATTTGTTGCCGCCAGGACGGCTCTTGGTGCGAGGAGATTTCTTTGTTGGTTGAGCTTGAGCAGAGGTGATGTTGTCCAACATGGTGACGAGGTCGTAGTTCTTTTTCGCTCGTGCGCGTAAACCATATCCACCGCGTTCTTGCTCCTGTTCTTCTTCGGGCCCCTCTGGTTCTGGTTCTGGGTCGGGAGAAGTGATGACGTTGTCGAAGGAGACGTCGTGTTCACCTGACTCTGAGGAAGTATTGTGGACGTACACGTCTTCGTCATCCCGATTCTGAGTTGGCTTCTTTGCCTTGCGTGCTGACTTGCTCCGTGTGGATTTTGAGCTGGGCTTGTTACGCCCACGGTGAGGCTGAGGGACACTAGAGGTGGGGTGTCGTCTGAGTCTAGAACGTGTACGGATGCCGATACCGTCCTGGTCGTCCTCACTGGCAACAAAGTCCTTGAGGTTTCCGGCAGCGCGTGCACGGGTGCTGTAACGGGGAACGTTTCCGTAGTCATCGTCCTCATCGTCGTGCTCTATCTTGGGGACCGGTGGTGGGACTTCCACGTCCAGCTCGCCCTCAGCATCAACATCCTCTGATTCCGACTCGACATAGGTCTTTCTGAGATAACGCCTGCCCCTCGAACTGCTGGTGTACTGGACCGTTGGTGAGGGAGGTTGGGGGGGTTGCGCCTCCTCGGTGTCCATACGGTCCTCGCCGTCGCTCTCACGATATTCAGATCCCGATTTGTCAAAGTCGACGACGGGATGCGCTCTGGTAGCGCGCGTCATGGGAGGCAGCTTGATCTTGAGCGAATTTGGAGAGTGGGTAGATGGTTGTTGGACGGGGTGGTTGAAAGGGTTTTCGTTGAACTGGTCAGGTTGTGGCCCGCGGTAGTGGAATAACTCGAAGGGATCTGGGGGGAAAGATGGTTGCATGGGAGATGGGGAAGGGCAAGTCGCGTCAGGTCAAAACGACGCCCTAATAAAAGGCGAGGTCGCGAGACAAAGACGTCGACTCGGTGCCACTACTACTACCGCTCCCGGTCAAACTCCGTCGGTCAGCGTCGTTGGAGTCGTCTCCAGCGATGGCAAACACGAAGAGGGCGTCGAGGAGGAGAGGGAAGAGGGGGAAGAAACAAAAGTGAGAGGATTCTCAGCTGGTGGGAGGGTCAGCTCGGCAAGGTGGTCGCGATCTCCTTTTTAGGAAAGTCTCCAGACTCCTGCTCAGTCAACGCGCGGCCTCCCTCCTCCGTCAAAAACCGAAGAGACGACAAAGGTCAGGGTCGTTCTGTCCTCAAACTTGTGTCCTTGTCTTCTCCCAGGCACCGGGGGAGGTCGAGGCTGAGACATCCGGCAACTTTTGCGAAATTTTGCGAAATTCCTGAAAGAAAAACCAGGGGTGTTTGACAAATTCATTGCGGTTTCGTGTTCGGTGAGGGTGGTGGGGGAGGGGAAGGAATTTCTGACGACACCTTGCTGTTCCCCGTCGTTGTGCCTCCTGCCTATCAGCCGCACGTTCGGCATCGCCCGATCACAGCCAATGCGGTCCCCGGTTCCTAACTCGGCCGTTCCCTTCGACCTCTGCGGTCAGGAAGTCTCATACGTTCTCCTTTGAGGAGGCGAGGGTGCAGATATGTGGAACCTGTGTAGATTAACTTTGGCTTCCGGAAGAGTAGGGTTTTGTGATGTGTCGGTATTAGCTGGGCTGCAAATTCTCCTACGTTTATAACCTCGCGAGTTGAATACCATTGACACTGGTGCTATCACAACGCTGTTCATTTCACCAACAACACATTTCCTCCTGAGCTCGAGCTGGGGAACTTGCAGGCAGACGAGGTTCCTGCCACGGATCACGGATCGGATCAATTTAGGGTCGGGTCTACGTCGTCCCGCCTTGGTTGATGAAATTTCTCTCACCGGTCGACGGTTTCATCTCGCGAAACGGATTGCCTGAACTCTCAGAGCACGAGCTCCAACGGATAAACCGGACGAGTGATAAAATCCTCACTGCCAACACATGACTATTTTGTCCGAGGATGGGTTCGACAGATTCCAGGAAGGAAAACACTGAGGATATACAAAGAAGGTAGGAGAAACTGGGGGGGGGATGAAAAATGAAGAGGCAAACCTGTACAACAAATATGCATATGATTACTCGTATACTCGTGAGGGTGAGGAAAGGAAGGAAAACAAGGGCGGGAAAATGAGAAAAAGGTTTAGAGGGAAATCGTTGAGGCAAGTGCTTGAATGTTGACTATTGACTGATGTGAGGGCGTTTGACGGATGGTCGATGATGGGGGAGGATGATGGAGAAAAGGGAAGAAAATGAAACCAAACTTGATCACCAGGAGTCTTTGTTATGGCTTGGGCGCGTCGCAAACTGTGCACTTCTCCGTCGCGCTCGCGGGGTTCGTTAGGTCACAGGTACTACACCTCCACCCCCCGCTTTCCGAAAATGGCTTCAACCCAGCTGCACCCCAGTTGAACCCTCCTCCGGCTCCACTGCCGTTCGTCGTGATTGTCGAAGGCGCAGGACCGAATCCAGCGGAAGTCGGGTTGAACGTGGACCCTGATGGCTTGAGCCCTCCAAACGAGAACCCCGATGTGGTGGGAGTTGATAAGGTTGAGATGGGTGCGCCGAACTGGAGTGGTCCTGGAGGTGGCGCAGGCATCGAGAAGCCACCCCCCGAACCGGAGCCGGAGGAAGACGCGCCTGGCTTTGGGGAATCACAGACGGTGCATTTTTCCTTGGCCGATGCTGGGTTCATCAAATCACAAGTTCCGCATTTCCACCCCTCGGTGTTTGTCGTAGGAGGCTTGACCCCTGCCGCACCCCAGTTGAATCCTCCGGAACCCGATCCGAAAACGAAAGGGGTGGAGGGTGGCTTTGGCGCGGAGAACGATAGGGCGGCGGTCGGCTTTTCGGCTCCAGGTTTTGGTGTCTCGCACACCGTGCACTTCTCTGTGGCAGATCCAGGGTTCATCAAATCACAAATTCCACACTTCCACCCCTCGGCGTTCGTTGACGGAGGTTTTATGCCGGCTGCCCCCCAATTGAACCCTCCGGATCCAGAATTTGTGTTGGCCGCCGTGGCCGGAGTAGTCCCAGGAGAGGGTAGGGTTGTAGCAGGTTTTGGCGTGGAAGATGAAGAAACCCCAGGCTTTGGGGTGTCGCACACGGTGCACTTCTCGGCCGCGGAAGCGGGGTTCATCAAATCACAGGTTCCACACTTCCATTCGCCCTCCTGCTTCTGGGAAGGCTTCAAACCAACAGCGCCCCAATTAAATCCTCCGTTCGTGGTAGGGGCTGTGGTGGTGGTCGTGGAAGAGGTGGAGAAGGTGGTAAACGTCAGGGTCGAGGTTGGGAGAGTAGTGGTACTGGTGCTGGGACCGGCCTTGTTGGGGCTTGGTGGTCCGACAGAAGTTGGGGAAAGGCTCCAGACATCACCCGTGGGGATGTCATCATCAGCAAACCCCCTCACGTCCCTCTCCGCTCTAAACTCCCCAGGATTCCTTCCCCCCTTAATCGTCCTCCTTGGAAGCGTAAAAGTCTCGGTAGGGAGTTCGAGGATGGCAATCGAGAGGACCATAGCCTTAGCATCCTTGGGGGAGGTGACAGCGGTGGGAGACACTGAGGACGCAGAAGAAGCGGTCTCTTCCCTATCGGCCTTGATACTGAACCGCAACTTTGAGGGTTCCTTGGGAGCAGACGACTTGAGACCAAAGAAGGGTCTTCCACCAGTGGTTGGAGAAATCGTTGGTGAGGATGACGGCGAGGTGCCATTGAGACCAGTGGTTTGCAACTGAGGCGGATCGCCGGGTTCAATGACTTCCGAGGGACGAAGGAACGGGTTGGACTGCGAAGGTGACGAAGTGTCGTCGATCTCGACGACCATGGGTTCAGCAGGAGCTGGACCCTTCTTTTGCTTCTTCGGTAATGGAAACATCTCCTCATCCTCAACTTCTTCAATGGTCACGGTCGTGGTCCCGTTGGGGGTGGCAGACGACCCGTTCTGAAAAGAGGGGAAAGATGGTTGCTTTGGCGGCGGACTGGGGGATTGGGAGGGGGAGTCTACCGAGCCGGTCTCGGGGGACCTGCTGGTGGAGGCAGACAGGTGGGCAGGTGGACGTGATCTCTTACTTCCCTAATCGCGTTAATCCGGCCCGTTAGCTCCCAAGTCCAGGCCAGGTACAGATCAAAGCATCAAAACACACCTTTGGCAGCGTGGCCTCGATAATCGCTTGCATTGACATTTCAGGTTGCTTCTTCTTCTCTTCCGTAGGAGGCTGCTTAGGTGCCGCCCTGGGTTTACGAGCGGGTTTCTTTGCAGGGGGGTTCACGGTCTTCACAGGACTGGCAGTTTGGTAGGGATTGGCAATGTCGGGCCTTTTAACAGGAGTTGCCTCACGAATGAGCTCGGTGATGAATGTAGCGGCCCTTGTTGGCCTTGGGGCAGAGGTGGGTGAGGAATTAGGGGACGGGATATCGTCCTGGCCCCAAGCTTGTCGGAGGGGAGAAGAGACGGCTGGGGTGGTCGCCTTGTTCAGCCTCGTGGTGGAGATGCTTATCCCATTCACTGGCGGTTTTGACTGCGGGGCGCCATTTGTTGCCGCATCCTTCACATCTGGCGCACTAGTCGAGGGACCAGCGGTGGTTGGTTCAGCGGACGACTGACGACTGGCAGAGGTCTTCTGTGGGGATGAAGTCTCAGCATCCTTGCCAACGCGTCTCCTCTTTGAGTCGCTCTTTGCCGCATCCGCGGGCAGAAGCTTGATCTTGGGCCCAGAGCTAGGTGATCCGAATGCTGGCGAGTGGTACCGATTTCGACGTGCACTACCAGCGCCCTGCCACTTGTACGCTCCGTTTGGATTCTTGGACAACGTCTTCGTGGGTGTTTTCGGGGTAGTTGTCGTTGTAGAAGAGATGGTAGAAGAGGAAGCGGTAGGAAATAGTGACCCGATGGTCGGAGAACCCGCACGTGATGGGCTTTTCGAAAAACGGAACGGCTGTTCAGTTTCATCTGAAAGCGGTGAGACGGGTGATTTGAGCCGCGACGAAGCGCTGGACGTAAAAAGGCGTGCGTACCATCAGCACCTTCCATACTATCCTGAAGCATGGATACTAGGCCAGCGATCTCGACTGGATTGAGCGGCCGACCCCCACTCTGTTCGAGGTAGGTTTTGACCGCGTCAATGTTTTTGAGTGGTGAGGCGGAGGGTTCAGGTAGAGACGGGATTTGTGGAGGGGGAGGACCAGTGGGCTGGCTTGGACCGTTGGGGAAGAAGTTGGGTGGCCGAGCTGCTGCAGGTGGAGGTGGGGGTGGTTGTGCCGGTCGGGTTCGAGGTCCAAACACGTCGTGAGAGGACTGCTAAAAACGTCGGACGGAGATTAGGCGATGTATCCGAGGGAATAAACGCGAAAGCGGGGACGAACAGACGACTGATTGGTGTCCAGTTCGTCCTGCGAGGTTTCTTCCTCAGTTTCTTCCTCGGGTTCCTCCGAGTGCCTTGACCGGAGAGGGTTAAAATAGCTGAGGAACCCAGCAAGACTCCATCCGGACTGGAAATCGGGAATCAGCGACGAGAAGAGAAGGGGGAGCGAAAGAAGAACGAACAGATTTCTTGGGTTGCTGGGACGGTCTCGCGTTCCGCGTCCTCTGGGAGTAGGGTGAAGCGTGTTGAACGCGGGAGAGACGACGGTCGGCTCGTCTGTCTGCAGTCATGGTCGCAGTCAGCGAGCGTCGGGAGGGCTTGGTCGTCGATGCCGGGGAGGAGCGAGCGTCGGTGGTCGGTGGAGGGAAACAAAGAACCTGCCGAGCGGCAAGCATTCGGTCACAACTCGGTCACACACACCTTCCACCCAACATGCCACCACAGAAAGTGGTTTCTACGCCGTACAGGCTCATCGACGCCGACCCCCATGTCACTCGCGTTGTTTCCTACATGAGGCCCTCCGACTACGCCGTTTGGGGTGGCTCTACCGCGGCTGCTCCCGCCGCTTTGTACCTCTGGGGTGAACATCTCGAGATCACCCGAACACCGATGGATACTGACCGCCGCATTATGTGTTATTAGACCTTGCCGAGACCTCGAAGGCGAAACTTAGGGCTCCATTGCGTGTTGCCGGAGTTTTTGGTTTCGTTGGTGGTTTTTTGCTCGCGTACCAGCGGTCAAGTTGTACGCACTCTATCCCGACTTCACCGCGTTTCTGTATTTTGAGCTTTTCTGTTTCTAGTCCGATTTTGGGGATGGTCGGAGAACGAACGTGAAGCTGCTCTGGATCTGGCAGAGCTCCGGGCTAGGGCTCAGCAAAACCTGCCTTTGTATGGCGAGTCCGACCAGCCAGAATGGGTTCAGCAAGCTGCATACAGCAACTCTGCCTGGTCTCAACTCAAATTTCGTAAGTTCTTCCGCTTGACTCCTCAAGACACAAGCTTATTCTTTCTTGGTATCTGCAGAGGCCTTCCCAATGTTTGTTCCCGTCCAATCGGCCCAAGGGTATTCATCGCTGACCAATACACCAGGTTCAACTTTGTCAATCACAAGCACCACGGTACAGACACATCTCAATACAAGGAATAAATGCACCAGTAGAGCACTACATAATATATCTCTATACTCGACCTCGTTTCCGCCTGTGCTGTTGTTCCCCATCCACACTCGCCTGCTCGCCGTTCTCTACCAGCTTGTGGACAACGCTTTGCCACATTGTGTCGTTGATTGCTTTGGCTTTCCCCAGTTGCTCTTTGAGCCGGGCTACCTCCACTTCCAGCTCTTCCACCCTGGCATTCGTCGAGGGTGGAGCACCCTCCGATTCCATATTCCGGCCATGGACAAAGAAAGCATAGTCTTCAAGGAGCTCCTGCTCTGAGTACCCAAAGTCGTGCGGCTACACGCAAAACACGATGAGATCCCGAGATATGGATGAAGCTATTCCACTCACACTCCTCGCAGCAGGCAGCATTACGGTCACCTCATGGGCGTCCCTTAGTTTCGCATCCTTTATTCGCTGGAAGGGCAGGATCGGTCTGACGGGTATGACATCCTTCGCGTCCGTCGCCCCGTTTACATGAAGGCCCAAACTAACGTGACCAACGAGGTCTATTGGCTTGAGGATTGATCGTAAGAATGTAATCGCGCCTCCTTTGTGAGAAGCGATTGTCCGAAGTAGTTGGTGTGAGGCAATGTCGTACAAGTGAACTAGTCCACCTTCGGTACCAACGAGGAGGGAAGAACCTGTCACTGAAACGCCCAGAACCGTTACCGGTTCGCTGCGGAAGGGCACACTCTTCAGCATTTGCGGGGAGCCGTTGCGATGCGATGCGATGCTCACCCCACTGAAATAAGTCTCTTTTTAGTCGGGGCGGTAGGATCGGACTCATCTCCGAGGCGTATTGGGTCAGCCGCACCCCCACCTCCGATGGCCACTGCGAACCTGCCCTCGCGTTGAGAGAACAGGTTCACTTGATGAATTGACCCGCCAACCGAGGCCGCAAAAAATACTCGTTCGGTCGTGTCCCATGTTATCGTCGCGATCGCTTTCGGGAATTGGAATGTTGAAAGAAGAGTGTGGGTGGACAGATCCCAAACTTTGACCGAATGGTCGAGAGACGACGTCAAGACCCGATTCGTCGGAAAGATACCAAAAGAGCACACGATATCTGTTATGGGTAAGGTGTGGTCTGACAGTGTGCAATGCGGGGTCACGAGTTCACTCTGGAAGTCGTGATCAACGAGCCTACGAGGGAGGGATGAAAACGTGTCCCGTAGTCGTGATCACTGCTGTTGTACCTTGCCACCGACCATATCGACACCGATGAGTCGTCGCTCCCGGAAACTAGAGCCGCGCCGTCAGGGGTGAAGCGCAAGACGTTAACTTGTCGATAATGGGCGTCCCAGGCGTTGAAGAGAATCCCTGAGGAGACCTGACTCGTGGATGTAAACGCAGTGGTATTGAAAAAGAGACTTGTGCTTACCTCCCACAGATAGATTTTTCCTTGATTTGTTCCACCCGCACAATATGCTCCTCGAGGATCAACGGCGATGCACGAAAGCCTTTCTGAGAGCACGATCTTGAGAGCTATTTGGTCCTACCTCGCTCGCATTAGCCAATTCCACCCGCTCGCGTCGTTTTAAGCGCACCTTTTGGTAGTTGTACACATTCAGGATGGACTTGTCTTGTTGAGCCGACAAGATGAATCCCCCTTGACCGTCTTTGGTCTCCACGAGGTCGGTGCCATGTACCCGTGCGTTTGTTTGTTTGAAGGTCGCAAGTACAGCACCGGTGCGGGTGTCGTGGAAGGCTATCGAGCCGGCGGAAGTGGAGGGAGATGAGCAGCAGACGATTATTTCCTGTATCTGTTGAGCCTGCATTTTTCGAAAGCCGGGCCGGGACCGGGACGATCCTCGATCGCGTCTGGTGCTGTTGTTTGGATGACGTCAACTCTCCTTGGCATACTTATGAGCACCTGCGTGGGACTCCTGGACCCGAAGAGAAAATGGATCTGTCGGTGTATTAGACGCCGACGGAGCGGACTCGGCAATCGATGCCAAGTGACCAAGTCTCTAAATTGGCGCCAGCGCCTCGGCGTCATCGTATCATCTGCTAGACCATCATCGAGGACCGCTTAGCATTGCGCCTATGCTCGTGCGGTTGTGTGTCCTCGAGAGCCTCGATGTTCCCCGCGAACTGTAGAGGAGAAATTTCTGGCGGGCCAGGGATCCGAAGTGGGTGTGACGACGGCGGTGGCCAAGACTCCGGGTGGGCGTTCTTGGCTGTTGGACGTGTCAAATGGACTGAACTTCTCACTTCCGCCTCCAACCCCGTATCCCCTTCCCCGTCATGGCAGCCAGTTGGCAAGCACGCACCCTTGTCTTCCTTTCGCTCATTTTCAACGCTTTCGCCGTCACGATCTACGTCCCCGAGGGTCAAGAAACCCTCTTCAATATCAAGCCCTCCAGCACCGACACAAGCTTGGCTTCTTCCTACACCGGCTCCGCTGCCTACGACCCCCGCACCCTCATACCCCCCGTGCCCTCCACCAA
>Ga0307509_10011741_pt1 | contig 10563 bp, 10 predicted proteins | sample 10_EM_MG_FD_202245 | JGI IMG/M metagenome (GOLD analysis project Ga0307509, IMG submission 202245) | Populus trichocarpa ectomycorrhiza microbial communities from riparian zone in the Pacific Northwest, United States - 10_EM | ecosystem: Host-associated > Plants > Roots > Unclassified | place...
AATCCTTATGAGCTATTGCCCACTTCAATCTCTTAGAAATGTGCTCAGGCTTGAGTCTGGGCCTGGATTTTGCTAGCCATTTCTTGACATTGGCTTCCCTGAGTACTCTATCCACTATTTATTCACAGGCAAGTTAGCTACAGCTACTAAGAATCATATTCTGTCACTCATGGTGGTACAGAAACTCCGGGTTTTTATTGTTACCTGTAGAAAGTGATATACCCGGTGCATATTTATCCCGGAAGTCTGATCTGGTCATTTTCCGGTTGGATTTGGCTGCCCAAATGATTGTGCGACACTGTTGCTGAGTAAGAAGAGGTGGGCGACCAGGGCGAGGAATATTGTCCAGAGATTGTCTCTAACAAGCACGAGCAAGGAAGCTTTTGATTGTTGTCCATGGCCGTGCAATGATTTCAGCAACAAGGGTAATATTCCGCAGGCAGTCGAAAAAGGCGATTATCATGCCTTTTTCAACACAGGTCATTTCTCTTCGTGATATCTTTGGGGTTTGCTTTTTTTTTTTTGATGCAGAATTTGAATATCCAGATCGGTTAACCATTGGAAAATTAAAGAGGACAAATTATTAAAAAGTAGGATCGTGGCTGTTGAGTAGGGTAGAAAGTACGGTTGCGATCAACTCGGTGATCTGGCATTTGGCGAGGTTGCTTACTAAGCTTTCACGAACACTTCTGACTAGGGGTTGTAGACTCTGCACGCCACCAACCCTAACCCTGGTGACTCATAACTTGAGTCAGGCGGTCCTATGACTCATCATGAGTCATACCCAAATCCAGCAGGCGAGTTCCATGAGTCAGTGCGCAGCATACCGTAAACCAATCATAAAAGATAAAACATATCAGGTACACAAAGCGCGTCACCTGTTTGAAACTCGTCACTCATAATGTGAGTCACGCGCGAAAGTCATTACATCATTATGACTCACAATCGTGAGTTATGAAAACATTAACCAATCATAACATAACGATGACGCCCAAGTGCGAGCCATGTGAGCGCTCTTAGTCAACTGACTGCATAGCGTGAAACATAACATATCTTATGATTAATAACTTTTAGTCATTTGAAATCTGCCTTGCTTAGTCCCGATTTGTCACAGACTACATAGCTTGGAGAGAAGAAACTACCACTGGGCCAGTGAGTCCACCACGTAGGTATTGACTCCGCTTGTTGTCATAACAGTTAGCCACTGATATGGCTTGGATAGGAAGAGTTTTTCCACCTGCTGTTGTATTGGAGATGCATTACAGAAACGCATATCCTATTGACGGAGTTAAGTGTACCCGAGTTGGTCCGATAATTCTGGCAGGATAATTCCTGATAGAGGGTAGATCTCGGACAAACCATAAGCAGGACAGGGTGCTCGCACATGGTCACAGTAGTGGTGAATGTCAAAGGCTTTTATCTGATATCTACTTAAGTTTAAGCGTTTCGCATTCTACTTTGACAACCAACCTTGCCTCAAGAGAACTAATTCAGTGAAGCTTCGACCTTAGCTATATTAAGTTTTACCGTTTTGATACCCCGTCCATTATTTACTCTATCTGTATCTTCTGCCCTGAGTTTTGGTGGGGTCACAACCTTAGAGTTCACCTCTGTATAGGGTGCCCCGGTTACACAAGTGGGCCAGAGAGGTTACAATATGTTCGATGTGGGCAGTGTGAGGGGAAGCAGGGCTTTGAGAAGCAGTGTGTCTATTGTAGAGGGCTACATAGATAGAAGTATTGGTTAGCGGATGGTATTAGGGGATCGATGGAAACATTGGATGAATATTAGGCTAGCTGGGAGGGGATCCGTGGGACTTACAAACAGAATTTCTAGCTTTATAGTTTGTTTACTATTTTTATAGCTTGCTAAGGTAGACAAATGAGATGAGTGATGAGTTTATTTGTCATGTTGTGTTGCCCGACAATGGGTGAGAGTGGAAGCTACAAAAGCTCTGAAGACATTGTGTAGTTAGAGTGAGCGAAGATGATCATGAATACTACAACCGTGACAAGCGAGAAGGGAAAGGGACTAAGCCTTTCTCTATAAACTCTCCGGCAATTGAGTACCTACTTTTATCTCTCTATCTATTGACTTCACATAGAAGTTACTCTAATTTGCACAGTATTTCATTACTTAATTCTTTCTACTTTCCTTTCTTCCCCTCTTCGCTCTCCTTCCTCTTCCCATCCTGCACCAGATTTTTCTTACTTTTTTACTCTTTCAGCCCGAGTAGACCACTAAACGAAATCTTTTTTCTAACTATCCGACTGCATTCTGACCTGAAAGACATTGTGACCTGTCAGAATTTGAGCTCCCAAATAGCCTCTTTAAGATATTTAGAAGCTACAAAGTATTTTTTTGCTATCTTCTAACAGTGTTTTATTGTTATCTTCATCCCCTATGTTATCTGACATGGCCTCAATACTTCCTATAGGCTTTCTGGAGTATCAAATAACACTATACCATTCTCACTTAAACTCAACTACTGCTATATCCCTGATCCTGCTAATTTTACCTAAGACTCTCGTAGTATAAAGGTGTAATGACACCACGATAGGTAGCTACAATGAGTACCACCTTAGCTCAAATAGTAGACCAAGTGGCAACCAGAGGTGGTATGGTCCAGTGTACTTAGTATACCCAATGCTGGTTAACCTTAGATAAAGCCAAGAAAACAACAGGGGAACCTCAGGTACTCTGTTAGGCAGGGTAACCATTGGTGAGTACATGCGCATAAAGTCAAGAGAGCTATGGAAACACTACACAAGTCCCCTAGACGAGATTAGGGGTCGACATGAGACTTCCAAACTGGTCAAGCGCATAAGAGGCCTACTCCAGGGACTTAGCTATTGTGCCAATAGGTTCCAGTTACCCTACTATTGAATCCAAGTTGCTCTACCTTCACAGGCAAAGTCATCATGGGACTTGGGAGAGTGCAGCTAACACGCCACTCCAGCCCCAGCATTGGGATGGCGCGTCAAGGGCAGACGGCTGCATAGTTGCTCGTTCACTAGTAAAAAGAGATCATAGGAGCACCTGCTGTCACACGATATGAGTCGTAGGCGTTAGTCCAACCAGATATCATTGGCAGGATTTATAAGTGGGAAATGAGTGGCCCCCACTATAGGGTCACATATAAATAGCCCCTCAGGGACCTAGAAGTCTATCTTTGTTTACATGTCGTAGAGTAGTCTACCGGAAGGTAGATATGTAGTTCAAGGAGACCAGAGTCCTTTTGGGACAGTTTCCTAAATGGATAGCTGGATCCTCCCCCGTTTGATTTATAGCATTGCTATGGATTGTCAGTGAACTCTAGAGGTATGAGTCTCATTATGGTAGAGTGTATTCCAAGAACCTGGCAATGAGTAGCGCCCATTCAGCCAAGCATCGCTTACATTTCACCTTGGGAGCGTGCATTGCTGAATATCGGATTCAGTAGCCACGTAGATTAAATGACAAACTACATAGCTTGTCAAGACGAAACTACCACTAGGCCAGTGACATCAGCAAAAAAACTGCCCTGAGCCCTGGCGCATCCTGTTCGCCCCGTCCCCCGGACGTTCAAGGCGCTTATAACGTAAACTCCAGTTCTGGGTGCTTCCGCCCGGGCTCGTTTCGTCCAGGAGCTACCTTTTTCCGTCCGGACGCACCAGGTGCACCCTGGCGCAGTTTGCCTAGCAACCATACCCCCAGCATAAAACCCCTCCCCCTGCAGCGCCGGAAGCACCCGTTCCCCTGCCACCTCCCCCAGAAGCCTTTCGACCGCGAATTCTCTCCTGCCAGACGCGCCCAGTTCCTTCCCATGATACCCCTCCCTCTGAATCTCTCCCAAACGCTCCCGTACCCCCTCCTTTTCCTCCCTTATCCAGCGGACGTTTTCCTCCCACCCTCCCCATCCTTCCCGTCCGCCGGATGTTCTCCTCCTCCTCTTTTTTTCGCCCTCTACCCTCCACACTCTTCTCCTCCGCCGAACATTATACCGTCCGCCGGATGTTATACCGACCGCCTGACATCTTTCCCTACCCTTTGAGCCATTGCCTGCCAGACCTCTTAGTATTCATCCACCCGACTCATAACCATGACTTTCTTGCCTATAACCGCCCGCCCGTCACACGGCCTCTACACTACTGGTATCACAATTTAGTCTCTTCTGAACTCTTGATATCTATCATTTATTTCGCTTTCATATGCATACATGATTACAGACTATTGATAAAACCGTTTCCTCTATCCTCACGGTCTGGCGGGTTCTTCGGTGTGGCGTGGCGCGTCCGCAGGTTCTCATGACAGCGCCATACTTGTATCAACTATTCCCCTCCTCTCGTCTGCGAGACCGCCGGCTGATTCCAATCCACCCGGCCCCGGTGGCATCCCAAACTCCCACCTCAATGCCTCCTCATCATTTGAATATCCGGCAGTCCTCTCGACCTGCTTTCCCCGCTCCCTGGCGATTCTAGCCTCAAATGTGCCTCTGATCCGCTGGATCATATGATCCTGCCAAACATTTTCTGTACCATTCCACGTCTCTATCTGACGTTCCAGCAGGCCTGTTTTCTCGTTAGCCGACCCATTACCTGCGTTGAGTACTTGCGGTTTTCAAAGTATCCGGATGCCTGGGCGCCAAGGGATCTGGATACTTTTGAAAACCACAAGTAGGCGCTGTTCATGTTACCTGCGCAATTGGCCTGCGTGAAAGGCACATTATCGATAAAGTCTCCAGTCCGCCAGCATCGCAGGGAATTGCACAATATGGCTGCAGTCAGACAGATAAAAGGGCCATCGATGTTACCTAGGAACCCCTCGTCCATCGTGGCTTTCCTTTTGGGGCTAGAATAAGACTGTGCAAATATCACATCCGGAATCTGTGGCGCTAGGAATCTAAGAAAAGTTGGCTCTCCGCCGAATTAGATTTAGTCTTATTGCGGTTAGAAATGATCCTGAGAATGTCGAAAGACTACCTCATAGTTGCTAGATGGGCAAGTGAACCTATCCTCCTCCAGTAGGTATGCCACCCTTCGTGCACGGCCCGCAGGATCCTCAATATCAAGCTTATAGAGTTCTGTTATAGCGCACCTCGCAGTATGCAGATAGTGAGATCTGCACGAACGGTGCTTTGACCAGATCTAAAACCCAGAGGCCGCCGGCCGCTCTGTATAGTCAGGGATGACACGCAGGTTATCAATTAAGGGTAACGGACCTGCACAATGGAGGGTAGGGTAGCATCGCCAAAGTCGGGAAAGGCCAATTCACTCCGGGCATCCCTCCAGCACCTGCCGACTTCGTCAGTCAGCGTGATTGGGTCCGGAAACGGATTCACGAAGATTGTCCAGTCCCACATCAGGTCACGGGCTTTGACCAGGGTGCTACACTCTAGCCCTATGGCCACATTCCGCCTACTACTGGTCCGCTGTCCACTTCCGTTATCAAATTCTCGCATTGTTGGATCCGACTGTGTTTGAGTTAAGACTGGTGTTGCAAGTGGATTCAAGCCTGCGGGCAACCGGGAGAGGAAGGCATGCGTACGATTTTGGGTTACTCGTATTGGGGCAAGTGTTCTCCGGTCCTGGTAACTAGCCCTCCCGCCAGAAGTGTGACTATGCCCGGGCGTGATTGTTATTATCGATGGTTGCGAGCTAAGAAACTCATTCTCGACTGGTCTCTGTGCGCCCCAATCTGCTGACAGATCCTCATCATCCGCTCCCGGCTCTAATACATCCTCATCATTCTCGCCATTCTCATTATCCTCCTGCTGTTCGCTCACCTCGCTCTGACCATTGTTATCCTCATATTCTCCATCATCTGAGTCCATACTGTGATCCGCTGGCTGCTCCCTGTCGTCCGCCCACTGCTGCCCGTCGTCCGCCAACTGCTGCCCGTCGTCCGCCAACTGCTGCCCGTCGTCCGCCAACTGCTGCCCGTCATCCGCAAGAGCAGGTTCTGCTATTTGGGGTCGTGATAGGGTTGGCACCTCCATGGCACCTCTTGTTCTACTTACTGTAGACCCCGCGGTAAGAGACGCCGGACGTGGTGCTACTATGGTTGACCCGTCTCCGGATCTAGATTTCCGGACACGTCTCTCGCGGACCTCCCTTTGCCCTTGCCTGCCCTGCCTCGACGAACGTGTTCTGTCAGCAATAGCCCGCCATTTTTGTGACATAGTGTGTAGGTGAATAGTGATAGTTGAGAGCTGTAGTGAATAGTGTCTAGAAATAGATGCTTTTAGGAAACGTGTATTGGTAGGTAGTTAAGAGAACAACATGGGGTTTGAACATGGCAGAGAGAAATGGTCCGCACGCCCTCTTTAAGAACTAGGAATGTTCACAGCTTGTCACTCGCTTTGATACTTGATGGCAGTGGCACAGAGGTCGTGCGGCCAAATTGAAGCTTGACACCTTCTATGGGAATTTGCACCCAGGGTGTCTAGCTTCAATTCGGCCGTGTTATTTTCCTGAATCACCATACGAGCTTTTGGTATTTGAGGTTCCTGAAGTAGATGGAAAAGTTTATTAGCATGCGTGGACTAATCTAGTTAGAGTAGGTCCGCCAAGTAGACGGCAACAAATGCGGATAAGGCTAGAGCTCGGATCCCAAAAGGCTAATCCCAGAAAGCATAAGAAGCTACTGTGGCTCAACAAACGGGACTCTGAGCGAAAAACAGCAAGAAAAAACAAAAATAATCTGCGAAACAACAAGAGCCAACACCTAGAGTCAGAAAGTACAAGTAAAACACACGCCAAATGAAAAAAAGCTGGAGGAGAACAAGAATAATCCGCAAAACTCTAAGGGCAGACTTCTAAAGCTAGAAAAGAAAACACTACCCGAAAAACAGCCGGAGCAAGAATGCCGGGCTCCAAGACCAAGCATCTAAAACAAAAAAGCCAAGAAAAAGCACTAGCGTCCGCACCTGACAATGAGTGTCCGTGGCATTGGGTCCGGGTGAACCCAGCGGCAGCTGGCTAATCCAAAACAAACATAGGCTGGAACGAACAGGAACAATCTGCCTAAAAAGCAACAAGCAAGAACAGAAAGCACACAGGGAGACTCCAGGCCTTCTAGTACCTATAAACCACTGGAAACGGACCCCCGACACCTGGAGAGCTCAACATGATTAGCCACGGCACGGGCGGACTACCTTTGCTGACATTGGCTAAGCCACGGCAGAAACAGACCAGAGAGGACTCCAAACATCTGTTGCTGCTGCCACCATAGATCAAAAGCTTGGTAGTGGTAACCGCAACTTACTCACCGTAAAGTATCTACTACTACTCTCGCTGGCTGGAGAGGCGGGCCCTGATTCTCTTCCGGCGTCCGGTACCATCATATTTGCAAGCGGATCTCCAGCGCGCGGATCAGAGGGTGAACGTGTTCTGCCAGGCGTACCAACCAGGGTCACTGAAGGTTTGGCGGGCTGCCCAACACCTGATGCTAGCATTAAAAGATGCTCAGCTGATGCTCTGACCTGCACCTGCTCAACAGCTGTTGGGGCTAGATCCTGACTAGGGCTGGAAGCCAACGGAGGAGGGCTGATTGGCGGAATAAGCAGGTTGGTCGGTTGCTGGCTCGAATTAAACTCCCCATGGGATCTTTCCCGTTCTACCTCGACACTAGAGTCTGTTGCGGGCATCAGGGGGGCAACCTTCCTTGGGCGTTCTGCAGGGTCAGCCGGGCTGTTGAGTTCATCGAGCTCTGCCATAGCTGCCAGGTTACGTTTGCTGCTACTACAAACAGCCGTCAAGCTAGGTAACACCGACGCTTTCTTTCAATCAATCTCTCTTCCTATTCGGCTAGGCTTCAAGGCACAATTGTCCAAGTTACCAAGATGGGTAAAAGCTTGCTTACTAGGAGGTGGTGAGAAGCCGGCATTGGAAACAGCATCAGAGTCTGATTCCGATTCATCGACATCCGCCGAATGGCTGGGGTGCACCGCTCCAGTCCCCTGGGCCGTGCTCCTGTTTGGAGCTGGCCTTGCGGCTGCTGCAGACGACTCAGGCTGGTTGCCGACTGACATATTGTCGTTGTTGTCGTTGTTGTCGTTGTCATCACTGCCATCGCTATCCTGTGATCCGTCAGGAGAGGGCTCTCCATTATGACGACTAGCAAAATCGAAACCAACCGGAGCAGGAGTCCCATCCTCTCCTTGTGTACGATGGCGATAGAAGAGCATATCCATTGGTTCGCTCTGCGTATTCATTGCCCACCACGTGCGGACGTGAACATCAGTTGAGATTGGGATCATTTCAGCAAGTGGCAGGGGCTGCTCTGGATCATCATGGAGTAAACCTGTGCCCTGTTTCGTCGCACCAACATGCGCACGATATCCGTGTGCACGTTCTAGGACACAGTCAATGCCATCACGCACGTTGTAAAGGGTGGGTTCGGTCATCTCGAACCACTAAACATGTCCGCCGGCTTGCCACACAATCTTGTCAAGCCCGGCAGGGAGTGGGTCGGCTTGGCGGATCACAGATGCCTCATCTATCCAGGGGTGGACGTAGCGCGGACTGGCCAAAGCTGCAGGCGCCATATTAGCATACTCTGTATTCATTCGGTGTAGATATTTTGAGATGACTTACGATCATTTACAGCAGCAACAGGAGTGGCAGAACTGGCAGGACCGGCAACAGGTGCCCTCAATAAGTTCTCCAAATTGTTCTTATGCTTTTTCGCTATGTCCCTTAGCAAATAATCAAAGCACTCGGTAAACCGTTGACCTCGCCTCGTGTTAGTCTGCCAGAGTGGCGCCCTATGTGGGCCGCGTGGGATGGTATGAGGATGTGCTTGAATGGCTGCCCATTGGTCGGCGGTAGTGCCAACAAAGCCCGGGATCCTTTCTTGCTCCATCTTACGCTTCATAGCTTTCCGGAAGGTATTATACTCTGGGGAACGAGTGCTGGGGTACGGGAAGCCAATGACGAACTTACACCAGGTAATATCGCCATCGTTCTCATGGCCCGCCGTTCTTGGATAAACGAATTACAGCTTTAGATACGGCCATTGGGAGTGTCGAGTTGGGAGGGGGTTGATGGATCTAAAGGAGTTTTCTATTTCTTTTTATGATGGTTTTCCGGCGGGTGAAAAACGTCCGATGGCAGATGCTCTTTGTTTTGGAGATCAAGGTACGAAAATGGAAATATAGCCGGCCTGGCGGACAATAAACGGAGTTGTGCGGAACAAAAAGAGAGTTCTGCGGACAAAAAAGGGTTCTGCAAACGATGAACCGCTGTAAGAAAAGTTATTAGCTATAGAAACGTAGATACTGAATTGAGCTGAGGATATACTAGTGATACTGCGGACGAGTGAGGGGTTGTGTGGGACTTTGTGAGTGCTAATAGGATGGGCTGGTGGATTGATGAATGATGTGATTGTGGAGAGAGGATTGGGGGAGGGGGAGCTTGTATAGTAGTCCGTATATGGACGATTTGAGTGGGGTTCGCAGGATTGTACCCTGTACAAACTTGAATATCGATGATATCTTGAATCTTGAAAGTTCACGTGATCTGCCCGATAAGCTTCGGATCAGCTATCAAGCCGCAACCGAGCCGCAGAGAAGCCGCAACACGGGAGCCAAGACCTTTCTAAACACCAACCTACGATCAGCAGAGGCGATCGCGTCAACCTCGAATACTGGCAGCTTGAACATCCTCACCCGGTTACTGATCCGTCATAAACATCTACCTACGATTAGGTTATTAGAGACTATCACGTCAACCTAGAAGACTGGCAGCTTGAAGGTCCACACCCGTCCGCTGATTGATCATAAACATCTACCCACAATTAGGTTATCAGACGATCGCGTCAACCTAGAATACTGGCAGCTTGAAGGTCCGCACCCGTCCGCGGATCCGTCACCATCCTAGCGAACGAACTTGAAGGTGCCTCCTAATTTCAACTCTTGAATATCTGCCACTGATGTTGAAAGACCAGACCAGCCGCAGCCCGTCTCAGCTCATGTAACGACCCTACGATAGGTAGCTACAATCACTATCACCTTAGCCCAAATGGTATACCAAGAGGTAACCAGAGGTGGTATGGTCTGGTATACTTTATACAAATAGCTGGTAAACCTAAAATAAAACCTAGGGAATAGGTGAGTAGCCTTGAGGTACTCTACTAGGCAGGGTAACCTTTCGGGAGCACATTCGCATAAAGTCAAGAGAATTATGAAAATGTTACACGGACCTCCGAGACGACTTCTGTGGTCGCCTGGAGGACTTCGTGAGCGGTTAAAGGTATAAGAGCGCAAAGTTACCCTACCTTGGGAATTTGGTCATTATGCCCATGGGTCCCAGTTACCCTACTGAGGAACCCAAGTTACCCTACCTTCACAGGCAAAGTCATCCTAGAACTTAGAGGTCGATTGCCTCACATTCTATAGGCTCTTAAATGTTCTTGGGCGCACACGCATCTGCGCGGGGAGGCCCCACGCCTGTATAAGGGTGGCCCGAACATGCTATTGAACTTGGGCGGGTTTAGCTAACACCCCCCTCTGGCCCCAGCGTTGGGACGGCGCGTCATAGGCAGACGGCTGTGTAGTTGCTCGTTTGCTAGTTAAAAGAGGTC
>Ga0307509_10011742_pt1 | contig 10563 bp, 9 predicted proteins | sample 10_EM_MG_FD_202245 | JGI IMG/M metagenome (GOLD analysis project Ga0307509, IMG submission 202245) | Populus trichocarpa ectomycorrhiza microbial communities from riparian zone in the Pacific Northwest, United States - 10_EM | ecosystem: Host-associated > Plants > Roots > Unclassified | place...
GCAGTTGGGCTGCGGTACCGGCCGACATGACCACGCGCCGAGTGGCGACCGAGGCCCGACCAGATGCGGCAACCAGACGATCAGCCGGGCGAGACAACGAACGCGGGCACCGGACAGATTCTTCGCTGGGGCGACGCGAAGCGTCGCACCCGCAGCAAACGCAATACCTTCCGCACGACCCCGTAGGCAGCACCGCGCCCAGACCTAGAAGATCCGAACCGCGACCTAAGCCACCTGCACGTTGATCGTGTGGTAGCCCGTCGCGCCGTCCGGGGGCGGGCCCGCCACCGTCGAGGTCTGCGTCGCACCGGTGGCATCCGTCGCCCGGACGGCTACCGTGTAGGATCCGCGCGCCGCGTTCGACCACTGATACGTCCATTGGCGCCACGTGTCCGGGGTGTCGAAGGTCGCGAGTGTCGCCTCGTGCCATGCGCCGTTGTTGATCTGCACCTCGACGGCCGCGACGCCGCGATGCGTGGCCCACGCCGTGCCCGCGAGTACGACCGTGCCCGCCGGCACCGTCGCGTTGTCGTTCGGCACGTCGATTCGCGAAGCCGTCTTCACGGGACCCTGCGGGGACCATCCGTTCGCCGTCCAGTAGGCGGCCGAATCGGCGAACGTCGTGAGGTTGAGGTCCGTGACCCACTTCGTCGCCGACACGTACCCGTAGAGGCCCGGAATCAGCATCCTGCACGGGAAGCCGTGCTCGATCGGCAGTACCTCGCCGTTCATCGCTATCGCGAGCATCGCCTGGCGGCCGTCCAACGTCGCCTCGACCGGGGAGCCGATCGTCATGCCGTCGGTCGAGGTCGACAGGATCATGTCGGAGCCCGACTGCACCCCGGCCCGGCGCAGCAGCGGTGCCAGTGGCGTGCCGAGCCAGCGTGCGTTGCCGCAGTACGAGCCGCCGACCGGGTTCGATACGCAGGTCAGCGTGAGGTCCTGCTCCTCGAACGCGTACTTGAGCAGTTCGTCGAAGGTGATCTCGAAGGGCCGGTTCACCATGCCGTGCACGCGCAGCTTCCACGTGTTCGGATTCACCTGCGGCACGGAGAGTGCCGTGTCCACGCGGTAGAACTGCGCGTTCGGCGTGAAGAACGGCCCGAGCCCGGAGACGTCCGGATGCACCGAGGCGGGCGGCTCGGGAAGTGCCGTCTCCGGTTTCGGGAGAGCGACCGTCGCCCGCGCGGCTGAGGCGTTGTAGCGGCTGTTGATCCACGCCTTCGCGCCGAAGCCGCCGACCAGCGCGCCCGCCGCCGTGCCCAGCGCTGCGACCAGGAAGCGCCGGCGCTCCTCCTGACCTGCGCGCGGAGCCGCGTCCGCGTCGGCGGCGGCGAGGATCGTCAGCCAGCGCAGCACGAGCACCGCCGCGGCCCCGGCGAGCAGCGAGGGGAGCAGGTAGCTGATACCGGCGTTCGGCCTGGACGCGGCGGCGAACATGCCGACGATCCCGAAGGCCGCGGCGATCCAGCTGGCGAGTGTCAGCCGGGTACGCGCCAGAATCCCGGCCCCCGCGGACGCCAGCGCCAGCACCGCGTACACCCCGATGAGCAGCATCCGCTTGTCGTCACTGCCGAAATTGCGGATCGCGAACTGCTCGACCGCGGTCGGCGTGTGGCTGATCGCCCACTGGCCGACGGCCACCGCGGGCGAGGACTGCTCGCCGGTGATCACCGCGACCAGTTCGCCGACCGCGAGCCCGGCGCCGCCCGCGATCACACCGACGAGTCCGCCGCGGACGATGTGCCCGGCGCGTCTCGCCTGGGGGTTCTCGCTGCTCATACCCGCACTCTATCCCCGCCTACCTGAGCGGACGCTGATCCAGCGGCTAACGTAAGGCACTCATAATGTATCGGACGATCCCGGCCTTGATGATCTTGCCGGTCCGCCCGCCCCAGGCCGTGTCGGTCATCGCGTCGTCCTTCCCGACCCGCTGGAACATCCCCGCGGCACGGCCGAGGCTCAGGCACTGGCCCAGGTAGCCGAACGTGAACGGCTCGGCGGTGCCGCGCGCGAGCGACCGGCCGACGTACTGGCCCATCGGCTCGGCGGTGGCGCAGGACTTGCGCAGCCGGCCGATCCCCGGCAGCGTGACGGCCGCCGCGTCGCCCACGACGTACACGTCGGGGTGCGAGATCGAGCGCAGGTACTCGTCCACCAGCGCCTCGCCCCGCTCGTCGACCGCGAGTCCGCTCTCCGCGGCCAACGGACCGACCTCCAGGGACGCGGCCCAGACCACGACCCCGGCCTCGATCCGGCCGTGCACGGTCGTCAGACCCGCTTCGTCCACGGCCGTGACCTCACTGTGTTCGTGTACGTCGACGCCGAGCCGCGCGAGGTTCTCGCGGATGACGCCGCGCGCCTTCGCGGAGAACCAGCCGCCGACCTCCCCCGTGTCCACGATCGCCACGTCGCGGTTCGGGTACGCCTCGGCGATTTCCGCCGCCACCTCGATCCCGGTCGCGCCACCGCCGACCACGGCGACCGCCGAGCCGTCCCGCTGCCGCAGCCGCTCTCGCAGCTCTTCCGCCCGTTCCATCGCATAGGCGTGCTCGCGCGCGCCGGGGACGTCGTGAAAAGCGGTCCGGCTGCCGAGCGCGTAGACGAGCGTGTCGTAGCCGACGGGCGTGCCGCCGTCGGTGAACACCTTCCGCCCGGCCAGGTCCAGTTCCGTGGCCCGCGCCTGGATGTGCGTGACGTTCCGTCCGCGCAGCACGTGCGCGATCGACGGCCGGTGCTCGTTACGGCCCGCCGCGACCTCGTGCTGACGGACCCGGTTGAGGAAGCGCTCCTCCGGCGCGATCAGCGTCACCCGGTGCTGCTTCCCGGCTCTGGTGGCCGCGGCGAGTCCCGCGAAGCCCGCACCGATCACGACAATGTGCTTGTCCATCTCGTCCTCCCTCGTTCCTGCGTTCTCGGGAGGGGGACGGGATCGGACCCGCAGCTGTGACAGTGAGCCCGATCACACCGCCGCGGACGGGACTCGGGCCAGCTTTCGCGGGTTCACCACGACGTGCGTCGCCGTGATCAGGCCGCTGTCATCGACGCAGAAGCCGAAGACGGCGATCGGCGAGCCGTCCGGGCCGTGCACGGCGACGCCGTACTCCCCGTCGAGCTCGACGAGGGCCGAGGTGGTGCCCGGTTCGACGAAGTTCTCGACCAGTCCGACGACCAGGCGCGCGACCCGGTCCACGCCGTGGATCGGCCGCACTCCGGCCCGCACGATGCCGCCGCCGTCCGAATGCCACACGGTCTCCGGATCGAGGACCTTCATCAGGCCCATGATGTCGCCCTGAAACGCCGCCGCGATGAAGGCGTCGACGGCTTGACGATGCAGCGCACGGTCCACGGTGCGGCGCGGCGAATCGTCCTTGATCTGCTTGCGGGCGCGCGACGCGAGCTGCCGCACGGCCGCCTCGGAGCGGTCGAGAGCCGTGGCGATCAGGGCGAAGTCCACGCCGAACACGTCGTGCAGCACGAAGGAGGCGCGCTCAGCCGGACTGAGCCGCTCCAGCAGCGCCATCACCGCGTACGAGACCTGCTCGCCGGCCTCGGCCCGATCCTGCGGCGTCGGCGCGTCGTCCAGCAGCGGCTCGGGTAGCCACTCGCCGTAGTACGACTCGCGCCGCGAACGCGCGGAACCGAGCTCGGTGTAGCAGAGCCGCGTGACGATCGTCGTGAGATAGGCGCGCGGATTCTCGACACCCGCGTGGTCCACGTCGCGCCAACGCAGCCAGGCCTCCTGGACCGCGTCCTCGGCATCGCTGATCGAGCCGAGCATCCGGTAGGCGACCGCGCCGAGATAGCGACGGTGCGTTTCAAAGTCCTCCGCGGCTGCTGCCATGTCTGGCAGCGTAGCCCGGCCGCGCAGGTTGGGAGCGTTCACGGAATTGTGTCCTTCGGAACCCCTTGGTACGTCTCGACGAATGGCCGCTGCAGTGATATCTCTAGCGTCCGGGCCTGTGAACGATCCCAACGGCGGTGACCGGCAGGCCCAGATCTTGGGAGAGATGCAGCGATGCAGCATGTGAAGCCACAGTCACGAACATGGACGCGCGGACTCTGCGCGGGCGTCGCCGCCCTCGCGTTGACCGCGTTCCCCGCGGCGGCCCACGCGCAGTCCTCCGGCGAGCGCGGCGGCACCAACTCCGGCGACGGCCAGGTGGTGGACCCCGCCTTCGACCTGGACGGCACCGGCACCGCGACCCCGACCGGCTGGACCACGACCGGGACCTCCGGCGCGTCGTTCACCGAGGCCACCGGTTACGGCTACAACGGCGACGCGTTCCAGCTCACGCACTGGTCGTCCGCGGCGTACGACGTGGACACCCGGCAGCGCGTCACCGGACTGGCCGACGGCGACTACACGCTCGGCGCCTGGGTGAAGTCCGGCGGCGGGGACACCGCGAACTACATCGAGCTCCAGTCCGGCCGCCAGAGCAACCAGACCGCCGTCCCGGTGATCTCGGACGGCAGCTGGCTGCACATCGTCACGTCCGTGCACGTCACAGAGCACGAAGCCACCATCCACCTCGTCTCGAACAGCGCGGCGGGCGACTGGACCAACTACGGTCTCATCACCCTGACACCGGGCTACGCCTCGCTGCCGATCCGCGGCGGCGACGTGTCCACGCTCGTGCGCTCCGAGCAGCTCGGCGGCGTCTACTACAACACCGACGGGCAGCAGCAGAACGCGCTCGACATCCTCGGCGACGCGGGCATGAACTACGTCCGGCTGCGCGTGTGGGTGAACCCGGAAGACGGCATGAACGACGAGCAGCAGCTGCTCGCGGGCGCCCGCGAGGCGAAGGCGCACCACATGAAGCTGCTCCTCGACTTCCACTACTCCGACACCTGGACCGACCCGGGCCACCAGTCCACCCCGGCTGCCTGGGCGAACGACTCCCTCAGCCAGCTCGAGAGCGACATCTACACCTACTCGGCGAAGGTGGTCGGCGACCTCGTGCGCCAGGGCACCGCGCCCGACATGGTGCAGACCGGCAACGAGATCAACGGCGGCTTCCTCTGGCCGACCGGCCTCGACTACGGCTCGAGCACCGCGTGGAACACCTTCGGCGCGCTGCTCAAGTCGGCCGTCGCGGGCGTCAAGGCGGCGGATCCGCGCACGAAGATCGCGCTGCACATCGCCAACGCGGCCGACTGGGGCGGCGTCGAGTGGTTCTACGACAACGCGATCGCGCAGAACATCCCCTTCGACGTGATCGCCCTGTCGTACTACTCGTACTGGCACGGCTACCTCGACGAGCTCCAGTCCACGCTGGACCAGACGGCCGCGCGCTACGGCAAGCCGATCATCCTCGCCGAGACCGCTTACCCCTTCACCCTGCAGAGCGGCGACCCGACCGCGAGCCTCAGCTTCAGCACCGCGAGCGGGCTCGAGACCGGTTACGCCGCGACCCCGGCCGGGCAGGCCGCGATGTTCCGCGACACGCTGAGCATCGTCCAGGCGGTCCCCGGCGGCCTCGGCCTCGGCGCCTTCTACTGGGAGCCGACGTGGACCGTCGTCAAGGGCAACGGCTGGGACCCGACCGACCCGAGCTCGGGCGACGGCTGGGAGAACCAGGCCATGTTCGACTACAACGACAAGGCCCTGCCGGTCATCGGCGACTACGCGCCGCGGTAGGCGACTGCGGGTAGCCTTGATCCCGTGCTCAGACAAGTCACCGCGACCAGGTACGTCACGCCGCTGAAGGAGGGTGGTTCGCTGCCCGCCATCGTGGAGGCGGACGACCTCGGGATGTACGTGGTGAAGTTCCGCGGCGCGGGACAGGGCCGCAAGGCGTTGATCGCGGAGATCGTGGCCGGGGAGCTCGGGCGCACGCTCGGGCTCCCCGTGCCGGAGCTGGTGACCGTCCGGCTGGACGAGGTCATCGGCAAGGGCGAGCCGGACCAGGAGATCCAGGAGCTGCTGCTCAAGAGTGTCGGGCTGAACCTCGGCATGGACTACCTGCCGGGCTCGCTCAACTTCGACCCGCTCGCCTTCGAGGCGGACGCGCAGTTCGCCGGGCGCGTGATCTGGTTCGACATGCTGATCGGCAACGTGGACCGCTCGTGGCGCAATCCGAATCTGATGCGCTGGCACGGCAGGCTCTACCTCATCGACCACGGCGCGTCGCTGATCTTCCAGCACGCCTGGCCGCAGGACGCGGCGGCGCTGGAGCGCTCGGCGCGTCGCCAGACCAGGCTGGCGCTCGAGGAGCACGCGCTGGCGCGGTTCGAGCCGGATCTGAAGGCGGCCGACGAGGCGCTGGCGCCGCTGGTCACGCCGGACGCGATCGCCGCGGCCACGGCGTTGGTGCCGGACGAGTGGCTGGCGGACGAGCCGGGCTTCGACTCCCCGGACGACGTGCGCAAGGCCTTCGCGGACTGGTTCGCGGTACGGCTGCGCGCGCCGCGCACGGAGTGGCTGCCGGAGCTGGGACGGTGACGAGCATGATTCAACCCACTGCCACCCTGTACTCCGTCGAGTACGCCTACCTGCGCGCGATCCCGCGGGTCGAGCTCGGCGAGGCGGTGAACGTGGGCGTGCTCGTGTACTGCCAGGCGCGCGACTACCTGGCCTGCGCGACGTGGCTCGATCCCGGCCGGGTCCGCGCCCTCGACCCGGACGCGGACATCGAGGGACTGGCCGCCGCGCTCGGCGCGATCGCGAAGATCTGCCGCGGCGGAGCCCAGGCGGGACCGGCCGGGGAGATTCCGTTCGGACAGCGTTTCCGCTGGCTGACGGCCCCCCGCTCGGCCGTGCTGCAGCCGGGGCCGGTGCACCTCGGGCTCTGCTGCGAGCCCGAGGAGACCCTGCGCCGGCTGTCGCGGTCCGCCTGAGCTGAGCGGCGCCCGAACTACGCGGCGCTAGAACTACGCGGCGCTCGAGCTGACCGGTGCTCGAGCCGAATCGCGCTCGAACTACGCGGCGCTCGAGCCGAACCGCGCTCGAACTACGCGGCGAGCTGGACCGGCGAACCCACCGGGACGCTGCCGTAGTGCTCGGTGATCTTGTTCAGCTCACCCTGGTAGTACAGCGTGCCGAGGCTGAAGACGAACATCAGCAGCAGGCCGACCACCGGGTTGCAGGTCTGCGGCAGGCCCGCCGCGCGCTGCGCGTTCGCGATCCGCGTGCCGGTGTTGTAATAGGACACCAGCGGCGGGATGCCGCAGAGGATCCAGCCGAACATGATGGTCAGCAGCGAGCCGACCGGGTTGATCTTCGTCTCGCGCGGGTCGAACTCCTTCATCTCCTCGTGAATCGTGTAGTACCAGACCAGGTGGTAGATGCCGAGCGTGATCAGCGGGAGGCCGATCCACACCGCGAACACGTTGCGTTGCTTCATCTGCTTGCCGACCGGCGGCGGGCCGAACTGGGCGGCATCCTGGAACTCCGACACTACTTCTACTCCCTCAAGGCTCGAAACTCAGGACTCACTGACCGTGATGGCCATGCCGAGGGACTGTAGCCGATCGAGGGGCTCGTCATAGCCACGCTCGAGCGACTCGACGTCGAGTAGCACGGACGGACCATCCGCGATCGAGGCGGCGATGACCGAGGAGTAGCCCGTGCGCACGTCCGGGACGTGCACCTCCGCGCCGACCAGCTTCGAGGGGCCGTGCACCACCGCGGAGTGCAGATGGTTGGTGTCGTGGAAGCGGCAGGCGTTGCCGCCCAGGCACATCGGGAAGAGCTCGATCTCGCAGCCGAGCTGCTGCAGGGCCTTGACGTACACGAACCGGTTCTCGAACACGGTCTCGTGCAGCACGGACAGGCCGCGCGCCTGGCTCATCAGCACCAGCAGCGGCTGCTGCCAGTCGGTCGCGAAGCCGGGATGGGTGTCGGTGTGCACTGCCGCCGAGCGCAGGCCGTCCGGCGCCGAGGCGGTGATGTACTCATCGCTGATCTCGAAGCGCGTGCCCATCTTCCGCAGCGTCTCGATCGCGGTCACGAGCCGCTCCTGCGCGCAGCCGTGCACGCGCACCTGACCGCCCGTCAGCAGGCCCGCGACCAGGTAGCTGAACGCCTCGAGCCGGTCCCCGGCGAGCCTCGTCTCCGCGCCGTGCAGCTTCTCGACGCCCTCGATCAGGATCCTGCGGTCCGGCTGGAGCTGGATTCCGGCGCCCATCCGCTGCAGGAACAGCGCGAGCTCCATGATCTCCGGCTCGACGGCCGCGTTCTGGATCACCGTGCGGCCCTCCGCGAGCACCGCGCTCAGCATGATCGACTCCGTCGCCCCGACGCTCGGGTACGGCAGCTGCACCTTCGTGCCCTGCAGCCGCTGCGCGCTGGCGTGGATGCCGGTCTCGTCCACCACGATGCGCGCGCCCATCTTGGTCAGTGCGTCGATGTGGAAGTCCAGCGGCCGGGGGCCGATCGCGTCCCCGCCGACCAACGGCACGAACGCCTCGCCGGTCAGGTTCAGCAGCGGGCCGAGCAGCAGCACCGGGATCCGGTTGCGCCCGGTGAAGCTCGTCGGGACCGCCGGGGACGGCGAGCCGCCGCGCTCGACGACCAGCGTGTCGCCCTCGCGCTCCACGGTCGCCCCCACGGCCCGCAGCATCGACGCGGTTATCTCCACGTCCCCGACTCTCGGCGCGTTCGCGATCCGGCTCTGCCCCTCGCCGAGCAGCGCGGCGACCATGTGCTTGGTGACGGCGTTCTTCGAACCGCGGACGGTCACGTCCCCGCGCAGCGGACCGGTCGGCTCGATCTTCCAGGCTCTCGTCATGGATCTCATTGTGTCGCAGATCACGCGGCCAGGCGCAAGGGATCAATGGCAGCCCCCCACTCCCGTGCGCGCGAAATCGAACGACTGGGACTGATGCGTCGTCCGATAGCCCAGCCGCAGGTAGATCCGGCGCGCCGTCTCGTTCGGGTGGTAGTGCGCGAGCGTGCACAGCGCATCCCCGGAGCCGAACGCGTGCCTCGTCAGGGCCGCCGTGACCGCCGCGCCGAGGCCCTGGCCTCGCGCCTCAGGCGCCGTCGCGATCGAGGCCAGATAGGCCGTCCCACGCCGCCGCCGGGTGAACGCGCCGACCGCGAGCAGCTCGCCGGACGCCTCGTCGGCCACCCCGAGCCAGCGCTCCACCTCCGGATGATCGGCGCGCACCGAGTGATGCGGATTCACCCGATCCAGGAACGCCTGGAGCGCCGCCGGATCCGTTAACCGGGTCACGCGCTCCTCGCCCGGCTGTGCGGGCGGCGGAGCGTCGCACCGCATCGCGTCCCACTGGTTGGGCTGCTCCGGCCCGAACCACCGCGTGATATCCAGGCCGCGCGGCACCGTCATCCCGCGGCACTTCTCACCGAGCTCGCCGAGCGCCGCCTCGGCCAGCACCGGGGCCGACTCCGGCGAGCCGACGACGTTCAGCCAGCACGGCTCGCCGCCGTACCCGTCGATCGACGCGAACGCGTACCCGCCGTCGGCCTCCCAGGCGCCGTGCAGCACGCCGGGGTCGGTCTCGATCAGCAGCATGGTGTCGTCGAGCATCGGCCCGGGCAGCTCGGCGTACGAGCCGTACCGGGTGACTGCCGCCTGCGGTTTCACGTCCATGGTTCCCGATTCTCGCACCGGCCTCCGACAAACTTGATCCATTATTTGTCGGAAGCGGGTATTAGGCTCGTGCCATGCCAGCCGAGAGCCTCTTCGACTACGCGAGCCGTGAGCAGGGCGAATCACGCGCCCCGCTCGCCGCGCGTATGCGCCCGCGCACCCTGGACGAGGTCGTCGGCCAGGCGAAGCTGCTGCGTCCGGGCTCCCCGCTGCGCCGTCTCGTCGAGGCCTCGGGACAGTCCCGCGCGGTGCCCGCCTCGGTGATCCTCTGGGGTCCGCCGGGCACCGGGAAAACGACGTTGGCGCACGTCGTCGCGCAGAGCACCGACCGGCACTTCCTGGAGCTCTCGGCGATCACCGCCGGGGTCAAGGAGGTGCGCGCGGCGCTGGACGAGGCGCGCACCCAGCTCGCCGGGTACGGCCGGGAGACAGTGCTCTTCCTCGACGAGATCCACCGCTTCTCCAAGGCCCAGCAGGACTCGCTGCTGCCCGCGGTGGAGAACCGAACGGTCACGCTGATCGCCGCGACCACGGAGAACCCCTACTTCTCGGTGATCTCTCCCCTCATGTCCAGGTCTTTGCTCCTCACCCTGGAGCAGCTCGAGGAGCAGGATCTCAGCTCCCTGATCGACCGGGCGCTCGAGGACGAGCGCGGCCTGGCGAACACGGTCACGCTCGACGACGATGCCCGCGCCCAACTGCTGCGGCTCGCCGGAGGCGACGCGCGCCGCGCGCTCACCGCGCTCGAGGCGGGCGCGGGCGCGGCGAAGGACGGCGGCTCCGAGGCGATCACGGTCTCGATCCTCGAACAGGCCCTGGACCGCGCCGCCGTGCGCTACGACAAGGACGGGGACCAGCACTACGACGTGGCCTCCGCGCTGATCAAGTCGATCCGCGGCTCGGACGTGGACGCCGCGCTGCACTACCTCGCGCGGATGATCGAGGCGGGGGAGGACCCGCGGTTCATCGCCCGCAGGCTCGTCATCTCGGCCAGCGAGGACAT
>Ga0307509_10011743_pt1 | contig 10562 bp, 5 predicted proteins | sample 10_EM_MG_FD_202245 | JGI IMG/M metagenome (GOLD analysis project Ga0307509, IMG submission 202245) | Populus trichocarpa ectomycorrhiza microbial communities from riparian zone in the Pacific Northwest, United States - 10_EM | ecosystem: Host-associated > Plants > Roots > Unclassified | place...
CCATTATATGGGCTGGTATTCAAAGCTAAAAAAAAAAGACTTAGCAATATTTGGGGTTTCGGAAAAGGGTTGGAGCAATGAGGAGCTGGGATTGCGTTGGTTAAAGGAGCTTTTTGACTCTGAAACCCGGGATAGGTAACTCTTACTACACACTCACTATGAAGAATTGCATTTACTAAATATTGGTTAAACTACTAGGGCAGGCAATGCATACCGTCTTCTAATCTTGGATGGGCATACTTCCCATTTCAATTGGCGATTTTTTGATTACTGCTTGAGTGTGAAGATTATTCCATTTTGCCTTCCGGCCCACTCAACCCACTTGCTACAAGCTTTGGACGTGAGACTATTTAGTCCCTTGCAGAGGCATTATGCGAATGGGCTTGATGAATTTGTTCGGAAAGGCCATGCTGGTATGAATAAGGGAGCATTCTTACCGTTTGTATTCCCAATTTATTTATAAATTTCCAACTTCTACTCATACAGATACTAATTCTTATTTGATAGAATATTGATGCCAGCTAGGCGATTAGCTTTTACCCCAAGTAATATCATGAGCGCCTGGGAGGCAGTAGGAATAATTCCATTCAATCCCCGTCGAGTACTCGGAGCTGTGAAGCGAAAGGCGGCACTTTCCGGGAACCCCACCACAGTTACTAATCCCAGCAACCCCCACTCCCGTATTCCGAAAACACCACGCGCAGTTAGTCGAGCAACGCGCACCGCATACTCCCTCGTTACACGCAATACCCCCTCCTCCCAACAGTTGAAAGCGATTCTTTCTGGCCTCTCAGAGGGGTTTCAGCAAACAATTGCGGATAAGATACTAGAGGAGGAGGCCCACAAACAGTACCGAGTACTGGTTGGAAAAGAAAAAAAGGGAAAGACTTCCGCCCGGCGGAAGTTGACAGAAGCTACTGTTGTCACTTCGGAAACAATCCTCATGTTACGGGATGAAAGGGACCAGGTAGATGCAGCAAAGGCAGCTAGGCAATCAAAAAAGAGTACCCAGTCACGGCCAGCATCGCTGAACATCACATCCCTCCCAAAACTTACCTCTGCTGACACCAATGTGTCAGCTCTATCTCCGACACCCCTTCGGCAAACCACCCCAACTAGTAATACGGATGAACTGTGGGAGGAGATGGAGGCTTTAGAGCTTGATATGGGCATGGATACTGGCTGCGGTGGGGGGGGGGTGGTGGAAGCCATTACTTTGCTACGGCATCATTAAATGAGCATTTTCCAGGCCAGTTTGACTTTCTTTTGTAGTTCTATTTACTTTGTTTATACTGGGGCATGGTTTGGGGTTCTGGGAAATAGTTTAATCTTTAAATTTAATAGTTTTTTTGACGGGAGAGGTGCTATGACCCTAGAGCACCATGATCCAGATTGCGCCATTAGGACCGAGCGGGATCTAGGTCAAAAGTGGTTTCGCCGTCAATGACGTTACTCATATAGTTAAAGCTATTGAATGAGTTTTAGGAGGTTTAGACATTGGGATATAGAGATTGCATGCTTAATGAATAAAGATAATGAATTTTGCTAACAATTTCTAGCTCTGAGCAGGCCATATTGGAAATCTCTAAATTCTAATGCCCAAACTTACTAAAACTCATTCAATAGCTTTAACTATATGACTAGACAATATGGCTAAGAATTTAGCCTTATTGTTTATGTGTAGCAGACATGGATAAAGCTAGAGAGTATTATTTCGCTCTAAATTACTATCTAATAACGGGGCAATTTAATGTGCAATATATTATCAACAGACTTCAAAATTTATATAGTATCTTGGATCACTTTGTCAAGGGATATTACAAAGTATTGGAATTTTACGTAAACCCCATAAGTAGATATCCTCTGATCCTATTTCTATGATAGATATTGAGCTACAATTCTTTATAACGTCATAATAACTTTCAAAATAGCTACCAACAAATACCAAAGCAGTTTCTACTTCAAATACATGAGTTATGTGATCTTATTACTTGCTTCTACTATTATTTTTGCGCTTGGTTTCAATTTTCTTGACAGCTATCATAAGCAATATGCTATTTGATCCAGTTTGGAATAAATTGAGTATATAAGAAGAATTATTTTTTATTATTAAATAAAAACTACAGAATCTGATTCACCATATTGAAAAGTACTTTCTAACAAATTTTCAATATTCATCAGTAAAAAAACCACCCTACGCCCTGGTGCATCTGGTGCGCCCTGTCCGCCGGACGTACCAGGCGCTTATAACGTAAACTCCAGTTCTGGGTGCTACCGCCCGGGGTGTTGCCCTCCGGGCGCTCCCATTATACGTCAGGGCGCATCAGGTGCCGTCCGGTGCACCCTGCCTAGCAACCATGCACCCTGCGAAACCCGCCTCTCCCCGGCTGCACCTGATACCTCTAGATCGCCTCCTACCTCCATCAGAGGCCTTGCAACAATGAATTGTCTCCTCCCAGTTACTCCAAGTGCCATCCCATAACACCTGAATATCTTCAGAAGGTGGTACTAAAGGCTTCCATACACGCCCCAGTTCACCCATACACGCCCCAGTTCACTCATACGTGCCCCAGTTCACCCATACGTGCTCCAGTTCACCCATAGTTCGCCCACTTGTTCTTTTACACCACACAACGCCCATTCAGGTCTATAGTTAATAGCAAAGTGATTCACAAGTATAAGAGTAGGCAAATAAATGAATACAGTCTGTTTATTAAAGCTATAGAAGTACAAGGAATTCAACCACTAGTAGTATATGACTCGAAGCTGTAGATACCAGCCCGGGGAACACAACTACAGACTTTGAGAAAACTCTACAACCAGCAGTCGGAAAAGATCAGGAAGCAGACTATTAGAATCCGGTAACCAAGAGGAATAAAAGGGTATAAGGCTCAAACCGGTGGCATACTTGTAGTACACTGCAGCAAACAATCTGAAGATACCAGCCCGGTGAATAAAAGTACAAACTAGAAGGTAACTCAACGGCCATGAGGCAGATCGAGTCGGCAAGTATACCATTGGAATCCAGCGAGCGAGACGAATCGAATGGTATATGGCTCAAAGCGGTGGCATGACTGTAGCTGTCAGCAGTTAAAAAGGCAGATAGCTCACCAGCGAGAGGTGCGCCAGAGCTGGGAGATTGCTCATTACATTCAGCTCGGCGAGAGGAATTCAATTATATAAGGCTCGAAGCTGTGGCATGCTTGTAGTACTCTGCAGCAAACAATCTGAAGTTACATGCCCGGGGAACCAGAGTACAAACTAGATGGTAGCTCCACAACCAGCGGTCGGATCAGGTCGGGAAGCGGACCATTTGAATCCGCCGGACGAGACGAATCGAATGGTATAAGGCTCGAAGTGGTGGCATGCCTATTGCAGTCAGTAGGGTCAGAATGGTGATAGCTCCCCAGACAGAGGTCCGCCAGAGTCGGGAGATAGCTCATCTGATTCAGCTCGAAGAGAGGGATTCAATGGTAAAAGGCTCGAAGCTGTGGCATGCTTGTAGCACTCTGCAGCAAACAATCTGAAGGTACTTGCCCGGTGAACAAAAGTACAAACTATGAGGTAGCTCCACAACCAGCGGTCGGATCGGGTTGGGAAGCGGACCATTTAAATCCGCCGGACGAGACGAATCGAATGGTATAAGGCTCGAAGCGGTGGCATGCCTCTTGCAGTCAGTAGGGTCAGAATGGTGATACCTCCCCAGCCAGAGGTCCATCAGGGTCGGGAGATAGCTCATCTGATTCTGCTCGACGAGAGGGATTCAATGGTATAAGGCTCGAAGCTGTGGCTTGCTTGTAGCACTCTGCAGCAAACAATCTGAAGGTACCTGCCCGGTGAACCAAAGTACAAACTATGAGGTAGCTCCACAACCAGGGGTCGGATCGGGTTGGGAAGCGGACCATGTGAATCCGCCGGACGAGACGAATCGAATGGTATAAGCCTCGAAGCGGTGGCAGGCCTGTAGCAGTCAGTAAGGTCAGAATGGTGATTGCTCCCCAGCCAGAGGTCCGCCAGGGTCAGGAGGTATCTCATCTGATTCAGCTTGACAAGAGAAATTCAATGGTATAAGGCTCGAAGCTCTGGCATGCTTGTAGCACTCTGCATCAGACAATCTGTAGGTACCTGCCCGGTAAACAAAAGTACAAACTATGAGGTAGCTCCACAACCAGCGGTCGGATCGGGTTGGGAAGCGGACCATTTAAATCCGCCGGACGAGAAGAATCGAATGGTTTCTGGCCCGAAGCGGTGGCACCCCTGTAGCTGTCAGGAGGTTAAAGTGAGTGATAGCTCAACAGCAAGATGTCCGCCACGCCTGGGGAGCGGAGTATTAGAATCCGCCGGACAAGATGAACTAGTGTATGGCCTAAACCGGTTACACACTGGCACCTGTAGCAGTCTGCAGCAATCAATCTTGAGGTACATCTTCAGAGAACAGATGTACTAACCAGGCCACGCTCTGAGTACTAGCTGTGTGATTTGGCGGCTGGGGATATGTAGGAACTTAATCGATTTGATGAAGTACTTGTTAACTTGAGCAAAATCAGTGGTGTTATGTGTCGTTACCGGGACGATAGCTTCTTAGTAAGCTTCTCTTAATAAGGTGTATCTTCTGCTGATCTGTGCCTGCAGAGTTGGTGTTTTAGATGACGGTAGAAGATATCTGGAGAAAAGATACTAGTCGCCCAAGGGGCACTCTCGCAGGGGTAATTCATCAGGTCTCTTCCAGTGGATCTGAGGCAGAGCGTATCCGCTGCGTGTACCCGGTGTATCCCATCTCAGTTGCGTTGCGCCGGAGCCCTCTGGGCGCAACCAGAGTATGCGGATCTTTGTTGGGGGCATGGGATGAGAAAAAAAGTCCAGCGGACAGTCTGGGCGCACGGGATGCATAGGGTGGATGCAACCCGTCCGGACGCCAGTTGTGTCCGCCGGACACAAATCGTTTTTTTGCTGATGTTGTATCCATACTAGTTATGTAGATAATATAATATATATTTGATTTTCATTGTGGTTGGCATGGAGAGCCACATCCCGGTGCCGAGCCGCTTCTAGGTAAATGACGTTATTGTGAGACACATAGTAAAAAGCAAGACTGGATGCTAATTTTGACAGAGAGCCATGCATATCCTACTGCTTGGCCGGCCTGGTTGGACATATCCCGGTCAACTCGGGTCCAATAATCCTGACTATTCAGTCGGTCTAATTTTCATCATTAGACTAGACTTGACTTTTGACCGGACTAGCTGGTCCAGAACAGTCTTCGACCGACCATTCGGAACCCTGAAACGCATCCCCCCCCTTCCTAACTCTGGGCGTATTTACACTATTTAGCGTATTTGTTGTACTATTGCTAAGGGGCCAGTCCGGTCAGGCTTTGGACTGGCCCGAGCGTTTGCAGAAGCTGCCTTAGCCGGGATTTAGAATACTGCCCGCCTTCTGCAGTTTGCCTAGCCAAGCGTAGCAAGATTAGTGTTCGTTAAAGGGCGAGGGGAATATCTCCTATGTTATCCCTGTCCCACTCCGTTTCTGGCCTCCTGTTTTGGACCTGAGCCTGGCTGGTGGCATGGATGGGGCGAGGAATTCGGCTAGGGCCTGGCATTTTCGGGACCCTAGAGGCCAGTAATCAACTCTAAGCAAGATTTCCAATATCTGTTTCCGAGTGATCAGGGGTAATTGCACAGGGTTTGGAAATGTTCTCGGAGGGTGTCGACAGTAATAGATATTAGATGGACTTAGCTACATGTCGGTTTAAATACCCCAAAATGATACTGATATTCATAGACTTTATTTGTTTGATAGTTTTGAACAATTCGATGGGTGGTATGGCGCAGTGGATCCAATCCTAGTTCCCGAACAATACAGAGGTTTTATTGGTACGAACAATATAGATAGACAAAAGATATTCAAGCAGAATATTGACGAAATAAGAGATGACTGTGGAACAGAGAGTGAATGTGATGATAACTTAGAAATGAACAAATAGACGAACAAGGTTCCTTATATCCTTCTCAATCAGACAACCTTCATTCCAGGTATGCTTCCAGGGCATTGCCAAAACTTTCTCCTGCTTCCCATCACTAAGTCACCTTTCTGCCGCTTTCTCCACAACACTTCTGAGGTAGAACCTTCAGGACTGAGGGTAGAGATATATCACCTGCCAAGGGTAATGGTAAAGAGTATTGCCGTGGGTGAGGTTAATTGTTCGGCTACCAACACTCATAGTAGTCGTGTTTCATTGTAAGTTGATCAGTGTTTGAATATTGTCGCATTTAATATCCAGGATTAGGTGTGAGGCTTTAAGAAACTAAGGATAGTGGAACACCTATAAGGCAATGATCTGTTTCGAGTAGTTGTAGTTGGGTTTCTCGTCCTGCGGGAATGGGAAAATATGGATGTGGTGAGCAGTCTCGGAAAATCCATTTTCAACAGAGATGGTTAGTTGAGACATAGTAAAATAAATCCAAATTGGCCCAAGCATCACCCGCGATGTTCCGGTATTTTTTAGAATCGTCCATCTCAGTTCATAAATCTTATCGCATCCTGCCGAGATACATTGTAAAGAACAGGACGTTACTGAAAGCTGTTTCTCATTATCGGATAACTTCAGAGAGAAAGTCTTTAAGGGTAAGTAATCTCTCTTCATGTTGTTGTCTTCTAGTATGTGATGTAATTACCTAGTATCTCCACTACTAGGAGCAAATTATGGGTGATCCAGTATGCAAAGATGGAAAGCGGATAGAAGACATATTTAGGCTTGCGAATATATTTCCTGTTACCCTTAGATATCTCTCCATATGTACCGATTTCCGGGGGCATCTTCTGATATCTACAGACGTACGTTCGAGAATGCTTGAAAAAAAAAATCATCAAAAAAAATTTCCCCTAATAGTTTGCTCCAGACACAAAGGCGCAGGTACCCCGCAATATACATGGCAGCCCATTACTCATATGGAACTGGAATTTGCTCAATTTTCTTATCATCCATTTGAATTCTCGTCTTCTTGCCCACAGCCTCGCCTCGTATCGGCAAATTTTGGCATATTCTCATCGGAATTGCCCTCAGAGAAGTGGTATTAAAAAGTCAGTTTTAATTGAAAAAGGGTGTTGGGCGGGTGGCATCAGTTGGGAGTCCTTTAGGGTGATTGCTGGTACTTGAAAGGTGGTAGGTGACATGACAGTATCTCCTAGAAGTCAATGTGGCGCATACCAAATTTTGCTAAAGCCGCCCGAGTAAATCCCGTTTACGTGCTACCCTGCCTAACCTTGCTAGAGACACGGGATTCTAGTGCTAGTCACATTGAAAGGCCTTCGGCTATCACACAGCATGGTTGGTAATATCTTATCTAATGATATTGATTGCCGGGCCAGGCCACAGTCGATTTCTTTTTGTTTAAGTCATGTATTCGTTTGTTTAAAGGTACAAAGAACTCGCGTGCAGCGGTAAGCTATGGCGTAAACAAAACCTATAATAAAACTACAAACAAAAGAAAATCCTAACCACCCATTTCTCCAAAGCGTACCAAAACCATGACGCAAGAACCAACCAAGGGAAAACATCATAAACTAGTATAGAAATATCCCAAACCACCAGACCTGACGATCTCCGTTTAAAAACAACGAGTAAAGAAACACCCAGGAAAGTCAAACATCCTCCACGGAAGAAAACCTAAAGCGGGGCGAAGGGGAGAAGGAAAGGGAGGGAGGAGGGCTATGGGCAATAGTGGAACTAGGGCTCGGGGGGAACATGTCAGGCGGGTAGCCAGTGGCCGTGAGTGCAATAAAGCGGGACAGAGCGGCGATATCGTTATCAGAAGTCCAGAGGGGTGAAGCGGCGTCAAGCGAGGTGAGTGCCGGGAGGAGGCTCTCTTTCAGGCGGCGGCGGGCTTCGCAGTGAAGGATGGCGTGCTCGAAGGTCTCTGCCGCGACGCGGCACCTGGGGCAGGTGGAGGGAGTGTCCCAATTATACCAGGACGGGTGCGCTGCCAGGTAGCTCTTGCCCGACCTCATTTGGTGAAGGCGGCCGGCAAGGAATTTGGGGAGGCCCATAAAAGTGTGAGGCGTGAGTGAGGGGAGGTATCCGTAGTCAGGAGGGGGATAGGCGAGAGAAGTCCAATGCAGGAGGAGGATTACCCTAGACTCCTTCTTAAGGGCGGTAAACGAGTCTGCGGCGGGGTCCGCTGGGGGAACAGACAGGGTCGGGACCAACTGGAAATTGTGTAGCGGAAAGGAGGGTCTGCCCTTTAGCAACGGAAGGGCTCTGTGGGCGATGTCGTCGATTGGGAGGTGCTTTCGAATAGTTGTTGAAGGCGTTTTCCACATGAGGGGGCGGAGGGCTGGATTCAGCTTGACTAGGAGGGAACGATGGCACTGTGGGGAGCGATAGGAGGAACGATTCGGAAGAGACTTATGCAGCCGGGCCGACGCCGGGTTGATTTCGGGAGGAGAGCAGACCACCCTCAAGGCCGCCATGCGTTGGCGGTGCTCTATCAGGAGGACCAGTGGAGGGAGGGAGGCTTCAATAGCCAAGACAGGGACCGGCGTGGAGGAAAAGCAGTTAGTTACCCATCTCTGGACGCGATGCCAAAATACATCCAACTTGTCCTGCATCTTCGTAAGGGGTGTGTATAGATCCGCGCCGTACAAGAGGACCGGAGCGAGAAGGGAAGAGGCCAGCCTATGGCAGAGATACGGTGGGAGGCCTTTCCCTGGAGGAGATAATCTTTTGACCGCGTCGAAGCCGCCCTGGGCGAGGGACAGCCTTTTGCTGAAGTGGGTACTCGTAGAGATAGGGGGCGTGAACCAATACCCCAACCACCTCACCGTGTCTTTGGGGGGGAAGTATAGGTCGTCCAGACGGACTCCCGCCTTTGAGGGGGGTGAGCGTTCCTGAGGGGTGCGCCAGTGAATAAGCTCAGTCTTAGGGACAGAGAAGGTAAGGCCCCTGGGTGCGGCCAAACTGCTGAGAGAACGGTAGTGGCCCTGAAGGAGTTGAATGTTGCGTCTATGAGAGGAGGAAGAGACCGTGACCACGAAGTCGTCCACGTAGGAGATTACGATGCCTTTAGGGATCACGGGGTGTAGTGGAGAAACGTACATAACGAAGAGAAGGGGAGAAATGGGGGAGCCCTGGGGGGTACCCACGGCGACCGGCGAGAATATCCTTGGGGAGCCTTGGAAGAGCAGTCTGCACATGCGGTTGGTAAGAAAACTGCCGACCCATGCTGTGAGGTATTTGTGGGCCCCTTTGGCCCGAAGTGCCGACGTGAGCTGGCTGGGGTTGACATTGTCAAAGCCGCCTTTGATGTCCAGGAAAAGAGACGAGACCTTGGAACCAAGTCTCTGGAGGAGGCGAACCTCATGGGTGAGGGTAAATGTGGCGTCAAACGTGGAGAGTCCCGGAAGGGATCCTGTCTGGTGTGGGTGAATTAGGCCTATGTGCCTGGCCATAAGAGAGAGACGAGAAGCGACGACTCGTTCCAGTATTTTGGAGAGGGTTTTGAGCAAGACAATGACCCTAAAGGAGGCAGGTGTATCGTAGGATGCCTTGCCTGGCTTATCCAGTACGATGCCATTTGATCTCTTCAGGGAGGCGGGGTGATATCCGTAATGTAGCAGAGGAGAGAGGAGTTTAGTGAGAAGGGCAGGACATGATCGGTGAACCCGTTTCCAAACATCGTAAGAGATCGTGTCAGGGCCGGGAGCGGAGGTGTTGGAGGACTTTGCAAGGGCGAGGGTGATCTTCTCCTGACTGAGAGGAAAGTAGTCAGGGTAGGGTGAGAGAGTGAGGGGAGCATTAGTCGGGGGAGGAGCGGAGGGAAAAAAATGTGAGAGTAGGGCCTTGTTAATGCCTTCGGGAGTGTCCTGGTCAGGAAAGGAGGGGAACCTCGAGGCCTGCCTTCCAGAGGCGAGCTTCTTGGCCTCCCAAACCGAGGAGGGGGTAAGTGACGAAAGGTAGGTAGACCAGTGGGTGAACTTAGCCTTCTTAATGGCCGCAAAATAGGAGCGTCTTGTCGAGCGTAAAGCTGACTGGTCATAGGGGTCTCTGGAAGATCTGTACGTACCAGAGGCCGAGTGAAAAGCCGACCTTAGGTGAGAGAGAAGGGGGGACCACCATGGCTTGGATCTGGGGGACGGACGTGACACAGGGGTGTTGGAGGAGATGAGGGTTTTGATTTTATTGGAATGGGTGTCGAACCATTCCTCAAAGGCGGAGGACGACCAGACAGACGGAGGAGGTGGAGGTGTCAAGGAGGGGAGGGCAGGCAGGATGCTGGACCAATCTGTTTTAGACCAGTTGGGGGTTGGAGGTGGAAGTCTGAACCTGGGGGATTCCAGCGTGATGAGTATCGGGACATGGTCAGAGCCCGTCGAGGGGAGAGGTGTATCCCAACGAGAGAACGAAGGGAAAAGCGGGCTGTTAGCAAAGGCAACGTCAAGGACCGAGGGTCTGGCGTTGTATGCAAAGGGGAAACATGTATACAACCCAGGCTGGTTGAGGAGAGAGTAGCCATACTCCGAAGCCTGGCTGTAGTAGGGGTGCGATAGGCTGTACTCTCTAGAGT
>Ga0307509_10011744_pt1 | contig 10561 bp, 6 predicted proteins | sample 10_EM_MG_FD_202245 | JGI IMG/M metagenome (GOLD analysis project Ga0307509, IMG submission 202245) | Populus trichocarpa ectomycorrhiza microbial communities from riparian zone in the Pacific Northwest, United States - 10_EM | ecosystem: Host-associated > Plants > Roots > Unclassified | place...
AGTTGCGTTTGCAATAAATACGAGAGGGAATTGCTGGGAGAGAAGCAAAGAGACATGCTTTCAGCAATTAAAAAGCAGTTTGAATTTTGCTGGGAAGTGTTGAATCGATCATAATGTGCTATCTTACTTTACATCACATGAAATTATACTCTCCATCATTTCAATCTCTTCTGCAACTTGCAAGGAGGAGTAATTGGCCCTCTGGATAGATTGAACCAAAAGATTCTAGAAATAAATAGCTGATAGCTGGTTTATATTATCCATTGATTTTCCTTTCTTTCCTCTTCACAATTTCTATTAATCATAATGGGCCCTATCGAAGAAAGCTACCGCAATTATTTTTAATATTGGTCGCTTGCATTACCAGGCAAAAAAACAAAAAAACACAATCACGGACAAATTGATAGAGATATCGGTTTTTAATCTCAATTGTTTTACTAGTTGAACACACATTGATAGGCTTTGTTGTGATATTCTATGGTTTATTTCGATTATTTATTAAAAATTTAGTTTTTATTGTTGCTAATAATGATTAAGATAAAGTTTATAGTTTAATTTTTCATCGTTTAGTTAAATGATTTCGAGTTAGATTTTAAAATTTTATTTATAAAGATATTAATATAGCTAGAAGTACTTGAGATTATGTACTAAAATGGTCTAATGCTCAGAATTAATAATTTTTGTTAGTTAGGTTATTATTTTTTTAACCACACTAACTAAATCTTATTAATATTCTTTCTTGATTATTTTTTTAAAAAAATTGAGTTATGAAAAAATATAAATATAGCTGGTGTCACCTTTTCTTTCTTTCATTCTGTCTTTTTTTTTTCCCTATTCAATAAACACACATCATAAAACCATCATATGAACTGGTAGAATAAATTTAGGGAATTATTATCATCTTCGACTTTATTTAAAATATAAGAATTGACATCACTTGGATTCAATGGAAAGCAGTTTGTGTGGTAGTTATTGAACTTTGATTCCTGGTCGAACAAGTGTAAGATTCAGGAATATTTGCTTTTATCAAGTTAATCTGAAAAATATTTTTTTAAAAATTAAAAGATATTATTTTAAATTTTTTTAAAAATTAAATTAAATTTATACTAGATTGTATAGGATATTACTATTATCACTATTATTATCACGGTTATAATAATGACAAGATTGTATAAATTGGATAAACGACATCGAAGATCAATTCATGCTTCTAAACCTTCATTTGATAGTAAAATCAAACATGCAAATATAATAATAATCATGGACTAAGAAATTGAAAGGACAATAAATCTTTTCTCCACCGCTAAACCAATCCCCAGTGACTCCATCACTCTTCATGCTCTCCAATAATTGCAAGAATGTGCATGAAGCACTCTTGCACCTTTCCAGTGTAAAAAAAAGAAAAGAAAAAAAAAGTGGACCTTACTGCCGAGGAATTTTTCTACCCATTCAAAAGCAATCACATGGAAATTATCGAGTGGGCCTCGGTGGGCAGGTCGGTAAATTTCTTCAAATCGTGGATTAGGTTTTTCTCCAACGCAAAACTATGATAATATATTTTTTTCCTAAGTTTTTTAATGCTGGCATGAATAATTTATTCTTCACCAAACGAACTTAGCTGATACACCGGTCTAAACATTCCATTTAATCATTAAATAAAAATAAAATCTTTGAAAATATCAAGTTTTAAATTTATTCTTTAGAGGTTATTAGTTTGAGTCTCACAAACTTCAGGACCACTAAAGACTTATATGATCGTTCACTTCAGGATTCATGGGATTAGTCGAGGTACACGCAAGCTGACCCGGACATTCATGTTAAAAAAAAAAAAACCAAGATATTTGATATTAAATTTAGCTAGCTTAATGGGTTATCTAGATAACTTCGTTGATTAAAGTCCAGTTTAAAATTTTAAACATTTTGTTACTAATCTAGATAAACTAGGATGACTGGATAGATTGATTCATAATCTAGTTAATTTAATTTTTTTTTAAATAAAACAACCGGTTTAAGTTGTATCTCAATTTAACCCAACAATGTAGTTATCTAGGCCATAGATCAGACGTGATTTGTAACCACATCTGATAACTCTGCCTCTTGAAAAAAACCCAAATCTGAAAATCCAATAAAAACCGGAACAACCAACAAAAAAAACCCGGGAACTGAAAATTTTTACAACTATAATTTAAAATAATAATAATAATAATAATAATCAGAAACCTTTTAACGGAAAAATTTTTACACTACAAACAAATAAAAAATGAATAAATAAAATAAAACAAAATTCTTCTGTCTCTCAACAGTTGTCAAAGAGATACTGCAGATTCCTCCTTTCCAGTCGAGCATGTTTTTAGTCCTAACCAACCCTCCATAGAAACCGACATCTTATCCGTGATTCTTATCTGTCATCTTGTACTCTAAATATCTCTCTCTGTACATGTATTTTTTTTTATGTTTTTGATGTACACGGAACTGAATTCTTGCCTTTCACGAGATGATATGAGAGTAGGAGGAGGGGAGGAGTGGTAATAGCTTTTAGTCCCTTTTAGCATGAGTTTTGTGGACTCTTTCTTGCCTTTTATGTCTCTCTCTGTGTGTATATATAGGGACTTCACGTGCCTTATTTTTTATTGAACCATTCAAGGCTTTTTGGCTTTTGATCCTTTCTTGGTTTGGTTTTTTTTTTTCTGGTCGTTTGCCCTTTACAATTCTGGGTTCATTAGTATAGGATGAGTACTACTTGAATTTGATGGTTTTGAGCTTTGTTTAAGCTGAATTTTAGTAAAGTTTGAGGTTTTGGTTTTGGTTAAAGTTCATGTTTTGATTCTTTCTAGTTGAATTTGAACTCAAAAGACTTGTTCTTTTGGTGTTCTGCTCATTGCTTAAACAGTGATTTGTACAAATAGGAAAAGAAATGAAGGGTTTGATTGTTTTGGTTGTGTTGTCCATGCTATGTGGTTTTGGTACGAGCAAGGAGTGTACAAACACTCCTACTCAGTTATCGTCGCATACATTTCGATATGCACTGCTATCATCAGAGAATGAAACTTGGAAAGAAGAAATGTTTGCACACTACCATTTGACACCAACTGATGATTCAGCTTGGGCTAATTTGTTGCCAAGAAAGATACTTAGAGAAGAAGATGAGTATAGTTGGGCAATGATGTATAGGAATTTGAAAAGTCCTCTTAAATCCTCTGGGAATTTCCTCAAGGAAGTCTCATTGCATAATGTGAGATTGGATCCAAGTTCAATTCATTGGCAGGCTCAACAAACAAATTTGGAGTACTTGTTGATGTTGGATGTGGATAGCTTGGTGTGGAGCTTTAGGAAAACTGCAGGTTTGTCTACACCAGGCACAGCTTATGGTGGTTGGGAGGCCCCGAATTGCGAGCTTCGGGGTCATTTTGTAGGTTAGTTTCTGTGGTTTTTGCTGATGATCATGAATTTAGTGTAAATTATGTTGTTAACACGTTTATCTTTTTCACAAAAATCTAAACATTCCAAATAAGGGCCCTTGAGACACTTTTGTGAAGTACAAATAATCGATATCACAGTTCTTGTTCTGAAAAGATCACCTTTTTCAATGATTCTACTTGCCTCCCTTCTCTGTAGTTTGGCTAAAAGTAATATTTATCTAAATTTTGACTTGTTATGGTACAAGGAGTCAAGAATATATATATGTCTACTGTTCATGGGTTTTCTTCCTTATTTTCTTGGTAAACACCCTCTGCAAATTATTGCCACTGAAAAGCTTGTGATGGTTTAATAAGAACCATTTAAAGATGAGTTTATGATAATCCCTATGAATGTTTTTCTTCTTGATTGCAGAACTAAGGATATGCTTTTATCTCGTTATGATAATTTTTGTGTAAAATTGGATTCCTTTATAATTTAATTTTATTTTCCATTCTTGTGGTGTTCTGAAAATAGTAGTCCATATAGTTTATGACTAACAAATTTGATTTGGCTTGTTGAAGGGCACTACTTGAGTGCATCAGCACAGATGTGGGCTAGCACTCACAATGATATTCTCGAAAAGCAAATGTCTGCGGTAGTATCTGCTCTATCTTCCTGTCAGGAGAAAATGGGCAGCGGATACCTTTCTGCTTTCCCATCTGAGTTATTTGATCGGTTTGAAGCTATAAAGCCTGTCTGGGCTCCTTATTACACTATTCATAAGGTAGGTTATACTTCAAACTGGATCGTGGTAGTGTTCGTTTAGAAAGTTACATGGCTAACCATTTGTGCTTTGTTGTCTTTGACAGATCCTGGCAGGTCTTTTGGACCAATATACATTTGCAGATAATGCTCAAGCTTTAAAAATGGTGAAGTGGATGGTTGATTACTTTTATAATCGAGTACGTAACGTTATAACCAATTTCAGTGTGGAAAGACATTATCAATCACTGAATGAGGAAACTGGTGGCATGAATGATGTCCTTTACAAGTTATTCAGCATTACTGTAAGTAAATTAATCTATGTAGTTCCCCTAGCCTCTTCCTCATTCTTCACTTTGTGAGTCCTATGGATTGTATCTTGAACTTGCTTCTTACAGATGTAATATTGTAAATGATTTGGAGCTTCTGTTTTAGCATGCTATTTCTGAAAATATCTTTTCATTGCATTCATCATATATTCTGGTTTATTATGGCAGCTGGAATGGATATGTTTTTGAAAATTAACTCTGTTTTGTGGAAGATAGGCCTCTGGGTATCTTTAACTTGAGCCTTTGATTTTGCTTTGCTGCAGGGAGATCCAAAACATTTGGTGTTGGCTCACCTGTTTGACAAGCCTTGCTTCCTTGGTTTGCTTGCAGTACAGGTAATTTATTGACTACCTACTGCAGCTTATCAGCTTTTGGCCAGTGTTTGTCTTCTGATTTTGCAGGGTTTTCCCCTCTTTTTGATGATAAGAATCATTCCCCTTTGAGAAAACAAACTTCTGATTTTGTAATTTTTTGAAATGAAAAGATATCATCTTTGACATAACCATTCCATTTAAGCAAGACTGATATAAGATGAACTTTTGAAATTTTTATATTGCAAATAGAATGAATTTGGAATACAGGTTAATTTATCAAGTTCACAATTGGTGATGAAAATTTAGGATGCCTGGGTGTCGATACGCGGGTAGAATAGTTCCTTATCTAGGACTAGGACTGAAGGAGAAGATGTTGGAGGGAGGTCAGAATTTTGTTGGAAGAGAGTAATAAAGGGATAAGATTAATCTATACTTGATTGATTGATATTCTCACAGAAGCTTCTTTTCTTCCCTGTAGGCTGAAGACATATCAGGTTTCCACGCCAATACACACATCCCTATCGTTATTGGTGCACAGATGAGATATGAAATCACTGGAGATCCACTTTATAAGGTTAATTGCTTTATATTAATCATATACTGTCTGAACAGCATTTTCGATGAAATTTTGTATCATTTTGATTGAGCCATAGCTGTTCATGTTAGATTAGTCATGCATGAATGATCTCTGATCTTAAAACTGCCTAAAATAGATTTGTGTCTTCCAGGATATAGGGACATTCTTCATGGATATAGTCAACTCTTCTCACAGCTATGCAACTGGAGGAACTTCTGCTAGCGAGTTCTGGTACTGATTGTCATTTTTAGTTAAATTCTGGCAGTGATTTTTGAAGTAAAATTTCTATGCATTCATATGGATGATTCTAAGTTCATAGAAATGGTTGCTAAGTTCCTTTCCTGTCATTTACCTGACTATCTGGTTGCTCGTACTCTATCCACACTGGTCTCTTACCCTGTGTTATTTTGACACCTTTGCCTGATGTATGAGTAGGTCAGATCCAAAGCGACTGGCTAGCACATTACAGACTGAAAATGAGGAATCATGCACAACTTACAATATGCTGAAGGTATGTCTTCATTCTTATCTCTTTCTTACTGATATAGAATTTTGAGTATGTGTACCTTGATATATAGAATTTATTTCGATCTTTTTGAAACTTATTTTGATAGTAACTTGGTTAGGGCTGTACTTAGCATCCATTCGACACTTGCCTTGCAGTTTTTTTTTTTTTTTTTTCATTTTCATATTACATAAATTTTCCTTCTAAAACACTCTACACATTTACTGGAACCTTTAGGTCTCCCGCCACCTGTTCAGATGGACCAAAGAAATGGCTTATGCAGATTATTATGAGCGTGCTCTGACAAATGGTGTGCTAGGCATCCAAAGAGGAACAGAGCCTGGAGTGATGATATACATGCTTCCACAACATCCCGGAAGTTCCAAAGGCAAAAGCTATCATGGATGGGGGACATTGTACGATACTTTTTGGTGCTGCTATGGAACAGGTGTGGAATCTATTACCCGCCTTATCCTTTCTTACCTGCTAATACATTCACCATTTTTAATCATTTTTTACTGCTAATAAACTGCATTGTTTTAGTCCACACAATGCATTTTGATTTTTTTCATATCATTTTTAATCCAATGCGGATTATTCCTTCCTTGGTTGCATCTGAAGTTTTCAAATATTTTTAAACTGATGCAGTTTATTCCACTCAAAGCATGTAGGATTCTTTTCAAATGATTTTTAATCCGATGCAGATTAATCCTCTATTCATTGTGTTTGAAGTTTTCAAATGTTTTTAAACCAATGCGATTAATGTATCGATGTATGTGGATTTCTTTTCAAATGATTTTTAATCCGATGCAGATCATTCCACCATTCCTCTGCTTCTGTGCTAACAATTTGATATTATTTTTTGTTTCTGACTCTAAAAGGAATTGAATCATTTTCAAAGCTGGGAGATTCCATATATTTTGAAGAGGAAGGAGAAGCCCCAGGTCTTTACATTATTCAGTATATATCAAGCTCTCTTGATTGGAAATCTGGACAGATCATGATCAATCAGAAAGTTGATCCTGTTGTTTCTTCGGATCCTTATCTTCGGGTGACTTTTACCTTTTCTCCAAACAAGGTATTTGCTACAATTGACTATCGCAGAAGCATACAGAAGTTAGTGTTACTCTTTAAAGGAGGTCCTTGCTATATATAAAAAAATTCAACCTGGATCCTCCTTGATTAGGAAAAGGAGAGAAAAACACTGCTAAATCTCCTGTAAACTTATTATTATGTTCATTGCACAAGAGCTCACAGAATCAAAAGTTTAATAAGGGCTGAGAAAAGGGTAACTGATGATCATAATGGATCTGATTTGTGCAGGGGTCAAGCCAAGCATCTACCTTGAATTTGAGGATACCAGTTTGGACACATTTAGATGGTGCTACCGCAACAATAAACTCTCAGAGTTTGGCTATACCGGCTCCAGGTGTGAAGCATGCTCATGAATCATGACTGTTTATTTATTAATCTACATGTTTCTCATATTTGATTTAATTTGTTTCGTAAGAGCTAATGGGAGAGCTCGTTTGGAACCACCTTTCGATTGGCATCTTCAGAGGAAACCCTGGTGTTGTCTTTAATATTCTGCTTCTAATGCAGGTAGTTTCTTATCAGTCAATAGAAAATGGAGCAGTGGTGACAAATTAAGCCTACAGCTTCCCATTAGTTTGAGAACAGAGGCCATACAAGGTATTTTCACTGGATTCTTGCTTGAAATGTAAAATATTTTTATAATTTCTATAATGATGATGGTCATATAACTGACAAAGTCCTCTGACAACATTCAGATGACCGGCACCAGTATGCTTCTATTCAGGCAATACTCTATGGTCCTTACCTGCTTGCTGGTCATACCAGTGGTGACTGGAACCTCAAAGCCGGGTCTGCTGGTTCTCTTTCAGACTCTATAACACCAATCCCTGCCTCTTACAATGAACAACTAGTATCTTTTTCCCAAGACTCTGGAAATTCAACTTTTGTGTTAACAAATTCAAACCAGTCAATTACAATGGAAGAGCACCCGAAATCTGGCACTGATGCTTGTCTTCAAGCAACATTTAGAATTGTCTTTAATGACTCTTCTTCCTCCGAAGTCCTCGGAATTAATGATGTTATTGACAAATCAGTGATGCTTGAACCATTTGATCTTCCTGGAATGCTTTTAGTGCAGCAAGGAAAAGACAGCAGCCTTGCCGTCACAAATTCTGCTGCAGATGATGGTTCATCTATCTTCCATGTGGTTTTGGGACTAGATGGAAAAGATGGAACTGTGTCGCTGGAATCAGGAAGCCAGGAGGGTTGCTATATATACAGTGGTGTCAATTACAAGTCAGGCCAGAGCATGAAGCTTAGCTGCAAGCTAGGGTCCTCAGATCCAGGATTTAATCAGGGAGCCAGCTTTGTAATGAACAAAGGACTAAGTGAATATCATCCAATCAGCTTTGTGGCAGAGGGGGACAAAAGGAATTTTCTTCTTGCACCGTTACATAGTTTGAGGGATGAATTTTACACCATTTATTTTAACATTCAAGCTTAAAATGTGTGGATAGAGCTATTGTTTCCATGATTGGAAGATAAAGTACAGCTCATATTTATTAACAAAAGCTGGCAGTTGTTATCAGTGCTATGCTCTTATATAAATTCAATGCAACGCAAGCTCATATTTTAAAACCCATCGCATAGATCTACTCTACTCAAGATTTTCATTTTAACATTTAGATCAAAATTTTGGATTTGGATGAAAATTCAGATGACAGGACTGAGTATGCTTCAGTTCAGATTATCCTTTATGGCTCTTGTCTACTTGCAGGTCATGCTACTAGTGACTGGGATATCAAAAATGTAGCAGCTGATTCTCTTTCAGAATGGATAACTCCAATATCTCCTGCTCACAATGATCATCTGGTTACCTTTTCACAACTCCACCTCTTTGTGGATCAATTCAAACACTGGGTCTGGCAACAATTCTCCTCTCCATTCAATATTTATGTGTTTTTTAAAAAAAATAATTTTTTTTAGTTTTGAATTTATTTTTTTAATATTTTTAAATAGTGTTAATGTTAATAATAATTTTTTTTAATATTTTATACATTTCTATAAAAAATACTTTTAAAAATATATTTTTTTCCCAAATGCCCTCACTCATCCTTGCCAACAAATCTTCCTCGAAACCTTCAACACGTACGGATGCTATTGGCAAATCAGTGATGCTAGAACAGTTTGACCATCCTGGCATGCTTGTAGTTTATCAAGAAACGGACGGCAACCTTAATCTTCAAGTTGCAGAACACGACCACTTTCTGCTTGGTTGCGGGATTGGATTCAAGTACTCTGTATCCTTGGGAGGCTGAAAGACATAAAGGTTGCTTTGTGTATGGTGGGGTGAAGAAACATACAGGTGAAAGCTTGAAGCTCAAGTGCAATTTGGTTAAAACAAATCAAATAGCAAGCCAGCTTTGAAATGAGAGAAGGAACGAGCAAATATCACCCAATGAGCTTTGTAGCGAAAGGGGCAAAGAAATCTTCTTCTGGGACCATTACTGGACTACAGAAAGGAAACCTACACTGTTTATTTCAACAATGAAGCTAAATTAGTAAGGGTATGCAACTGTACCGGTAAGTAATGCTTTCTGATAGGACTTTCCAAGAAGCAAGAAATACAATTAGTTAGTTTCGGTTCAATCTTTCCTGTCCCTTCCGCGTGATTTTACTTCTATTTTGACAAATTGCTTGCAGTTCGATTATGTACTAACTACGTTGCAGAGAAAAAAAAACAAGACATAGAAGAAACTAACATTGGTTTAAACATCAAGCATGGCCTCAATAGAACAATGGCATGCAAACCTGCTTAAGACAACTGAAAAAAATGACTGCAGGCGTTTTATGAACAGAATTGTTTGAACTAGAAATAAATTGCACAAGAAAAAAAGATGTCACAATATTACGCAGATGTCAGTAATTCATCTCGACTTAGTTTTTGGGATTTTCAGTTTCAGAGAAAGTGGCATTCATATATGACAATCCAACAGTATCAGGACTGTTGAGCTGCTCAAGCTGCTTCTTACCACGGCGAAGCAAGTACTCAATGTAGATGAAATTCTTGCGATCTACTTGTTTGGAGTTGCGGCGGAACTCAGCTGAAACAAAGGATTCAATCTGCCGTCGATCTTCAGGGGACTTTGAACGAGCTGCTCGTAAGAAGCCCCGGTACAGAGTAAGCACTTGCTTCTGCATTCCAGAGAGTCTTGTTCTTCCTCCTGTTGATGGTCCCATTGCATAATCTCAATGCACTTCACTGATCAGATTTTGGTCTTCTAAAGCACTAATCAACAAGGAAAACAACATCAGTCGGTTATGTTCGTATTGGCATTTTATCAAACACCATATGGCCATTCGGAGCAGGAAGCAAAAATACTAACGTAGTGAAGAAAAAAAATTGCAGAAGGAATCTTAGACCAGATCAATGAACTGGGTCCTTGTCCTTTTTACCAAGGAACTTGGAAAGCACCTGTGAACACGTATTGTAAGAGAATGATTGCCTCTCGTTTTGATCAACAGTACAGAGAATTCATAGAGAGAGGGATGATTTCTTCACGTAATTCAATCGAGAAAGAAGTGAAAACCCATCACCGGAATTAGATGAATCTGAAACAAATTCCAAACCATTGATAAT
>Ga0307509_10011745_pt1 | contig 10560 bp, 3 predicted proteins | sample 10_EM_MG_FD_202245 | JGI IMG/M metagenome (GOLD analysis project Ga0307509, IMG submission 202245) | Populus trichocarpa ectomycorrhiza microbial communities from riparian zone in the Pacific Northwest, United States - 10_EM | ecosystem: Host-associated > Plants > Roots > Unclassified | place...
TGGACATAACAATGGAGGGCCAAGAACAGACTCCTACGTACGGGAGATTTCATTGCTAGCTTCTGCTTCAATATTCCACATTTTTTTTTAAAGAAGCTGAGAAGGCATCAAATTTTGTGTTATCACCTTTTTTTTTTTTTTAGTTTAACGTGGACCAGCTTGTGCGCATCTCGACTAATCCCATGGGCCCTGAAGTTAACGACCATGTAAGCCTCCAGTGGCCATCATATGAGCAACCACAGGGCTCGAACCTGAGACCACAAAGGGAGCAAACCTCTTGATTCCAAGCTCTGACCATTGAGCGACCACCTAGATGGTTATCGCCTTCTTCGTTTCATTGTATGTTGAGCCTGATTGCTGTAGTCTCAAGGGGGTCTCTCTGGACTATGTGCTTTCATTTCTAGGACTGAAAAGCCAGCATCGATGAGCTGAACTCTATGGCTTCGCAGGCTGTCACTTATGTATTATCGCCATCAAACCCCAGAGAGGACCAAACCAGATGTCCAATTGTCATTCGTCAATGGTGCGTGGGTGGATCTACGTTTTCGTTTGAAGCCTTCCTTTCAGAAGGTGGTGAGATGTCCTGACTGTGCCACAGCCCAAGAGGTTAGCTTTGTAAATTAGGTAACGTTACGATCATTTTGATGCTTCTTTATGCTGTTCAAGTATTGATTGTGGTATTTCTTTGATTTCATGAAACCATTGATTAGTATAATGCTTGGTTTTTAAATATTATATACATAATGGAAGCTATAAAACAAAATTATTTGAAAGTTCTTAAGAGTTGTTTAGAAATTTATTACTTGAAAACCTGATTTTTTTTTACTTTGATTAATTTTTTAAAGACTAGGTTGTTGCAAATAACAAGTCGTCTAATTGTCCAACCTTCAACGATAATCCACACGAACCACTTGTGAGAAACCTCCTACATTCCTATTTAGGAGAGAGAGATTGCAATGTCTAGAGTACTAGCTCTGATATTGTGTTTACGTAGTTTTTTTGTCTGACAGACAATCTCCCTTAATAAGAGGCATAACTTATTATTTATAGAAAAATCTAAAAAACTCTATAAGTTAGCAAAATATCAATTTGCTCACTGAATAATATTCATATATTAATTCATGATAATTTTAGAAATTAACTCAATTAAGTCCTTACTTGATTTTTCTAAGTCTAGAAATATAATTCATATATTAATTATATTATAGTTCTTAATTACTAAAATATATTTTAATCAAGTCATACTTAAATTAAATCATCGCAGTTTAATTTATAACTAATAGTTCTTAATATGTGTGACTCATTAAGTTCCTAACATGTTGGCTCAAATATAAATTTTAATTTTAATTAAATAAATTAAACAATTAAAAAAGTTGAAGGGGATGAAATTGAAAAAAATCTAATTTCATTAATTATTTCAAATAAAACAAATAGTAATAGAAAAAATAATGGAGACCAGGTCTAACCGATAAAAAAGATAACAATAAAAAAAAATAAGGATCAAAGTTGATAAAAATTAAATTAAATTCTAAGGGATGAGATTGAAAAAGAATAAATAAAATAAAAATTCAAAACAAAATATATAGCAATCAAAATATTGAGGATCAAATTTAATATAATCAACAAATATTTTTTTATTTTTTAGAATTTTTGGAAAGTGTGTTTTATCTAAAATAAAAGAAAAACATTTTTAAAAAAAATAAATTAAAATTTTCTTTGATTAAAAAATATTTTTTATTAATTAATTTTTCTAATGGTAAATAAATATGAGAAAGTTTAGGAAATAATTTTTAGAAAAAGAAACAAACAGAATTAAACTTGTTTGGCTACGTGGTAGCTTTCATGTTTAGGTGCTACCACAAGTATCAGTTGTTTGGTAAGTGATAAACCATTGTTTACTGTTAATAGGACCTACCAGAATTTGCAGGCGCGTCCGCGTGCCGCTGAAAGCAGCTCCAAGTTGCTTCAACCTGTAGACAATGGAGAGTTTCACTCTCCACTGTTCTGGCCCCATATTGAACCCGGTCCAACCCAATTAAAAAAGATTATGTTATTTTTATTTCAATTGTGTTTTATTCGAAAAACTAGTGTTTAACATTATTTAATGACACTACATAAATTAGAAGGAGATCGCTTGATGACGTAACATTTGCAGAATTTGATCGTAATTCCAATTTTGCTCATAATGATATTATACCTGATGTTGTTGCGTGCTTATTTAACCAATAAAACTATAGATAGTTTAATGGAACAATAAAAAAATATTTTATATTAAGTATTATTCATTTCATGATGTAATAGCAATAGTTAAATAAAAAATATTTAAATTAAAAACCATCAATATTAATATATGTCTTTTTTAGTTATTTTATAACCTCAATTTGAAAAGTATTCTTGTAACCAAACACATTAAATTTTTTTTTGTTCAACTACAGTTTTAACAAAACATATATTTTTTCAAACTAACCTCAACTAAAAGTATTTTTATAAAACAACTTTTTTCAAACCACAATCACAACAGCTACCACAATACCAAAACAGAAGGTAGAATTTATGAAAGTTAGGAAAAAATAGTTTTTTTTGTTGCAAATTTATCTATATTTCCACTAATTCTAAAGATAAATTTTCCCACTTAATCTATTTTTTTATTAAAACCAGTTTTAAATATTTTCCCCCTATTTAAAATTAATAAAGATAAGAAAAGTTTTGGATTGATAAATAAAAAACTAGAAGAAACTAGGACTATACTTAGATAAGTAAACAGTATAGTGATAAAATTGAAAAAACAATTTTTAGGGTTTGGGAGGCCTATGGGCTTAGCCTTACTCTCTCCAGTCCACGTAACAAAGAGAAAATAAAACCCTAACAATAAAAGGCAAGCCGCTGCAGCTACTCTTCCAAGGTCTAAGGCTCTAACCCTTCATCGGCAGAGAACTAACAGGGTTTCTCTCGATCTCCTCTTCCGCATGGTACGATCTTCACTTCTTTTATACCCTTTTCATATTTTCATGCATATTATGTTCCCTTTGTTCTGTTTGGTTTCTTTTGTTTGTGAAATAAATGGTTTATTTTTTATGGATTTTGTGTGTGTGTGTGTGTGAATGGAGACTCTGTCATTTTTCCTCTCTACGTGGTATTTTTATTCTTAGTGACCCAACAGCTTAAAAACCTGCTTCAGTGGTGTTTTGTTTGTCTGTTGACAGAACTCTTTTTTTTTTTTTTTTGGGGGGGGGATGACAGTTCACCTGGGTGGATAATTGAAGGTTTGATATCAGTGTATATGTAGGGCTCTTTATAGTGGCAATGATATGATTTAGATATTGGTGAATGATTGCCAATTTAGTAATGAATCTGCAATTGATATGAGTAGCCCGAGATAAGCTATGTCTATTGGCTTACCATCGCAACCAATGCAGAGCTGTAGAAGTTTCAAGATGGGACTGTAATAAAATGTAGTGTACTGGTTAGAAGTTAAACTAAAAACGTTGCATACTACTCATTTCATTTTTTAGATGGATTTTCAATAAGCTCGGGAGCATTATGTACTTTTTGAGAAGTTGGAATTCTGGTCATTGTGTGGAACAGTTGTTTGTATTTACAGGCTCCAGACAAAGAATATAGTCTGTTGCATGATCAATAATGTAACATTTTGTCATGTAGGTCCTGCTGCTTTTTTATATGCTGTATGAATTACTACTGTTCATGCCTCAAATATTTTGAAATGGTGTATTGATTAAAATTTTCATTGAAAAGTTTGTGTTCTTAGTGTTTCTATCCCCACTTTTGATTCATTAGCTTGTTTTTGTACTTACTACAGGCTCCCAAAAGAGGTGTGAAGGCCCCGTTAGCAGCAAAGAAGAAGCCAGTATGTCTCCTCTCTCTCTCACTCTCTCCATTATATGCGCATGTGCAAGTGAAAAGAAGGCAGTTTAATTTCCCAAGTGTGGTAGAGTCTTTCAATTCTTGGGAGTGTTGTCTACAACATTTATCTAAGTAGTTCACTGACTAACCTACTTATAGTTTAGTGTGTAATGGATCTATATTCTTCCATGGAAGTCCCTGTTATTTCCTTTTTGAATTTTGTAGCTAGCTAGATATGGCTAATGTTTGTCTCAACTATCCCCTTAATCTTATGCAATTGCATATATGAAATTGCTAAAAGTTGATAATACAAGTTTTCATAGATTATGCCCAGTTCTTAGAACTCAGATTTGATGAATCATAATTCTGCCCCCCTGTCAATTTTGGGGCCTTATGTGCTCTACCCTTGCAACTAAAGATTTGGTGCATTGATGCTGATTAATTACAGGAAAAGGTCGTAAACCCTTTGTTTGAGAAACGACCAAAGCAGTTTGGAATTGGTGGTGCCCTTCCACCCAAGAAGGATTTGACTAGATTTGTCAAGTGGCCACATGTTGTTCGTATTCAGAGGCAAAGAAGGATTCTGAAACAGCGTTTGAAGGTTCCTCCTGCTGTTAACCAGTTCACAAAAACACTTGACAAGAACCTTGGTAAATTTTCCATTCCTGTTACAGGGAACTTGACAAAATTTGATGCTAAAAATCACAGATGCATTGTTATCGATATTGTAGTGCATTGATAGAGTTCATTTTAACTACTGAAACTGCAGATTACTTATCTGGTACTGAGATGTATTTTTTCTCTCGTCATTTTGTGTTACAGCTACACAACTTTTCAAGTTGTTCCTAAAATATAGACCTGAGGACAAGGCTGCTAAGAAGGAAAGGCTTCTTAAGAGAGCACAAGCTGAAGCTGAGGGGAAGACTGTGGAAACAAAGAAGCCTATTGTTATTAAATATGGTCTTAACCATGTTACTTACCTCATTGAGCAGGTACAGATGTTGATTTCTAGGGCTTTCTTGATTAACTATGTAAATATTTAGGTAATGGATGATTTGGTGATTTGTTTAGCTAGTTTGATTGACCTATATGGGAGTTGTGTTATAATCATGATTGTGTAGGAGAAGATGGCTTTCAATTTGGTTTTCTACCTTTTCTTCTCTCACTCTCTTTCCTCTCATTTCTTCAGTTACTTGGCTGATTTTGCTGCACATTGATTTTTTATCTCCCTCGTTTATTTTTTGGGTGCCTTCCTTTCAACATTTTTTTTTGTTTGTTTCATGTTGTCATCTGACTTGGATGGTGAACATGCATGGCAGATTGATGTGTTTTTGTATAGGTTATCTTATCTTTTTCCTAAGACTCTACTTGATTCATATAGAACAAGGCCCAGCTGGTGGTTATCGCACATGATGTTGATCCAATTGAGCTTGTTGTTTGGTTGCCTGCATTGTGCCGGAAAATGGAGGTTCCTTATGCAATCGTGAAGGGCAAGTCACGTCTTGGAGCGGTGATTTCTCTACACCTTTTCTATGCATTAAAAGAACCATTGATTTTTTTGGAAATTGGATCCTCCGGTACTATCTTTATGACTTGTATGTTTAAAAAACAGATTGTCCACAAGAAAACAGCATCAGTTTTGTGCCTTACATCAGTGAAGAATGAGGATAAATTGGAATTTAGCAAGGTTTTGGAGGCAGTCAAGGTAATATTACTACCATGTTTTTGCACTTTATATGTGATATCTCTAAAGTGCATCCCAAAGGAGAAAAAAGGTGTTTCAATTTCATATTTGTAATCCTCCTAGAAGATTAGCTTTATGTCACAAGGAGAGGCAACTGGTCCTTGATTTGCTTATCCCACAGTGAACTTGTTTGTTCTAACAGCATTGCTTTTGATGCTTGTGTGGTTTATTGATTGAGGTGGTTTCTTTCTTTGATTTGATATTCTATAATTTGTTGGCCACTCTTTTGAACTTCATTCTTCTTTGCATATTTCACTTTCGTTCCCTTTAACTGCAGGCTAACTTCAATGATAAGTTTGATGAACACCGAAAGAAATGGGGCGGTGGCATCATGGGTTCCAAATCTCTGGCTAAGACCAAAGCTAAGGAGAGAGTCATAGCCAAGGAGGCTGCCCAAAGAATGTCTTGAGCTTCTTCTAGCAAGCTATTGGAGATAAGTTTTAGTCAGAAAGGAACTTCCGTGGATGATTTTAGCTCTTCTTTTTCCCCTGCAATTGCTCTGTTTGTTGTTGTGAACAAGTTTTGTATTGATTGGGTAGTTAAAATATTATCATGGGTAACATTTATAGTTTTTATGGAAAGAATGTTTTCTAAGTAGTTTTTTCCCAGTAATTTCAAATTAAAAATACCTTTTCAAACACAAAACGTTCACCTTTTTCATCTACCCTCTCACTCAATGCATGGATCCCCGGTTTAGATCACGTTAAGCCACGCTGATGACTTCTTTTTGCGAAGGCCCATGTGTGAGGGAAACAGTTAAATCATAATGTCAGCCACATTTTCATAGGTTAAGTTTTTCGGGTGGCTTTTTTCCAGAAATATTGTCAAGGAAACAGGAACTGTCAACAAGAATTAGCAAAATCACCATCTTAAAGTTCAACAAAAAAGAGATATTAGAATAGAACTATATGAATTTTTATTATTGTTAATTATATATGTTTTATTTAAAAGTAGATGAAATAGTTTTATTCCGTGAGAATTATATGAAAATTGGCATGAAAATATCTTTATTACTTAAAAAGTAATATGATGTTGTCAATAATAATCATTTGTTCCTAATGTTTTCTATGTCATGCATGTTAATATTGCTTGTTGTCTTTATCATATCATGCATGCATTATGATTTATCATAAAAAAAGTTATGGATTCTACTTTCACATTAACAAATAGAAATATTTTTTTTGTAATAAGAAGAAATGATTTCTGAATTAAAAGCAAAACAATCAAGATTGTTAATTCAATTTAATTACACATGTATTTTAAATAGTAGAATTGAATTTAATTATGTGATTTAGTATTTTATTTCAAACATAAAAATTATAATAGATTATTAATTAAATTTAAATTATATATGAAATTAAATTTAATTTTATATATAATTTGGTTCCAAACAAGCAAGCAATTATGATTTGGAAGTCTATTAGTTGAGAACAAGAAGAAGAAAAACAAGAACCAAATTATTTAATTTTTTTAGGTTGAAAGTGAGGCACATTGTATATATGAGAGTCCTCACGGATGCAGATTTATGTGTGACCAAGTGATTTCATAATACAAATCTCCCAACAATAGAGTGCACAAGTATTTTTAGAGCTAATAATTTTCATTGACTAAAAGGAGTAAAAAGACAACTAGATCTTTTTGTTCCTATTATGCTGCAAGTCAAGTTAAATTTCTTCTAACATAAAAAAATATATTCAAGAGATGATAACCTAAATCAACTCGTGTTAACTTGTCTATCACATGACCTAAGATATAAAATTAAAATATCCTCGTAGAAAGGAAAGCAAAAAAAAAAATCACAATATTCAAAGCCTAATAACTTAATTTCAAAAGATAAAATTAAAAAAAAATCAATTTCAAAAAAGAAACTTGAAGAAAAAAACTCGAGTCAACCCGAGTTCACTCTACTAACCCGCCACTTGCAATATGAGATCGGAATAAAAAAAAAATTAAAAATGAACTAGAAAAAAGGATAAAGGAAAAAAGAAACTAAAAAGGATTGCGAAGCCCAATTCTCATGTCAACACAATGCTGAAAAAAATTAATCTAAAAACATTGACAAAATAAATTATTTGAGTCAACCCTAGTTAACTTGCAAAAATCACAACCCGAGTAATGAGACTGTAATAATCTCATAGAAATAACATAAAAAAAATAAAAAACTCAATTCCCAACCAACAAAATATTCAATGATGAAATTAAAAAAAATAATAATTAAGAAAGATCCCAAGAAGAAACGACCCAAGTCAACCTAGCTCAACCTTCCGAGCCCGCGACCTAGGTCATTAAATTAGGATTTTTCTATAAAAAGCAAGTTGAAAAAAAATGAAGCTCAATTTCCAATTAGTCAAATGATAAAGGATGAAATTTAAAAAAATAATTCAATCAAAAAATCACCTAAAGAAAATAAAATATGAAGCTTAATTCCAAATCAACCCAATGTCAGAGATATAAATCGTGAAAGAAAATATTAAATTAGAAAAAATAAACTAAAAAAGATAACTCGAGTCAATTCGGGTACACCTGCCAGACTCAAGAAGTATAAGATAAACTTGTAGAAAACAAACTGAAAAGGATTGTGAAGCCCAATTTCCAAATCAACATAATGTCAACTGGTGAAATTGAAAAACAATTAATCTAAAAAAATTGACAAAAGAAATGACTCGAGTTAACCTTAATTATCTTGCAAAACTCGTGATCCGAGTCATGTGATCGTGATAACTCTATAAGAATAAAAACATAAAAATAAATTCCAAACCAACCAAATATTCAAGTATGAAATTGAAAAAAGAAACAAAAATGACCCAAACAGAAAAGATTGAAGTCAACATGGGTCAACCTTCCAAACCTGCAACCTAGGTCATGAAATCAAGATTTTCCCATAAAAAGCATAGAAAAGACACAAATGAAAAAAAATGAGGATCAAAAAGTAAGGAAAAAAAACATTGTACAAAACCCGAGTAGAAGAGTAAGATAAGAGGAAAAAAAAAAAGAGTGGGACGTTGGCAACACACTACCACTAATCAGTGACTATGCGCCACATCAACAAGTAGCCCCTCTCCAAGAGGCTTCGAAGGACATGGCGGAATGCCACCTTTGGTGATCAAAGAAGGCCACATGCACCTCCAAAGCACGACAAACATGTTCACACATTGGCCTGTGCAACACATGCCCCAATCATTCCTTATTTCCTGTTGATTTTCATCCTTGCTTTTGTTTCAACTTCAATTATGGTCTCTCAATCGCTAATTGATTAAGATGCGTGAAATTGAATTTTATTTTACAAATTGAGCATCCACCACTCACCAAGTTTTTCTTCCACACCGTAAAATCCCCATATATAGGCAACCAAAACAAACTATTAAGTCCAATCTCATATAAACTCAATTCTAGAGGATCAAATTGAAAACCAAATAAATCAAGTGATAAAAATAGAAAACAAATGGGATGAACATGTATCCTTGTTTGTTCAATTCAACCCCTTATGGTAGCTAAAAAAGGGATGTATATTTGTACTATCTTCAAATTTAGTCCTAAAATCTTTAATTGTTTTAAATCAATAAAATCTCATTAAATTTTGTCAAACCAAGTATCCACCGAGTTATGTATTTTTTTTTCGAACACCATGAGTTATAGTCTAGGTAGCCGAAACAAATCACCAAGCCTAATCCAAAATAAACACAACGTCAAAGGAACAAATAAAAAAAATAAATTGAGGGACCAACATGAAAAAAAATCCAAAGAACTAAAAAAATAAAGAAAGAAAATATTATGGAACACTATTACAATCTATAGTGTTTTCTCTTTACCTACATAGTGAATATCCCACACCCTTTAGTTTTTTCTTTTGTAATTGTACTTGAGATTTGTAATGGCTTCTAGCTAAGGAGGACATGTACACTCCTGGTTAGCAAGCTCTTACAAGAGTATTAAATTCTTGATAACACCTGATACTTGAGTTGTGGATCTCTCATGAGCGTTTGTTTCATGAATAACATTTTCCTATCAATCATTTTTCAAAATTTTCCATATTTGTTTAACTTTAAGAGAGTTAGTCAATAGAAAATGGTTTCAAGTCAAAGGAAAAGCTTAAGTCTTTCTAAAGAAAAGTGTTTTCCTTCTCTCAACTCTAGAAAACTCCTTTCGAATCTTTTATATATATAAAAAAGTAAAGTAAAATGAATGAATTGCCATTAAAATCAAAGTTTATTAAACTGGGGTTCAAAGGTTTCCTATTTTTATATTGATTTTTTAGTAATAATCAAGTTGACTGAGAGAAAATTTGGTATTTTGACAAACATAAAATATAATTTAAAAATAAAAAGTGGTTGACAGATGCATTGGTCGCGCTAGCATGTGAGACCACATACGGTGTCTAAAGGCAACCTTTCTTGATGTAGTTAGAATTGTCTCAGTGGCCCTTCCCTTTCTAGGCGGCACGTACAGCATACCAATTTCTAATTTGGTGTCGGTGACCTTTTTTTTTCCCTCTTCTTTTTCTCTCACCCCCTCAATTTACATACCTAGCCCTTCAGATTTTTAAACTAGCTTTTCAATTTGTTTGTTCTTTAAATTCAGTCTATATTTTTTTTATTACAATTTTTTTTCAATTTCACACTCTTTCAACTTTCTCATATATCATACTCAATTTTCATTCTTTTGATAAACTTAAAAAAAAATAAGTGATTTTTCAACTTATTTTTTAAGGCATAACCAAATACTGAAAAATATTTCTCAACTTATTTTCTATAACATTGTCAAACATTAAAAAAAAAATCAACTTTTCAGAAATTCACTTCTAATGAAAACTATTTTCCAAATTAAAAATTACTTTTCAGCAAATAAATAGAATATAGTAATTACCAATTATTACTCCTTATACTCATTTTAAGAATATAGATAGAGACTAGTACGGAAAAAAAAATCAAAATCAAGTGATTTGACTTGAATATTCT
>Ga0307509_10011746_pt1 | contig 10560 bp, 10 predicted proteins | sample 10_EM_MG_FD_202245 | JGI IMG/M metagenome (GOLD analysis project Ga0307509, IMG submission 202245) | Populus trichocarpa ectomycorrhiza microbial communities from riparian zone in the Pacific Northwest, United States - 10_EM | ecosystem: Host-associated > Plants > Roots > Unclassified | place...
CATTCCTTGTTGCTGTGGGACAGCATCGGTTGGGTCTTTGCGATTCGGTGGGTATTTGGTATAGGCTTGGCATATTTATACTCTGGAAGCTTGGAGGTGTATATGGTTGTGAATTGTATGATGCGTTGGGGGCTGAAATCAGAGGCAGGTTTCTTCTCATAGAGGGTGAGGTCACTACTATTGCTATCTAGATTTGTCTTACTCGGGGGGTTGCCCGTGGGAGAATTTCCAGGAAGGAGGACAGGTCCATTCTGGGTTAGGGTGGGGAGTGGAGGTAGGGGGATCAAGGAAGTGGGGTTGGAAAACTAAAAACGTAAAATATATAATATATGATACGAGCACACGCTTGAGCACTTAAGTAGTTTTCCAATCTCATCCCTACTCTCAGAAAGCATCAGTGTATTCCTATAATTCAGTCAGGACTGAACTTCTTACCGGTATTACCCTTCTCTAATGCTTAGGGATAGAATTGGGACTTAGAGTTAATCCTTAATCTAGGTTTTAGGAGGAGGTATATATATACTTCCCTTATTCGTTAAATAGGGTTCATTACTGTCACGAATTCCCCCACACTCCGTCGTTGCGGTGTTCGATATTTGTGCCGCGCATGGCTGTTGACTCATTTCTTAGGACCCGGCTCGTGAGATGATGAATAATCGTATAGGGCACAAATAACAAAAGAACAAAAAGAGCCTTACGGTAATCTACAGGATCCAGTACTGGACGTGTATCTATCTTGGGCAAAAGGTATAAGAGGAGAGGAGGTTTGGTGGGTGAGAAATTACATGTGAATATAGATACATGTGGGTTTTATTATTATTTACAGATTAGGTTGGAGGCGATGTTCTATCCCCGCGAACTAAATTTGGGTGATATTATTTATGTATTTGCCTCACTCTATCGCACCTGACATAATAAGAGATCATCCTACTCAAATCCCCTAAACTTGTCATTCGGCAGTGTTCTGGTTGTTTAGAATAGGAGGAGGTTAATTTCTTACATGTTAATGTTCATCCCGGTCGGTGCTTTTCGCGGGATTTCGTTGGGAAATTTTTAATCTTTCAATCCCAACTTCCCCCAATCATCCACCTCTCTTCCATCTCATATACAGCCACTCCTCCGCTACTACAATCTCCACATGGCATCATCATTGATCTGCGGGCCATCTTCCTATCTCTCACCACAATTACGACAACAGGTTCTTGCGTGAGGTATCCCCACGACTATCAATCTCCCACCATTCAATCTACAGTTATTATCTGCGCGCTATCAATCAATCAAAATATTCAGGCCTCGCGACAATCGCTCATCGCAAAGTGGCCTCAAATTATCGCGTGCCAGCTCTAAGCCCTACCATGACCGAAGGCACAATTACCGGATGGAAACTAAGGGGTGACACTTTCTCCGCTGGGGACGTCTTGCTAGAGATGGAAACCAATACAGCGCAAATGGACGTCGAAGCCCTCGGCGGTGGCAACCTCGTAATGGTAATAGTCCAAGTGAGCACTAGGGCGGTTCAGGTTGGTTCTCGAGTGGCAGTACTAGCGGTGCCATGTGACTATCTTGCGAGTTTGGAAGTCCCACAGGAGAAGGTCACCAAGGGTTGTGGCGGTTCTTTAACGAGGAAAAGGTTGAGAAGAGTCAAGGGGAGGGTACTAGGTCTACTAGGAAGGGGGTAGAGCGAATGCCGTGGGGAGTTCAGCTGGGAGTACCCCGGATACTTTAGTGATCCGGAAAGCTTATTATCCTTCACAAAGTGTTGCCCACACCCGATTAGGGAGTATACGATCCCCGCAGTTGATGTTTCTGCAATTAATGCTACGGGACCAAAGGGGGGTGTATTGGCTTCATGGGTATAATTAATAAAGCTTACCTGAAGGAGTTTGAAGGACGGATTCACAAATTGGAGAAGCTGGGTTTGACTAATATTAAAATTCCATTACTAAAGAAGGATGCGGGAAATAACACCAAACAAGGAGTAGAGGGGAAGCCAGCCATTGGCGAAGAAAATGAATTGAAGCTTGAGGTATTATTTAGAGAAGTCCCCAAGGCTCAGTGCAAACTCCAAAGTAATTTCTACCCTCCTTTGATAATTATGCAGAGAAGGAACAAATATTGAAAACCCTCGTACCAGTTCTCAGCTTTCATATCGACTTCTATAAATTCATCCGTACAACAACCGCAAAACAATATTAATCACTTATCAGTAACTTTTGAAGAATGGAAAAAAAAGAGTTAGGGAAAGTTTCGCCCTCGTGATTTTTTTGCTCTATCGAAAACATTTCCAGCAAATCACGGAAGCAGTAGCAAAGAAGCCTTCAATAGTCTCCTGAAACATATAGCGACAATGATCATTGAAATGCTGGAATCCTCGGGTATTGTCAACCGATAGTTATCTGGTCCAATTTCAGAATTGTGGTGGAATCTCGATCAGTGGGCCGGGACCACCGGCATATTTCGCCCGTCTCTCCATTATTCTTTTCATCCTTTCCACTTGGCGCCGCTCCCCCTCAGGAAAATATTCGGCCAATTGTTTGCGATTCTTCACTTTAGCGAGAAGTTTATCCTGCAGGTGAGGCGAGCTGAAATCCAGATACCTGGCCAAATAGTCCATATCCATTCGTGGTAGTTTGTGTCCGATGCAGTCCATATCTTGGATAATATCGAGACACAAGTCTATATACTCCGGGATGGTTGGTATGAAGACTGGAAATGTGACCGGCGGATCCTTTGTGAATTTTATTTTTTTCGTCGGTAAGGAGATAGGGCCTCCGGTCTAAGGCGTTGTGATAGAATTCGGATTCGACCAATACCCTGTTAAAGGCAAGGACATGCGAGACTCGGACCTTCTTGGTTTCTTGGTATCGGCAGAAATGCGGTAGGAGTCCTCAGTGCAGAGGCGAATGTACCACTTATCATCGTATCTCTTCAATCGCTGGACCGAGCGATATTCCGGCAGATCACCTCCCATAATGAAGGTGGGCATGCTAGATTCGTCGACCCCGAGCCACTCACCAGTCGCAACAAAGGCTTGGTATATGGATGCCGCTTGAGAATTGCGCACTAGGATATCCACAGTCTATCTCAGCCACGTTAGCTATGCGAACTGGGTTATTATCAAGGAAGGTAAGTCAAGCATACATGTTTTGTGGATACCGGAACAATTTTTTCCAACCATGATGAAGGGGTGGTCACAGGCACTGACGACGGAAAAAATGGAGTCCAAGGAAGCAGGACTCGGTCACCACGCGCTAGCCATTGAGCTATATCCGTGTTGATGAGGAGGATTAGGATTCCGATGCCTACAGTTGATCTGGCGGGTTTGCGTTGGTAGTGGTGGTGGTGAGGGTGGTGGCAATGGCAAAGGCGGTGTCGTTGTGGGTGGAAGGGTCCTTCTCCAAGAGTGTTGGGAAATTCCTATCATAGCTTTTATACATCCCACTCAACAGTGGCCAAACCTCTTGTTAGTCTACGTATGGAAACTGTCTAACAATATTACAAGTGTGGCCGATTGGTAAAACAGTCATGTGAGTTTGATAAGAAAGGTTTGGTGAAAATTCTAGCTGTATTGTGCCTTATTGGATCCGCATGACTGTTTTATCTATCGGCAGCGCTTGGTATAAAATATGTACTGCATTAGACCCCTGAAAAAATAGTTTGACAAAATGCGGAAATCGAGTTAGAATGGCAAAAGGAAGTGGGGAATGGGAATCCACTTTCCATTACCACAACGGAAGTTACATTTTATTAAATAAGCCATCCGTTAACTAGTAGTCTCTTCTAAGGGACAAAGGCACTTGCCTTGCCGCTTGAGACGCACGCCCGAGATGCTCAGAATGGAACTCACGGAGGTGTTTGCACAGCAGTTCTTTCGCTTGGGATTACTCCCCGCATTCCATCTGCTCAAGTCTTATGCATTTATGTTCGGATGTAAGGACACAAAATCCTTTATGGAAAGCGCTAACATAGGTAGCTTTAATCCTGCCAAGAAGGAATGCAAGAATATTTGTCATGCGTGCGCGACGGTGGATTACGGCAATGACGCTTCTCCATTGAAGCCTTCCTGGGGAACGCTCACAGAGATGTTTTTTGCAATTGCGATTGCTAATTTTTTACTTGATTGATGATTTCCTCCTTTTATTTCATCTATCCTTCCATTCATCCCCACTATTTCTTTCTTTCTTGCGTCCCTTCAGAGAATGCACCAGCATGGGAGGTTAATTTTGTGAAAGCACATTACATCGAGTGATCAACCATGATCGCACACAGCAAGACATGAATGAGTTACCGTAAGAACTCAAATAATTAGACCTCACGCTAGCACGTTAGAGTTGCCTTTGCTGATAAGATCAGGCTCTTCCCCCCCCTCTTTTGTCTGAAGCTCTGAGGGGGTCAGTTTTCGCTGTGCGCAGTTGAGTACTCTCGTTCCATGTATACGCTTGTGAGTTTGTCATATACCAGAGCCCGCTACCTCCCCTCCCCCTCCCCTCCCCCTCCTTAACGTACGCAAGACAATTATTGTCCCCCACAAGATAACAACCAAACCATCTCGCTTCGCACCGCCTTTTATCCCCACAGCCACGCCATCAAAGCACCCCCTTACCAAACAGCGAACCTACCCCCCCGCTTCACACCTCCTTCCACCCACCACCGCATCTCAACCAAAGCACCCCCCCACAAAATAACAATCCCTCCATCTTGCCCTCCCACCTCCTTTTACACCAGACCACCAATTAGCCAAAGCATCCCCCTATCATGTCTAGTGCTAGCGGAATTATCACGGGTGGAGCTCAGGGGGAAACGGACAGTAACGCACAGGGCCTACACAACGGAGATTTGGGGGTTATTGAGGCAGCAAGGGCAGTGTGGGGTTTAATTGGTAGAGCCTATGTTGGGAAATTCGCTGTGGTTGGCGGGGCGGCCTTGCTCCTGCACGGTGCAACTATCCAAACGAGTGATGTCGATGTTGGGATCACGGAGGAGTCACTAGATGCTTTTGAGAGGGCTGCCCGAATGGATCCCCGGTTTACTGAATACCCGTGCGGTTGGGAGTAAACCACCTCTTTTGGCTTCAACGTTTGCGTGGACTTTATGCAGATAGGCGGCGGATGCCTCCACCAACTAAACGGATATTGCCTAGACGACGATGTACCGGTAGCAACGCTAACGGACCTCGCCCTCAGCAAAGGTATTTCCTGGATCGACAGGCAAGAAAGCCAAAGATTTCGACGGTCTCCAGTACGCAGTAGAAGAAATGGTACGAAAAGGGCAAAACTTTAAAGGATTAGCTGAGAACGAGCGGGACGTTTAGATTGCATCCTGGACGGTCTTGATTGCCGGGGAGGAGGGAGATTGTGAGGGGCTGTCAGGGCCCTTGTGTGAGCGGGGTATTGCACCTGCTTAGTTCGCACTTGTGATGTGTGGTTATGGCCTAGGCTGGTAGAGGATTAGACTTGAACCCAAGCGTTAGTTATTATAGAAGTGATCGTCTAACTAGCGTTTTCGTTTTGTTGTGGAGAGCAGGGGTGTAACCTAATAGAATGAGGAACATTAAGACTTGAAAGTTAGTAGATTATTTTCTAGGGTCTCAGGGATGAGAATAAAGTCTCCGGATGGTTAGACTAGGTCTAGAGTCTAGCGCAGGGTGGGCGGTTAAGGGGGTGGGCGTATCTCGCAGAATGGGGATGTAAAAAAAAAAGAGCAGCTTTATGATGACTTTTTGCTCCCACTGTTAAGTTGGCAATACCCATAGTAAGACGGAATCTCTTTGAAAGAAATATGGGGGATGGGATCACAACTGACATTCTACAGCAATTGGTTTCAGCATGGGAGGGGTGACAGATACTGGTACTTGTCCTGATGCTGGGCTCCTGTGGCATGCATTCCTCACACCCATTCTAACTGCATTGCCCTATCATAGCGCTACTATCTAGTAAATAGCGCATTGATAGAGTGAGCAGATCAACCTTGCACCTAGAAGGGATGTAGGGAAAGTATGGTTATAAATTTCTTTATCTCCGGTATTCTGAGCTCACGGAAGGGCGGGAGTAAGGGTGAAACACGACAGGCGCATCCTGATCTCCCTGTAGACCATGGTACAGATCTTTGCTCCCCGCACGTACCCCCCCCCCGGAAACTCCCGGGTTGAGGGGGGGACATATTCCGGGAACCCCCCTAAATGACGATAGCTCCAGAATAATCCTGAGTCTTCTCCGGCGTTCCTAAAACTCCCATAACTCCAACACATTTGTTTTATGTTTGATACGTGGCCATGTTACTTTAGCTAGAGAATACCGTAAAAACTCTTGCGATTGGACGAGCAGGAGACAGTGAATTATAAGAGCTATTAAGGTATTTTTAGCTATATCATAACTTGAATTTCGCTAGTACGGAGTAGATTAACAGTCTGGGAAATAAGACGACATGGTTTAGACGCTACCACAGGAAAGGGAGCTGATCTCTTTGAGGATGTTTGGTGCAACTGCACATCGTACGGGTGGCGAATAGGGATTAATTATGATAATATTATTATCATATTATTATCATACGAGCAATCTTTTGTAAACCCTAACCTTGACGAATCTACTTTCACCTATGAAGTATCATACCCCTCCCCGTCACCTGCCCAGTCTCGTCGTGCCCCCAGTAAAAGCTGTATCATAATGGATCCCGCGGCTCCGCCCCGGCACCACACCGGGAGTCCGCGCATCGCGAATTTACCAGGACCGGGGGTTGTGTGAAGCTTAATCCAACATATGCCAAGACTTTTCACTCAGACCTGGCTAGAAGACCAGGCCTAAGGTCAGACCTCCTGATATCATCAGCGAAGACACCTATGCTTCTTCACTAATCTTTCAGCCAGGGAATATGACATTAAAGAGATAGCTATCAAAAAAAATCAAAAAACATTGCGGGAGATAGGGATTGTGGGAGACACAATAATATGTTAACTAGGCGGAGAAGGCGTTGGCGGAGGAGAAATTGCTTCATGAAGCAATAATCATTCATATAATCGCGCCCAAGCCGAGGGCTTCATCTCCTTTGGCAGTCCAGTTCCTTCTAGAGGGTGGCAATTATTCACCATCCCTTCTTTGCTCTTGCTATCATAATATGATACTATCATACCGTGCGAGGGCAGGAACCTATTAACCCGAACAGACGGCGGTATCATATATTAGGTCAGCTAACCTTAGATAACCGTTGCATAACTTCGTATTATGATACCGAGCACTGTGCAAGTATTCCGGCTCCTCCCCAGAATATGCGGTATCTGAGCCGCTCTGGTTTTTTAATCAAGGCCGGGCTGCTTGGCGATTCAGAAAGTATTCGGATGAGCTGGCGCCATTGCTCCCCGCCGCCTAGGTGTACTGTACCTTACTCGAGTATGCTGGGACATCCTGGCGCCAATTTATGCCAACACTTTACGTATACTGTAGCCGGTGATGCCGTCTTGGCATGTGTGTGCTAAGAGAGCCCGACGACCCCGTAATTACGCAACGTCTCCACTGCAGTCTGTAGCCGTAAAAACTGGAATAAATTGGGCATGGCTCTAGGACGTCCAGAATTTCCCCTTTGGATTAGGGCGGGAAATCACACCGAGAAGAAGATTTTCTTTCACCTCTCTTGTGACAACAGACCGTACTAGGAGAGGCAGCTCCAACCTCTTAGCGTGATGCCCAATTATTACTTCGGTTTCCACGGTATCCGGCTCTAATAAATTCATTTTCCGGTAGAGCGGGATCGCGAAGTTAACAAAATGTGATGGAATAATCTGTTTGCTTCATTCACCCTTTATCGTCACGATCCTCCTCCTTTCCATGAATTTCCCTAATTACCAATCTAGATATTTGTATGATACCGTGCCGTGCCCACCTCAACCCCTTCCTGACTATACGAAAACTTCCCAACCGTGACAGCAAACCACCGTAATTTATGGACTACCATATCGCGCACTATCCTAAGACCAAAAGAATCTCGTGACATGTATTGTGCGGTAAATGGGGGAGAAAAAAAATGTGGACCTCACAAAGTATGGTATGATGAAACAAAACTTAGTGGAATTTCCAGTGTCGGCTTGTGGCATCGCTTTTGTCAAAGGACTCGGCGAGCAATAATTCGCCCGCCACCTCTCCATACATACTGATGCTGATTAGCTAGCCTTGACCCCTATAGAAAAATCACCAAGTCTTATATCATACCTGACATCCACTTTCCCCGGAGAGGCCTGCTTTAGAATCTTCAAAATATCTCTTCTTTCGAGCTGCCAACTCTAACACCGTCATCCGGTCATTGTTTTTGATAGCTGGGTTAGTACCACCCTTAACTAGACACTTGACGCTCTCGGTGTGATCAAATTCAGTAGCGAGGTGGAGTGGAGTGTTACCGGAGTGATTCCTCATATTGATTTTCTTTCTGTATGCCCAGCCCCGTGCAAAGATTTTAACCATGCCTTTAGCTTAGCTGCTATGTGTCGTGGTGGTGGTCAAGTGCGGTATGTCCCCCATGTGAGATTTGAGAGGATCTGGATCATCCGGTGTATCAGAGGTACGAACCCTAGACATACTGCAATATGCAGTAGTGTCTGCTTATCTACCAAAACTTCCATTCACTAACCTCCGCAGAGCTCAATCCACGGCTTTCTTATGACGTCGCTTGTGTCAATGAACTGATACTGCAGCCAGTCCTGATCTTTGCCGTAGAAATCTTCCTCTGAGATCTCAATGCTCCGACGGGCATGAATGAGCAAGGATTCCACGGCATATCTGAGAAATGGCTGTTTGACCACAGCTTGTTGTCGGGTTTTCCGCTCTAATTCGCGCCGAGTCTCTCCCGATTCCCCCATGTGATCCCGTCCTGGGTACCTCTCCCGGTCTCCAAAGACATCGTGAAGATATTGGAAGCAATCCCAGGAAATTGCGCGCTCTGTCTCTCTTTCAGAAACCCCCGGGTGGGCATTTTTGCAATTTTCGTCGAAAAGGATTGGGGTTATGGTATGATGAACAAGGGATACAGTTGTCTCGGTTGCTCGGGCAAAGATACACTGAAAGCGGTGTAAGACTCTACGGAGATTGGCGTATCAGGAACCTTGTGAATAACGGCAACGTTTCTTATCTAGAATTCGGCATGGGCTAGCTGAATTCCACACCTCCGGACCCACTAGCATTGGTATCCCCCTCCGCAGAAACTAATTCAGGGGCGCACACAATCTATTGCAATTCCCCCCATCTTTATGATGCCTCTCTTTTAATCGAAAAATAAAATAGAAAGGTTTGGTAGCGGATGTCAGAAAGCTAACCAAACCAATGTCCAGACCTCATAATCACCGTCGCCATGGGGAGAAAAAAGGTTTCCTTGTCAATGTTCGTCGGGAACAACCCTCCCATTGCCATCTACCTCAAGCCTTCTGCTCCCGCCTCCGTCTGCCATCCGCCCACCCCAAGCATTTTCGTCAAGTCCCCTCAAAGGTGGTCTACCGTATTGGCTAAGCGCACCGGGGAATTGTATAGCTGAAGATTGGATATTGAAACGTTGGCGGTGCTCATGGGTGGCGATAGGAGTTGGCGGGAACGGAATCTGATCAAACGAACGTTTAAGGGGGTGTTAGAGGAATCAACGAGAAAGAACAAGCGTCTACCATTAACGAGCATACCCTGGCCATTATCAGGTCTCCTTACTGGCCGTTGGAAGGAGGGAATGGCTCTTGCACCAGGACCAACCCCGTTCTCGCCGTGAATGTTCCCGATCTTCGTAACGGGTAGGATGGCTCGACCGGATCTGTTGAGGAAAGTTTCCCGAGAGATTGCTTAGGGTGTCCTGGAAGTGCCGGGAGTCGGAAGGAGGGTGAGAGGTCATATACAGCGCCTGATCAGCCTGACCCGCGGCGGCCTGCTGGACTTGAGATATTAATGTCTGGCGTTTGAGTTTGTAGTAGAGTTCCTGTACAGTATTAGTGCAAGGTCTCTTGTTATTGGAATGGTAAATGTGAGCCAAGAATACCGGTGTTTGTGGCAGCTCCCTCGCCTTCTCTCTCCACCCTTGCATCAACTCATGGCTCTTCCTTCTCAATTCATCTTCAACAACCCCCATCCCGGCAAGATTATTCTGTAGGGCAGAGGTTTCAACATTAGCATCACGAATAATCTTCTCATTCTCCCCTTGAATTTCGGTTCCCCGTGCTCGTAAGGACTTTGCGAGATGTTCTTGATGGAATCTATGCCATGGTTAACCTCTCGTCTTACCGTATGGAGGGAGCTAACACCGACATTTCCTGGGTTACTTGATAGGTTCAGAAGGCGAGCCCACAAGTGCAGATTTCTATTATGATACTCGGACTGAGTCCACTCAGAACACTAGTCTTGTAGTCGTCGCTTGGGTTCAGAACTGTGATTACTGCGTCGTCCGGCTTGGAAAGTGATATACCGCAGGCTGGACAGGTTCGCCGACCGCTCGGAGGGGGTTAGGTAAGCTGTAGAGGGGCAGCACATGGGAGGCAGTAAATATGACTGTAGGACGTGAGGAAAAGATAGTCAACTTAAGGGCTACTGAGGAATAGGTCCTCGA
>Ga0307509_10011747_pt1 | contig 10560 bp, 11 predicted proteins | sample 10_EM_MG_FD_202245 | JGI IMG/M metagenome (GOLD analysis project Ga0307509, IMG submission 202245) | Populus trichocarpa ectomycorrhiza microbial communities from riparian zone in the Pacific Northwest, United States - 10_EM | ecosystem: Host-associated > Plants > Roots > Unclassified | place...
GCGCGGGTTCCGCCTGAAACGCTCAAGCGCCTCTTTAGTTGGAACTCGGAACGCTGTCCCGGAACGAGATTTTGGCGGCGTGCGGACCAGGTCACGTAACATTCTCCTTGTTTGTCACCACTGGTCCTCTAGCGCCCAGGCCCAGAACTTTAGACTTTGGACCACTCCGAGAACGCTGGTCGCAGTGATGTCGACCGCTTCCCTCGACCTTGTACCCGCGGGTGCTATCATACAAGCGACGTGAACGCCACCACTTCTAGTGGACCCCACGAGGCGCGAACGAGGATCGCACTGCGCCCGATTCTATTCGACCTAACCACTTCTAGGGCTGGGACATCTGTCTTCGCTGTCGCCACCGGGAGGGCTCGTCCTGAACGAGATGCCGGAAGCAGATTCCAGACTCGGATGCGGATCCCGTTGAAGATGGCAATCAACGGGTACAAGTTGCCCCACGACACACAACCAAACTATAACGGGGACACAAGGGGACATGGTTGGTGTACAGGGAGGTCCCCAGACGTTTGACCAGGGGTAAACAAAGAAGCGATGAGAACTCAAACGACACTCCCTAGTACCTTCTCTTCCGAACACCTTTCGTTCACTTCGTTCCTTGATTTCGGAGACACGTAACCCTGTCGGTCTTCAACGTCCCAGCGCAATCATGGGTTTGACTCGGGTTCGGAAACCTCTGGTAGCGGTTCGTCATCCTAGGTCAATGCCGGGTCTTCATTCTTTAACGCAAAACGGCAGTCGCCAGATCCGGGGGGAGGCACATGTTCGGAGACAATCGGTCAGGACATACGACGGGATCTGATCACGATGTGCGACCGCAAATCGCACTGCACTCGGTCACAGCCACCGCCACCTACCCTGTCCATCTCGAGCCTCGCCCGGTTGTCTCGGACGGAAGCTATCAGCAGGAACGAAGAAAGCCTCCGTTCCTTATTCATTGACACCCGCTTGTCAAAAAAAAAACCTGGTCGATCACAGTTTGAAACCGCATTCAAGCGATGTCTGAAGTTTGAACCTGACAGAAGCCGGAAGCAGAACCCTCACCCTTGCTGGGGTCCTCCGTCTCTCGTACGGGGCACGGGCCCAACGCATGTGGCCGCACGTGTTTATTGCCTGATTCTGGGGAACAAGTTTATTTTGGAGCCTGATACCCCGCCGGATCGTCGTTCTTGAGATTATCCACGCCGTGGTATTTGCCATAGTTCCGCGACGGTCGCGGACCCCTGAGGCGCGGGAAAAAGGCGAGTAGATTATTGACAGATTCCAAGATACTAGCGGACCCCACGATCGATCGTGTACCGCTTGCCGATCATGGAGATCCACCCGAAAGATTCGGAGGCTCGCCTTGGGGAGCTCCGAGCCCCGGCCCTACGTGGCTAGCGATCGCACTTACCTATACTGGTGATTGGGAACACAAACCGACGAAACAGAGGGTTGGGGGCAAGGGATACGTGAGCAGTACACCTGGTGGTTGGAGGTGGCGACCGTTTGACTCGCTGTTGGTGCAAGTTGGAACCATCCATCCAGATACCGTCATGGTTATGCTACCCATTACATATACCTTACCGGACTGCACTCGCATTTTACAACCTGATGATGAATTACGCAGTCCCCCATACCGCGCATCGCAGATATTATTCCCGGTCCGATTAACGTACAATGACACAACCCCGTCTGGCATTGGGGACGAGACACAAAGGAAAGTGGAACGTCACGACGGTCCTCCCTAACCGGGAGGGCAAAACCCCCATAAATTACATACAGATCCCCAGCGGATGTGTACACTCTCTCACTCAGGAGCGGAGAGAGGAAGGGAGGGCCGGAAGACTTTTATTGAGCCGTTTGAAGAGTGTACACACCCCTGCTTTTGAGACCCTAATGGCCCCATGGAGAGATATTTCGAGTCGCTCACATACACATCTCGCCGGACCCCGACCGTGGGGAACGGGACAGAAACGCGGTCGGACCTGCGCGATCGTGAGGGTGGGGTGCGAATAAATGTATGCCAGATTTCCTCTTGGGCCACGGGGAAGATTTGACCCAACCGGACGGTGATCAGACAGAAGCATATTCCCAGTATTGGGCTGGACTGTGGGGGTTCGGCGAAGTTAGTACGCGAACGCCGGCAGGCGTGAGAAAGAAAGGTAGGTGTCGGTGAGTTGATCCTGTGATGTTGAGAGGGGATAAGATGACTTAGGAACGTACCATGGCTGTGAATGTGTGTGTAAGGCTACTCCCAGCCGATCCAAGGATGAAGGTCATCGAGGCAAAAGTTCGGAGGAGACGTTCTGTAAATATCACCTCAGGCTCATCAACTTAACACGGATCTTACGTCCACAGCGCAGCACTCTCGATGAGCACTTTCGTGGCCCGCTATTGGCAATGGATCGATCAATTCTTTTGGGATAAGCAGGAGGTGGGTCTTCGTGCGTACCATCATGATCGAATCCTCCTGGTGTAAACCCGCCTTTGTGATTTCCCGGTGCACAAGCCATAGTTTGAGACTGATTGCACCTGTGCAGAACGACCAATCAGGGGTCGGATGGGGGACTGCCACCCCTGCCACGCCCGCGCTTACCCGTCGTGTAAATGCTATTACTGAATCGAGAGGTTTTCGAGTGAGCATCGCTTCCGCGAAGTTGATGGGTTTCACAGTGACTTACAATATTGTGAGACAGAAGGAGGCTATACACCAGCCCTCCACCGCTTTTCCGTTGAATATGGGATCTCGAAGCTGGTACACAAGACCACAGCCGTCGGCTATGAGATTGCAATTGAGCGACGAAGAACGGCAAACGGGGAGGGCAAACTCACCGACCAAGGCTAAGATAGCTATCGAGGGGGCGATACACACCCAAACATTCCTATTGTAGATAAAGTAAATCCGATAAACCTGTTAGCGTGCATCGTCAGTGACCGCGAATGGAGGGGTAGAACTCAGATGGGGAGAGTACCACTATCATGTCTGTAACCGTGGCTTGGATCTGTAGTATTATAAATGAGGCGATCCCGTCGGCGGGGAATGTCGGACCCCGGGATAGGTGGATCGTCGCTCCCGGTGGGGTGTGTAAAATCGTTCCCACAGCCTGACAGAGCCCGATTGCGAGATGCTGGGGATGCACCACTGAGTGAGCTTCCGAGTTAGATTTCGGAGTGGTCGCTTCTCGCTTACTGCGGTGACGGTCAGTCCAAAAAATCCGGTAGTGAGAGCCATGAGGCGGTTGGGCCCTCGCCCTTTCGAGAACCTATCCCACTGGACATAGCAGGCAGCGATAAATAAGGGGAGGAAGGCACCTGTACAACCAACCCGGTATTAACACAGGAACTAGTCCAAGCAAGAGACAGCATCAGACACTCACCGAACATTACACACTCCAAGAACACCCCGAAGAAGTACCCAGGCGCAAGACTCGCCCTCGACATTCAGAAGGACCTAGAAGACGGAGCTCGTTCGCAATGGTGGTGGGAGGGGGCTGAAAGGTTCTGAGCCTCAAACACGAACCATGTGGGCTCCCGATTCCGTCCGGTTACAGTGCAAGGTAATTTTGCCGTCCGTGGTCAGGCCGCCGGGCGGATTGATCGCGCGTCTATCGTCCAGGGTCGGAAACAGCCTGGCGACAGCGGACCAAAATACCAAAACGGGCCATCTTGGAGGACGGATGTAGCCGTAGTAGCGCTCCGAACGGTGAACGTCCTTATTGACAGCAGGCAAGGTGGACGATCCTTGATCTGGGAAAGTGTGAGCAGATGATGGTCAGGAGGATGATTCAGTGAATCACTGTTCCTGCGGTCTGGACAGTCCGGGCGGAGTCCGAGCGAATGCATCCCAGCCCACTCCACGGCACCCAACGCCGGCGGGCTGGACCACCCAAGATGGATCAAGACGACACAGAATCCAGCCTCCAGGGCCACTGGCGTTGGGGGAGCAGACGAAAGAAGGGATCGGTACGTCATCCACCTCAGGCGCTCTCGACACCCGTTGCTGGACGCAGCCGGGCGGGGCTCCGCTCGAAACGCTCAAGCGCGCCTTTCGTTGGATTGGCGGGTTGCTGAACAGGTCACGTAACTTTCTCCTTGTTTGTCCCTGCTCGTTCGAGGTCTCCTCCCGGGCCCGGGCCCAGAACTTTAGGTTTTGGACCACTCCGAGAACTCTGGTCGTAGTGGTATCCTCGACCTTGTACCCCTTGAGTGCTACCGTACGAGTGACTTGAAGACCCCCGCCTTCTGCGGACCCCGCGTGGTGCGAACGAGGATCCGGCTACGTGCGCCTCCATTCGATCTGCCCCTTCCATGGGCTGGGACGCCTGCCTCCGTTAGCACACAGCCGCCTTCACCATATTCCTCAGCGGGATGTTACTTTAAGACTCACCTCCCCCTGAAACCGACTTCCAGCATATCCTCGCGGCGGCGTTTTACTGCTGACGGCGACCCCGACCATGGTTGACGGGCCGGTACGGTGAATCCTCCGTCGCCACCTGTCCCGAAGATACGCTGGAAGCAGATTCGCAGATTCCAGACTCTGATGTAGAACTTCCCTGTCTAAGATGACCGTTATCGTTACAGGTGCCTCACAACATGGGACCCAACGAGAGCGGGAACACAAAGAGGCACCATGGGTGAACGAGCAGGTCGTCAGACATTCAACCGGGGGGAGTAGTGAAGAAGGGACACCAACAGCCTCTATGAGGTAACCGAAGGGCTCACCCCCCCCACTCACCCGTTCCTTGGTTCCCGAGGCACACACCCGTGGCAGTTTACGTTTACGACATGACCCTCCGCTCCACCCAAGCGCTCTAGGCAGCGCCTACCCCAGCATTCCGGCGTAACCGGGTTGCGGGTCTGACGTGAATTCGGAAACCTCAGGCAGCGGTTTGTCATTCTCGATCATTACCGGGTCTTCGTTCTTTAGCGCACAACGGCCGTCACCAGATCCAAACGGATCCGGACAGTACGACGGGATCTGATGTGCAACCGCAAATTGCGGCGTACTTCATCACAGCCACACTATCTACGCCATCGCATCAGCAGCAACCACCCTCAACCCGGTGGTCACCGGTCACGGACGGAAACGACCATCAAACAAACAACCAAACCGACCATTCCTTATCCATTCTCCGAGATACGGGACCAAAAAATTCCCTGATCGATCATAGTTTGAAACCGCATCCAAGCAATGTCTTGGGTTTTTGGGACCTGACCGAACCCGGAAGCAAGAGCCTTCCGTCATTCTTATGGGGACACGGATCCACGGATCCAAGACGTGGGGCCTCACGCACACGTCTGTTGTCTGATCCTGGGGACGAGTTCCTGTTTGAACCTGAGGCCTGATACCTGGTCGGGAGTCATCATCCCCGAGATCATCTACGCCGCTACTCTCATCACCGCCACACTCCCGCGATGGTCGTGGGCTTTAGAGGGATAAAAACGAGGCAAGCGGATTATTTGAAAGCGCCAAAACCCTAAACGTACCCCCCGATCGATCGTGTACCTGGTTGCCGACGATCATCGAGATCCAGTTTATCCCCTCTGAAGGTCTCAGAGGCTCGCCTTGAGCAATTCTGGGAACGGGTAGGGATATAGATAGATTTAGGTCGAATCCATGAGCTATGAATATCCATCCACGTACGACCAAGGACATGAGGATCACAAACCCCAAAAGGGAAGATCGAAGCTTCGATGTGCCCCGGCCACCAAGGTTTCCCGCTTCCACGCATGACGCGAGTGATCCTCCCGAACCCGTAACAAACCACGACAGTGATCCGATGACCCAAGAAAGCCAGGCCAACCAACAAAAGGTTCCGAGAGTCACGATACATTCACCATATGATCATCAAACGTAAGTTGGTGAAATCTGAAACCGGACTCTACAACCACAAAAGTCCAAGCGCGAACGAGATTGCTGAGAGGCGTTTCATCTAAGGTCTTCACTGGACCGTGGCATCATGACCTGAGTCGGCGACTTCGAACAGAGCCGAGTGGATAAACGTTTAGTGAGGCCACGGGATCGCAATCATAGACCCGAGCCTCGACCCTATGCAGCCAGCGATCGCACTCACCCATGCCGGCCGGCATAACAGGGGGGCTGGTGGCAAGGCAGTCGCGAGCAGTGCACCTGAGGTTGTCTAGTTCACGCGTGGAGCGAGATGAGGAACGCGAAAGATGAGGGAAAGAAGGAGACATGGGCAATACCTATGCCATGCGAAAAAAGTCATGCAAAAAAGGTATACCAGAGGGCCCAGCTCCGCGAGAAGGGTGCGCTCGGAGATTGTTGCTTACATCGTACGTACCCCAATCATGCGCCCTTCAGCGCAACGTATGGCTCACGAGACCCACGGAAGTCCGAGGGGACGCCAGATGTCCCCCAGCATTGAATACATTGCGTCGCCGATAGTTCGAACGTGCAGACATTGTGAGAAACCAGGTGAGCGACGACCAACACCCGGTTGATCGCCAGTCGCTGGGGCACCGCTCGGAAACTTTCAGTAAGCCCCAGCTCTCGGCGCACGGCCAAAAGCCTCAACCCACACACTCAATGAACAATCAGTAAACCGAGGGGTTGCACCCCACGCTCAATTCCAGATGCGTGAACGCTCCGATGGCACTCCGTCCCCCCGTCCACCCCAAGCCATAGGACTTTCAAAGAGCCACTACTATGCACCCAAACAATATTCAACCGTACACATACAGTTGGGGTCGTTATAACGAAACCCCTACGGGTTCCATTCAACCCTTGTAGGACGTATTTTTTTTTTGGGGGGGGGACCGTCACCAAGCGTTCTTTGGGCCGGCAAAAGTTTTGCAGATCATGCCGTCTGTCCGGCGAGAAATTTTCGGTGGCTTTCCGGGGCGGGGGAACGGAGGGGGTTGGTCCCAATTTTCCCCGAGGTTCTCCATTCTGCATCTCCAATCCTCCGGCCCGGCCAACCCAAAGGGATCTTCTCTTCTCTATTCGGGAGTTCCTGCAAAAGGCGCATGGCGCAACGGCAAAATCTCTAGCCTGCGCGCCCCCCACGGATGTATTTGTTGACTTTGGCGCGCGGCCAGCTCTTCCGTTCTGGTACATTATGTAGTGAGCGACAAATTGTAGCTCCACCCACCCCATTAGGAGAGGATCGCACGCATTGAAAGGTGGTTGTGTATCATTGCCAACGTACCGCGTTATCCGCTGTCACCAGATCGAGACCCTGAGCTAGAAGCGTAGCGGGCGGCGCCCCACTACATTTCGAACCCTCGGGGCGACCGACGAGCCATCATTTGCCAAGGACTCCCGACCCACGGGATCCACTGGAAAGAACGGCTGGGCGAGAGCCAAACGCTGGTAGTCGGACCGGAAGGACCTCATTCCCAAAAGAAAGGAAGCTATCCCATATCACGGCCCTTGTGGTACAAGTTTCGCCGAACCTGGAACGTGGCGCGAGCGAGCGATCCCACTGAAGCAGAGAGACGTCCAAGGGATTCCAACCCAACAATTTGACATGAAAGCGATCAGTTCACTACAGCTGATTGAACGCGGATGACTGACCAGACGGTAAATCAATCAGGCCAGTAAGCACCAATCTCATATGTAAGCCGGGAAGGTCACCTGAATTCGAAATTTCATTGTGTGTAAGGCGCCGACGGAAGCTTTGACGCCCAGCGGGTGTGTGTATGCACAGCCGCTCTGTGCGCCAATGTGTCGACCCATCGCGCTGAGGGCGAAACAGATTAGAGAACCAAACCCCATTGGTCAACATCCCCATCGAGAGAAGTTTGATGGTGGTCGTCGTCGCACACCTCTTGACGGGCGAATCAACCCCAGACCCAAACGGGGTTTTACAGTGTGGAGCGAACGTGTCCGGCAGTCAGAGCCCAAAGAGAAGTTCGCTCAACCCTCGTCACCGTTGACGTTGAGATCTTGAGGAGTGATTGTATGTGATAGCAGAGGTGCAAAAAAGGAAACCGTCCCAGGGATCCCAATTCGGGGGATTTGGTGCCGCGGAAGTCGGTTAGCCAAGGACTTCCGAGAATCTTCCAGGTCCAGCGGGATTGATTAGCAAAAACTCTCCTCACCCATTCGAAACCCCCTTCCTTAACCAACCTTGAGTTTCAACGGACCAATCAAGTCAGACGGGGGCAGCATCGAAGGGTGAGCACACCTACGGCGCAACGAAGCAATGGGGGTACACTATCTTCCTTTCAGAGACATTTGACACTACTCGCGGGCGCGGGTCGAACCCCAGGCGCATGAGGCTCCCTCGAGGATCGACCACACGCGAGTTGTGGTTTCAAACCCGTAAGCGCATGGCGTTAACTACAGCGTGCCGCAGCTTTGGCGGATTCAATAAATGAAGTACCGGGTGGGACAGAGCGCATTTCGAAACAATTCCGACTGCTGCAGAATGACGACCGGTTCATTAGGCACGGGCCGAACTGGGGCGTAGGAGCCACGTGCATACGGTACTCCCGCTCCTGAGAAATGAGTGGGACCGATAACACAGCGGCAAGCTCTCCGAGTGCAAAGGGAATGAATTGAAAGTCTCGCCGGGATAGTGAATTGTCAACCCAGTCTCATCGCGCGAACGGGAAGTTCGGCGAGTCTCTGGAACAACGATAAAGGCGTGAAGACCGTACACCGATTCTGAAACGTTTGAAAACTTTTGCGAATCTCATGCAAAAGAGAAAAAAAAACTGTCCTACGATAAGGGGGTAGATAGAATGCCAAGAGAGATGGGGGTGAAAACGAGTCCAATACATTCACATCCGGTCAGGTCGTGGATAAGGAGAGGGTGATCAGAGTAGGCGTCCAACACCGCGGCAAATATCGCATGTTCTATCGCTTAGGAGCAGAAAGCCCAGGGTTCTGCCGGTGCCGGAACAATTCCAACACGGTTTGCCGCCGATACGGGGGTCACCTGGCTGGAAAACGAGTGGAGTAGACGGACCACGGTTCATCGGCGGGGGTGGATGACGAGGGGGTGGTGGGGGCAGATGGGGAGGAGGGGGAGGAGGAGGATGACGGGGTGGTTGGTAGACCGTTGGGGGTGGGTAGGGTGGTCGAGCAGAGTTGCTGGGGTAGGATGAAAAGTCGTTCCGGGCTTGACCCACAATGGAAGAGACGGATCGACTGGGATTGGGCCCCGTCACGGGCGATCGGAGATTCAGGAGAGGTCGCTGTCTATTGGAAGGGCCGTCGTTCCAAGATGCGTAGATGATAGGGCCCGAATAAGGCTTCGAATACTTATCCCAGCATCTGCGACAAGGGTTGGAAGGGTCAAAGGCTTTATAGCCGGTGTTGTGGCCTGGATACCATCAGCAGGCGAGAGGACAGGATGGTTGGAAGGAGACGAACACTTGTCACACTCGTAGCCCGTTGTATACACCAAGGTTTTGCCGTTGCTGAGTAACGGATGACCGGGGACGGGGGTTCGGGTAGGTCTCCCGTCGTCAGGGAGAGAGTTTTGAGTTTGGGGTTGGCGGGGCGGATTCAAAGCGGGTTGGTGAAGATTTCCGGCAGAACGAGACGCTGTCGCGTAGAAATCGCGAGCGAAATCAGACAGCGGGGGCGGTTGCAGAGACTGGTCTTCACGAGCTTGCTGCGGAGGGGAGCGAAAGGGGCGGGTTGGACCCCATTCGAGAGAGACATCGTCTGTCGGATTCTGGCTGTACGGGGGAGGGGAGTCGTCCGTTTGTTCATCACCCCTTTGACCGGTGTAGGCTGGAGCGCGAGAGGAAGACATGGAGGTGATATCCTCGGAGATGTGAAGGGATCGCAATCACTCCGAGATGCCGATCGCTTCTTGCCGAAGGGAGGGAATGAGATCCAAAAATAGAATGGATATATATATCGCTCTCCGTTTTCCTTTCCTCATCATCCTTTCGCCGAACCACAAATCGCTCCTCCTCCGCCATGGGCAGAAGAAAGATCGAAATCCAACCCATCACTGTTCGTTTTCTCCGCTTTTCTCTGCTCCACCTCCTAACCGGCCAATCACCCTTCCCAGCACGAGAGGAACAGATCTGTCACGTTTCTCAAGGTCTGCCCCCCCTCCGTCTATTTCAGTCTCCCCTCCCTCACACTCCTTTTCCCCAGAGGAAGAACGGCCTGTTCAAAAAGGCGTACGAGCTTGGCGTCCTCTGCTCCGTCGACGTCGCCGTCCTCGTCTTTGACAACAAGCAGGGCGGTCCCCGTCTTTACCAGTACGGTTCAGACGATGTCATCACCATCGTCGAGCGAGCCATGAGGGTATGTTACACCTCCGTTCCTCCCTCTCGGACGTGAGCTCGAATCTTCTTCCTCAGTTCGAGGGCGATCGGGACACGAAACGGCCGTGCGATTTCAACGCTCGTTCGCTCCAAGACCACGAAGAGGACGAGGACGAGGACGAGGACAACACCCCAGCGCGATCATCCAAGAAGCGGACCGAATCTGGCTCGATAAAACCCACGCCCACCCCCCAGGCCCGACCACCACCGCCTTCAGTCTCCCCTCCTCCACTCAAGCGCGCCCGTGTGGAATCTATCGAAATCCCCTCAGATGCCACCCCAGCTGCCACCAACTCGACCCCCGCC
>Ga0307509_10011748_pt1 | contig 10560 bp, 11 predicted proteins | sample 10_EM_MG_FD_202245 | JGI IMG/M metagenome (GOLD analysis project Ga0307509, IMG submission 202245) | Populus trichocarpa ectomycorrhiza microbial communities from riparian zone in the Pacific Northwest, United States - 10_EM | ecosystem: Host-associated > Plants > Roots > Unclassified | place...
TGAGGAATGGTTACAAATAGAAGGATTAAATATAATATCTGTTGAAGAAATAAAATTTAGGTTAGTTAAAGAAATAACTGACATAATTAAATCTTTAGATAAAGATAAGATTTATTCTTTATTGGTTAATGCATACCCTATAAATGATAGAAGTAAGATTTTAGCCGTTTTACCTTATTCTATTTTTATATATGAAAAGACAGATATTATGGTTTTAACTAATATTTTAATAAAATATTTAATAATACACATTAATAAATATGAATATGAGGAAGCTGTAAACCTAAAATTTTTAATAAGAGAATGGTATACTAAAGAAAATTTAGAAAAACAAGTAACAAGTAAATGAAATAAAAAATAGACATGATGTTGAATCCAATAAAAAAGATTTGGATTTAAATAGCCAACATTTTGTTTAATTCTTTAATTGATAGTGTTAATGCAGATTTAGTATCAAAAAAAATAGATATAGACGGAAAAATAAATTTAAATAGAAATAACTATAAATATATTAAACATAGGATGAAGTATTTACGTAGAAATAGTATAGTGTTTAGATTGAATCAATATGTTATTCAAAAATTAAAAATAATTAATGGTGATTTTAATTATACTTTGTATTCTCTAGATGTTTTTAAATTTTTATTGTTTGAAAAAAAAGTATTACTGAAAGTAATATTAATTATGAATAGACCTTGTTAGAAATTTATGATAAGTCTGATCAACCTTTGTATATAAAATATTTTATAATTCAAAGTAAAAAAATTAATTATATCAAAAAAACATTCGATTTAATTAGTTTATCTTCTGAAATAATTTATTCTTGAACTGATTATATAAATTATAATACTAATTTAATTACTAGGTTTTATTTAGATAATAAAATAGAATTTGCTTTATCTTTAGATCTTAAAAAAAGAAAAAAATTTAATTAAAAATGTTGAATTGGAATATAATTTCCCTAATTTATTGGAAATGAGCAAAGATTATATTTGAGATCAAAAAATAGGAGTAATTGATTTAGAAACGTTACAAATAAACAATGAAGGTGAACAATGTGTGTTCGCTGGAGGTTGAGTTGTTAAAGATTATTTGTTTACTGAATATTTAGACAAAAATAAGTATAAAATATCTAATATTATCGGTAAATAATAAAAATTAGTTGAAGGTACGCGGAGCTTGGAAGATAATGATTCTGAATTAGTTTTAAATAGATTAAAAATAGCATCTTATGAATTAATAAAAAATTTGTTTGACAGTATATTTTCATCTAAATACAATGATTATACATTTTATATACAGAACTTAGGAGGTTTTGATTACATATTTATTTTCTCAGCTTTAAGCTATTATAATAATGAATATTTATTGGTGCCTTTAATCAAAGAAGATAATAATTTATTAGTTTCTTTAAAAATCAGTAAATTAGTGGAAGTTAATAATACAGGTGAAAAAGGAGTTATTAATACAGGTGAAAAAGGAGTTAATAAGAAAACAAATGTAAAGAAAAAAAAAGTTAGTTCGTAAAACTATTAAAATTTTAGATAGTAACCAAATAATTCCGGGTAAGTTAAGAAATTTAGCCAAATAATTTAACTGTAAAGAATTCAAAGGTCACTTTCCGTATAAGTTTATTAACATAAATAATTTAGATTACAAAGGGGAATTGCCACCCTATGAATATTTTTATGATAGTCTGGGTTTAGTTGAATATAATCATTGGAAAAGTAGCATTAAAGTTAAAGAAAGAATATATTCTGATATTAAAAAAGAAGCAATAAAATATTTCAAACATGATTTATATGCATTACTGGTAGTAGTTAGCAAATATTCAAATTTGATTTTTAAATTTTATGGTATAAATATTACTAAAATTAACACTTTATCTGGATTAGCGTTAAAAATTTATCTTTCATCTTTCTATAAATATCAGTATAAATTTAAATTTATTAAAGGTAAAGTTGAAAGTGATATTAGAAAAGCTTATTTAGGTGGGTTAGTTTTAACTAAATTAAATTATACACACAAAACTAAAGCTTATGTTTATGATGTTAACTCTCATTATCCTAATGCTATGTTAGAAGATATCCCTGTAGGGAATCCTGTTTTATCTATATCTAAGGATCTATATTCTTATTTTGGTTTTGTTTACGCAGAAATTATTCCACCTAAAAATTTGGATTTTTATTTTATACCTTTGCGTGATGAAAATGGTAAGATTATTACACCTAAATATAGGTTTAAAGGTATATATTTTAGTGAACTATTAAAGGAGTCTATACTTTACGGATATAAAATAAATGTTCTGTGAGGTTATAAATTTAATAGAGGTAAAGATGTATTTAAAAATTATGTTGACGAAATGTATAACGGAAGATTGAAGGCTAAATTAGATAATAACAATTATTTACAATTTATTTATAAGTTATTGCTAAACTCCCTTTATGGTAGGTTGGGTATGAAAGATATAGAAAATAGATTAAAAATATTAAGTAAAGAAGATGCTAACAAATTTATGACTAACAAAAATATTGTATTTTATAGTGAATTACAGGATAAAATAATATTAAGATATAATAATGTTAATAAAGAAATTATAAAATTTACAGACTTAACAGAAAAAAGTAATACTTTCGTAGATAAAATTAAACAAAGAGGAGTTACTTCTTCTATCCCTATTGCTGCGGCTATTACATCTTGAGCACTAATTAAATTATTAAAAATTTTAAATATGAACGATAATAAATTAATATATTGTGATACTGACTCTATAACATTAGAAAAACCATTGGATGATAAATATATAAGTTATACTGAACTAGGTAAATTTAAACTTGAATCAATTATAAATGAAGGTATTTATATTTCACCTAAATTTTATGGATTAAAATGTGACAATGGTGAAACAATTATAAAAACTAAAGGAATTGCCAAAGGAATAATTAACTATCAAGATTTAGAAAATTTAATTAAGGGTGAAAATTTAAGTGTTACAACTACAATTAAAAAAAAACAAAAAACAAAAAACTTAGTTAAAGGAACTGTAAATATTGTCGAACAAAATTATACTATAAAAGGCAAACTTGAAGAATAGTTTAAGTTTAATTTGTCTAAAGTTAAAGAAAGAATTATATTAAAAAAGAAATATTAAATTATTTTTTCCTTCTACAAACAAAAATTATTTTGTAGGTGGTTTTATTAACTGAAAAACTAAAGTAGTTAGATTCTTAGAATATATTTAAAAAGAGTATGGTTTAATTGTAAAAGATACTTCATAATTATATTTTTTGAAAAAATTTGTTTTTATTTTTACTTAATAAGAGTTTAAGTTTAAAAATTAATATCATACTAATCAAAAAAAAAGTGCAAAATACTTTTATTGGTTAAGTATATTTCACTAAAAAAAAAAAATAATTTAATTTTGTTGTTTTTAATTTTTTTAAATTTTGTGTTGTTTTTAATTTTTGTTTTTGTTTGTTTATTTTATAAAATACAAAGATGATACAATAGGTTCAAAGCTCTGTTTTATTTGTTTTCAATTTTTGGTATTATAAGGTAAACTTGGTATAGTATAATTCTTTTTATTAATTGTTACAACATATTCTATATTGCAATCTAATTTAATATCATCAATATTTACTTTTACAAGTAGATCTTTTTCTTTAATGTATATTAACTTTGTAAAATTATAAATTTGTTTTATAAAATTTTCATGAACACTTTTAATATAATCAGATTGAAAAATATATCATTAAAAAGGCTAATCTAATTTCTTTATTTAAGTCATACATATAATTTGGAGTTGTAGAAAAACAGTCATGAGTTGTTAATAAATTAATTGTTTTATTTTTATCTATAAATCTTTTTATTAAAAATTGTATATTAGTTGCATCCATAGAATGAATAAAATTTGGCATAAATGCTATCTGATTAGACATAGAATCCATATCTTTTAAAGGTAGTGAAACCGAACCTAGTCTAAGTCTAGAAAAAAGACTTACAACAGGTTTACTTTTTCTTTCTTGATAACCCATTTTTACTATCATACCTGCTGGAGTTATTCACTCTATAGGTATATTTAAAGCAGAAAAATATCAGCTATTTTCTTAGTGTATTGAACATAATTAGTTAAATTTGGGAATGAGATAGAGATAAACACACCTTTATATAACAAACTAGTTAATGTACCAAATTCTTTATAACTTAGTTGTAAACTCTCATTATTTTTACAAATTGCTTTATTAACAATAAAATAATAGATATCTTTGTTGTCTTTTATGCATTCCTTTTTGTTTAGTTCAAAAAAATTATGTTCATCATTAATAAGTTGATTTTTTGTAATTTTTCTAATCCAACATTATATGGAATAGTCATTACTGGTTTTGTTTGTTTTTGGAGTAAATTTCTGGTAAAATTTATTAATAAAATTTATATTTCATATCACTATCTGGTTCATTTTCTATTAAAATTTTAACCTTTTCAGCTACAAAATTGTAAATATCATTAGGTTTAGCACTATCATTAATAACATTAGAGATTTTTTTCTATTTAAATGTCCTTAAAAATAGCAGATAAATGTTTAAATCCATTACAAGTAGCGTCAAATGAAATTGGAGTACAAATAAGTTTATTATTATTAATAAGACATTCAATCAAATTAAACAATAGAACTATAAATTGAAGCTTATCTTTATTGTTGAAAATAATCTCTTTAATTAATTCATTCTTAATTAAAATTCAATCTTAAAATTATTTAAAAATTCTTCCTTAAAACTTACATATTTAATTCTAAAATTTTGATAGTCTAATTTATATTTAGTAATATTTAATTTATTAATAAAATTAATACTTCATTTCTCTTTGTTTTTAATTGTTAGTTTACTTTTACCTCCAAGGTTTGCTAAATATTGTAATACTAGTAATACAGATATTAATTTTTATCCTCTAAACTACAACCTTCTTCAAATTCTATTAAAGATTTAGACATATCTTCACTTTGATAACTAAAATAATATGAATCTGTATTAATTCTACCTCTAAAATCATAAAAGGTTGTTTGATAAAAGCTAAAATTTGTATATAAAATAGCTATTGAAAGTACCTGTTTATATAGCATATACTTTAGAATTCTGAGATAAAACTTTTTTACTATAAACTTTATTATATGTTTTATCTTCTTTACTCTCAGTTTGTAATTGATTTAAACCATTATATAAAATACTATCTTTATTCTTGTACTCTTTCACCAACAACAACAAATAAAGCATTTCTGTATTTATTTTTAATTTCTGTTTATTTAAAAAAAATTAATAGTATCTATTTGTATACCACTAATTTTACTAGTACTACTTGTTTTAGAACTTTTATGAAGTAGAGAGATATTAGCAAATTTATTAAAATCATTATTTAAATAACCTACATCCTTTTGATTTTTGTTGTTCCACTTTTTAGGCTTTGTTACCTTGTTACCATAGGTAGTTGATATGGAGTATCTATTTTTTAGATAATAATTCAATCTAAGTTTATGAAATACTAATATAAATATTCTTCTTATTCTTAGTCTTATTATTCTTATTATTTTTAGTTACAATTTTATGAATTTTTAATAAATTTAATTTTCAGTTATATTCGCTACTATTAAAGTGCTACATCCTGAATTTCTCTCTAAAAGAGATACAACAGGCAAGACAATTATTCTTTATTATGAAAAATTTAATTCAATTTCAACTTTTTAATTTAGTTCTATTATATAGTTTTATAGATAGCTCGGTTTTTATTTTTACAAGTTTATGTGTTATTAGTTTGAGTTTAGCTTTATTTTATATTTTATTTTCAGGTAGAGCTGGAAAAATTTTAGATACTGCTGCTAAAATCGTAGTTATTGTGGCTGGTAGTAGTAATCTATATAAAAACCACGGGGGAGGCTCCGATTCGAATGATGATACAGACAAAGATAAAGAAGAAAACAAAAATAAAAAAGATGCTAAAACAGAAGAAAAAACAGATGAAAAAACAGATAAAAATGAAACTAATCAAACAAATAATGCATCAGATAGTAATACTGCATCTAAGTAATCAAGTTAATTTAATGAAAATCCATTTTAAATTAAAAACAAAAAATATTCAAATCAGTCAATCTTTTTCTTTATTTGGTTTTATTATGTCTCAATGAAATCTTAATGTCGATGAAACAGCGTCTAATTTAACGCAAATTTCTTATGGCTTTTTATTATTAAGTCTAATTTCTTTAATTTGTTTTATAAATGTACTAGGATTTTTTATAACTTATATCTTAATTCAAAAGGGAAATTATGAAATAAAATACCCCAAATTAAGTAAAATTATTAATTATTACAAAAAAAGTACTTTAATTTATGTATCAGTCGAAGCATTCTTATGTTTAATTAGTTTAATATTAATGGTATTTTTTTCTTTCTTAATTGTTTACTCAGGAATAAAAACTTAATTCTTTTATATAGTTTATTCAAATTAATAAATTACTGTTCAGTACAGAAAATTAACTAAGAGTTTAAATTTCACTTAACTTAATTTAACTTCATTGAAATAAAAATGATAAGTGGAAAGGTGAAGGTAAAGGTAAAGGCAAAGGGTAAGGTAAAGCAAAGTCAAAGTAAGAGTCCAATTATCGTCCAAAATTCGTTCAACTTACAATGCCTTGAACTTCACAGTAAAGAATTTTAAAGGAAAGTAAAGGGGGAAGTAAGGCCTACTTCAATAGGCACAATTTCTATTACTAATATTTAGTCCCACAATTAATAAAATAATCCAACTCTTATATTAAAGTTATTCAAATAAAACCCTTTTTCAATGGCTAAATGCCGAGCAAATAAAATTGTCAAGGGCAAGTGAAAGGTCAAGAGAAGGATAAAAACCAACAAAAAGCAGAGCAAGCAGAACAAAATTACAAGCAGAGCAAGCAAAGCAAGCAAAGCAAGCAAAGCAAGCAAAGCAAGCAAAGCAAGCAAAGCAAGCAGAGCAAAGAACAAAAATAAAATTGAAATACAAAAGACAAAAGGTGCGATAGGCAACAGGCAAGAGTTCTACACGAAAAATGCAACAGGGATTATTATTCTTAAATTAATAACTCTAAAAAAAGTTGCGGTGTGTTTTATTTAATTTTTCAATGAATAACACTAAGAACAAGAGGTAAGAGGTACCGGACAAAAGCACAAGGTTGCAAGGGGCAGAGGTAAAGTTAAAGAAAAATCAATGTTAAAGGATAATTGCAAATGCAAAAGCAATGACAAGGAAAGATAAAGGCCAGGGCTAGTACATAACAATCAAAGGAAAGAACAAGTACTGGAAATGCCCTCGGCAAAAATAAGAATTAAGTTTAAGTAAAAATAAATTTAATTAAAAATAAAGTTTAAATTAAATAGAACTTAACTTAAATTAAAGTAACAGCACAAGATAAGGCAAGGCACAGGGAAAGAGAAAGGCCCAGGGAATCCAAGTATAAAAAATCAAATCTTAAAGTCTTCTAAATATTTTATTATAAAAATTACAAAAATTGTAAAAATAAAAATGATTCTTATATTAACGCGCAAGGGCTCTATTACCCTTGCCTATATTTATATATAGTATAATATAGTATAATATAGTATAATATAGTATAATCTAGTATAATATAGTATAATATAGTACTGTGTTAGTGTTAGTATTATTTATTTATATATATATATTTAGTTATCTTATATTATCTAATAGTATTCGAGTAGTATGTTAATACTATGGTAAGCTATTACTAGTATATCCTATGTAAATTATTTAGTAATCTTATTACCCGTTACTTAATTCTTAATTATTAAGTTATTAATATTTTCTAATAGTATTCGAGTAGTATGTAAATACTATGGTAGGCTATTATAGGATATTCCAGGGTAAACAAAGTAACCCTATTACCCTCCTACTTCGTTAAATAAATACTAATCTCTTTTTTAATTCTCTGATATTAGACTAGTTTACGTTAAGTAAGTTAAGTAAGTTAAGTAAGTTAAGTAAGTTAAGTAAGTTAAGTAAGTTAAGTAAGTTAAGTAAGTTAAGTAAGTTAAGTAAGTTAAGTAAGTAAAAACTATTGTAAACTAATTCTATAAAATACTCTAAAAATATCTTATAATCTTAGAAAAAAATCCAAATTTTGTATAAGTTCTAATTTCCTCTAATTTCCTCTAATTTCCTCTAATTTCCTCTAATTTCCTCTAATTTCCTCTAATTTCCTCTAATTTCCTCTAATTTCCTCTAATTTCCTCTAATTTTAAATTTATTTTTAGTATAGAACAGTACTATTAAATTCTTATTCTAGCATCTAGCCTATAAACCTATACCCACCTGCGAGATCGTCTGTTAAATTAAGCTATAATATAGAATATAGTATAATCTCTTTATATAATTAAAATCTTAAATACTTAAATAGTTAAATAGTTAAATAGTTCTATCTATAGTTAATTAAAACCTTAAATACTTAGTAACTAATATTCTAAAAGAGTCTAAAGTAATTAGTCAATACACTGCTATTTATAGGATATCCTCTTGTAAATTCTTCCTATCCTAATACCAATTCCTTAACCTTAATTTTCTTCCTTAGTTCTATAGTTAAAATTTAACCTCTCTGATAGCGTAGCTTATTATACCCTCTGTATATTATGTAAATACTTTGTAATAGTAAAAGTAAAATTTCCTTCTCTAAGTAAGAACATAATTCCTTAAATATTTACTTAGAAAAATCATACTTCTTTAATTAACTTATATTATAAATAGTCAACGAATAGTAGCTTAAGACTATGGGATGCAAAGCTCTAATATCTTCTATAATAACTACTTTGTTTCTTAGATAGTATAGTACCTTAGTTAATTAGTTAATTCAATAAGCCCCTCAAACCCTCTAACAGTCCCTTATTGGTTAAGTACTTTTGTTTAGCTAGCTATTTCTAAAATTTAGTTCCACAATAATAACCCCACTTTGTTATTAGTATTAGAGTTCTTCCAATATGAATAAAATCCCTTGGACATATTAATTCAAAAAAATTATTTAATTAGTTTTTACCTTTACTTATATTTAAGAATAATTTACAGGGCCACCTAGCGGAGGTTACTTTAATTAGATATTTTATTTTTGTTTGTTATCTGTGGTTTTTTTTTGTTGGTTAGTCTTTTAGTCCTAGTTTAGTTCTATTATGTCTTAATTTATTGCTTTACTTTACTTTAAGTGAGCTTTTTATAAGGATAAATAGCAGGACCACAGTGTTGCCTTTAATTATCTAATACAATTAGTATATATAAGTATTAAAAAGTATTAGTCTAGAGATTATTAGTATTAGTATTAGAGATGTATTAGTAAAATTATTAGTCTTAGTCCAAGTTTTAGTCTTAGTCTTAGATCTGTATTAGTATTTATTTTTAGTCTTTAATAAAGATTTATTGGTTGCTTGATTTATTTATTTATATTAGATTATTTGTTTCTTGCGCTCTTTGTTTCGCTCTTTCTGTGCTCTGCAGTGTTGTTCTTTTCTTTGTAGCTAGTTTTCAATTGGTTTAACGACTTTAGAATAGGATTTTTGTTTTGTTTTTATCATTGATCTTTGATATTGATCCATTGATCCTTGTTTTGTTTTGCAGTGCCACCTTAGGAGAAAACCTTTAATTGGAGAATTAATTATTATATTTAATAATAAAGATTTTTTGCTTGGTTTGTTAGTCTGTTAGTCTTTAGTTTAGTTTAAATTGACTTTACTTTCTAGCTATTCTTAAATTTTGCATGGGCCCTCCTTAGGAATATACTATAATTATCTTATATCTTATATCTTATATCTTATATCTTATATCTTATATTCTTTAATTTAATTTATTTTAATTATTTCTTTAATTTATTGTTACTGCACTGCACTACACTTTATCTGCTTTAGCTGTGCACGGCACTGTATTGCACTATAGGTATAGTTAATTATAATTTATGCGGAGGTTACTTTAATGAATTTATTTTATTTCTTTTTTATTTAATTTTTTATTTTAATTTATTTTATTTTATTTCTTTTATTGTTGTTTTACTTCTTTAATTATTTGCTCCTTTAGTTTTATTTATTTTAATTTAGTTAGTGCAGTGCAGTGCAGTAAAAGTATAGGTAAGGATAATTTTCACAATGTTAAAATCTTACTTTAATTATCTTAGCTTAATCTTTTATATTTATATTTATATTTATTTTTTAGTTATATTTATTTTTAGTTATATTTATTTTTTAGTTATTAATAAAGATTTGGTTTGTTGTTACTGTGTTGGTTTGTTATTAGCTTTCTTTCTTTCTGTCTGGTTTATTTCTTACTTTCTTACTTTGATTTTTGTTAGTTTGTTGTTAGTAGGTTGCTTTCTTTGTATCTAGTTTTTTTTAGTTTAGTTTAGTTTCTATTATAGTAGGTAGTATTAAAGTGCTACATCCTGAATTTCTCTCTAAAAGAGATACAACAGGCAAGACAGTTATTTATAACAAAATGTTTTATCTAAATTCACCCCTTAGCCAATTCGAAGTAACAAACTTATTGGGTATC
>Ga0307509_10011749_pt1 | contig 10560 bp, 8 predicted proteins | sample 10_EM_MG_FD_202245 | JGI IMG/M metagenome (GOLD analysis project Ga0307509, IMG submission 202245) | Populus trichocarpa ectomycorrhiza microbial communities from riparian zone in the Pacific Northwest, United States - 10_EM | ecosystem: Host-associated > Plants > Roots > Unclassified | place...
GCGCCGTGCACGACGGCGTGATCGCGGGCATCGCACGCCGCCGCGGCGACCCGCCAGCGCGCCGCCGCCGCGCCGATCAGCATGGTGCGCGCCGCCGCGCCGACCCGGCGCATCGCCTCGTGGCCGAACACCACGCTGGCCGAGCCATCGGTCTCCTGGTTCATCGCCGAGGGCACGGTGAAGAACCACGTGTCGAGCATCCTGACCAAGATGTGCGTCCGCGATCGCACGCGCGCCGTGCTCAAGGCCGCCGAGCGCGGCCTCCTGTGACCGACCGGCCGGCGTGCGCGGACCGCGCGGGGCCCGTGCTAGCGTCCCGGCGATGGCGTTTGTCCCGCTGGTACCGATCGGAGACCCGCTGACCGTGCTCGTCGACGAGCGCACCGCGAGCGAGCAGCGCGCCGCGCTCGGCGCGCTCGAGGCGCGGCTGCGCGATCGGCGGCGCGAGGTCGAGGCCGGCTGGGGTCAGGCGTACATCGATCGGGTCCACAAGAAGGGCAAGCTGACCGCGCGCGAGCGGCTGGCCCGGCTCGCCGATCCGGGCACCCGGTGCTACGAGGTCGGCACGTTCGTCAACTACGGCGAGGTGTTCCCCGGCGACCAGAAGTCGCCCGGCGCCGGCATCGTCACCGCGTTCGCCCAGGTCGCCGGCCGCTGGTGCATGGTGATCGCCAACGACAACACCGTGGCGTCCGGCGCGTGGTGGCCGCGCACCCCCGAGAAGATCCAGCGCGCGCAGACCATGGCGCTGCGGCTGCGGCTGCCGACGATCTACCTGGTCGACTGCAGCGGGCTGTTCCTGCCCGAGCAGAGCAAGAGCTTCCCCGGCGCGCGCGGCGCCGGCCACATCTTCAAGATGAACAGCCTGCTGTCGGCGCACGGCGTGCCCCAGATCGCCGGCGTGTTCGGCGACTGCATCGCGGGCGGCGGCTACATGCCGATCATCTCCGACCGGGTGTACATGACCGAGCAGGCGTACATGGTGATCGCCGGGGCCGCGCTGCTCAAGGGCGCCAAGAGCCAGAAGATCACCTCGCTCGATATCGGCGGCCCCGAGGTCCACGTCCACGCCTCGGGCTGCGCCGATGTCCGGGTTCCGGACGACGACACCCTGCTGACCTGCATCCGGCGCGACGTCGGGCGGCTGCCATCGAGCGGCGCCGAGTTCTACCGCGGCGAGCTCGCCGCGCTCGATCCGCGGTTCGCCGCCGGCGAGCTCGCCGGCCTGCTGCCGGTCGATCACCGCGAGGCCTACGACGCCAACCAGGTGCTCGCCCGGCTGGTCGATCAGTCGCTGTTCTGGGAGGTCATGCCCGAGGTCGGCGAGGAGATGATCTGCGGCATCGGCCGGGTCGCCGGGCTCTACGCCGGGTTCGTGATCAACCGCCAGGGCCTGGTCGGCGATCCCGACGATCCGTCGCGCCAGCGCCCGGGCGGCATCCTGTACCGCGCCGGGATCGCCAAGATCAGCGCGTTCTCGCGCGCGTGCAACGACGACGGCCTGCCGCTGATCTGGCTGCAGGACATCAGCGGGTTCGATATCGGCCACCAGGCCGAGGCCCACGGCCTGCTCGCGTACGGCAGCTCGCTGATCTACACCAACTCGACCAACACCACGCCGATGTTCACCGTGCTGCTGCGCAAGGCGTCGGGCGCCGGGTACTACGCGATGAGCGGCCTGCCCTACGACCCGGTCATCCAGCTGTCGACCTGCCTGTCGCGGCTCAGCGTGATGGAGGGCCGGACCCTGGCGATCGCCGCGTTCAACACCAAGCTCGACGACGACTTCCAGATCATGGCGAGCGATCCGGCGGAGCGCGCGCGGATCGAGGCCGGGATGCGCGAGACCGAGGCCCGGATCGAGGGCGACATGGATCCGTTCGTCGCGGCGCGCCAGCTCGACACCGACGAGATCATCGAGCTCGGCGAGCTGCGCGGCTACCTCGCCGCGCTGGTCGAGATGGCGTACCAGGCGACCGGCTACCGCCGGATCAAGAACCCGCGGATCTGGTCGATGCACGACCTGCGCGTGTTGACCGGCGGCGCCGGAGGTGGCCGGTGAGGCGGGGCGGCCGGCTCCACGCCCGCGAGCTCGACGCGCTGGTCACCGCCGGCCCGGTGCGTGGCGAGCGCGGCGAGCGCGCCACCATCGAGCTCCGCGCGCCGCGGCCCGGCGTGTTCGTGCCCTGGATCGCCCAGGGCGACCTGGTCGGCCCCGGCGCGGCGATCGGCGAGCTCGTCGTGCTCGGCCGCGCCACCGCGCTGATCGCGCCGCGCACCGGCGAGCCCGCCGCCGCCGGCCTCGCGCTCGGCCTGCCGCTCGCCGTGCACGCCGTGGGCTACGGCGAGGTCCTGGTCGAGCTCGATCCGTCGCTGCAGCTCGCCGCCGCCGGCGCCACCGGCGCCGCCGCCGCGACGACCACGGGCGCCGCCGCGATCGACGGCCTGGTGTTCCACGCGCCGACCAGCGGCCGGTTCTACGGCAGGTCGTCGCCCGACAAGCCGCCGTTCGTCACCGAGGGCACCGAGCTCACCACCGGCACCACGGTCTGCCTGCTCGAGGTCATGAAGACGTTCCACCGCGTGACCTATGGCGGCGCCGGGCTGCCCGCCACCGCGCGGGTCCGCCGCGTGCTGATCGCCGACGGCGCCGACGTCAACGCCGGCGAGCCGCTGCTCGCGCTCGAGTGAGCCGCCTCCGGCGCGGCGTCACAGCGCGCCGGTCAGCTCGTCGTAGCGCGTGAACCCGGTCGCCTGGTGCGCGTCGATCAGCGGCTGGAGCTCGCCCGCGAACTCCGGCAGCTCGACGAAGATCCGGTCCGCCGCCAGCCCGCGGCCCGCGTACGCCGCGACGTCGCTCGCCCGGTTGCCGATCCCGGCCGAGATCACCATGCCCGCCGCCTGCAGCCCGGCGAGCGCGCGCGACTTGAAGTCGACCGTGTCGCCGCCCGGCAGCGTCACGAACGACGGCGACAGCCGCAGCGGCCCGCGCGGGAACCCGCGGTGCTCGAGCCAGTCGCGGGTCGCCGTGGTGTACTGGTTGCCGCGCGCCGTGACGTACACCGGCTGGTTGCCCGCCGCCGCCGCCGCGGTGAACAGCTCCGCCGCCCCCGGTCGCGCGGCGGGCTCGATGCCGAGCAGGATCGTGTCGAGGAACGCGTTCTCCGACGAGGTCAGCGTGCCGTCGACGTCGGACACCACCAGCCGGCTGCCCGCCGGCGCGACGTAGGCCAGAAACCCGATCCCGGTGCGATCGCCGACCACCGACACGAACAGATCGCGCATCCCGATCGGCAGCCGCGCCGCCCCGGTCAGCGCGAGCGCGAAGTGGCCCTCGTCGTCGGTGCGCGCCGTCCCGACCCGCCGCCACTGCCCCGCGCGGCACGCGAACACGTCGACGTCCTCGTCCTCGAGCGCCTTGTCGGTGATCGTGTACGAGATCCAGCCCTCGAGCAGCTGGGTCCCGCCGTCCGCCGAGCCCACCAGATCGAGGCCGCGGTGCCGCGGATCGCCCAGCTTCGAGATCACGAGGTTCTTCAGGTGGTGGAACCGGCCCGAACGGCCCGCCGCCGGCGCGTCTTCGCACCGCACGTCGGGGACCCCGGCCGCGCCGCCCAGCTGGCCACCCTGGAACTCCGGCCCTGCCTCCTCGGGATCGAGCTCCACCGGGCCGCTCGCCGGCTGCTGTCCGGCCGACGAGCCCCCCGTGGCACAGCTCACAACGACAGCGCAGACCAGCACCCAGGTCGTTCGCATCCCGGCGCCATATTGCACACCTCGCGCCGGACGCCGCGCCGCCGGCACCCGCCGCTCGCCGTGGCGATTCGCTGGCTTGCCCGCCGCCACCGTGCCCGCCCGCGTCGGCGGCTGGTCAACCTGCCGGTGAAGATCTCCCACTGGCCAGCGTGCTAGCCATCCCCCCCGGGCCTGCGCACCGCGCCCACCTCAGTACGTGATGTACGGCCCGCCCGAGCCCTCGACCTCGTCGCCCTCCAGCTCGTCGTCGATCACCGCCGGTGAGGCGTGGCTGCCCTGCAGCACGAAGATCTTCACCGCCGACGCCGGGATCCGCGCGTTGGGCGCGATCCGCCGCAGGATCGAGAGCACGTTGCGCTGGATGTCGTCGACCTCGGTCACCGCCGGCCCCGGCTTGATGATCTTGCCGATCCAGCGCTCCTTGTCCTTCTCGTCCCCGATCTCCATCACGCGAAGGAACTCCTCCGAGCTGCCGTCGAAGTATTTCTTGTCGCCCGGCTTCGACAGGGCGAGCCCCTCACGGAGCTTGCTGTCGATCTTCGTGGCGAAGAACAGAGACGTACTCTTGTCGAGTTTCATGGCGTGCATCCATCCGCGGACTGATCGGCTGGTTCGGGGACAAGGATTCGAACCTTGATGAGCAGCTCCAAAGGCTGCTGTCCTACCATTAGACGATCCCCGAGTGCGACGGCGACGATACCGCACGCGGGGGTCGGCGGCCAGCGATGTTCCTGAATTCGTTAGGCGATAGCCGAGCTTACCGGAGTTGTCACCGGCTCACATCAAGCTGACGTCAGATCTCTCACTTCAGGCAGGCGGTCAACTCGGCATCGTACTTGTCGAACTGCGCCTGCGCGATATCGCCCGCGGTCACCGCTGCCCGCAGCTCGGTGATCTTGGCCTGATACTGCGCGCGCGTCAGCTGGCCCGGCTCGCACAACGTGGGCTTGCGGACCACGCCGGTGATCGTCGCACGCGCCGACCGCGACGAGCCCCGGTCGCGCGCGATGATCGCGATCTCGACCGGCGCGTCGATCGGCAGCCCGCGCGGCACCACGACCGGCACGTCGAACGTCGCGCGCTTGCCCGGCGCGAGCGCCTGGCCCTGCGACCGCGCCGACGCGCTCCCCGCCACCGACACCTCGAGCTCGACGACCTTGGCCTCGGCGCTGCCCGTGTTGTCGACCGTGCAGTGCAGCGTCAGCCGCTGCCCCGGATCGAGATCCGGCTGCGCCGCCTTTGGGCCCTCGACCGCGTCGTCGCCACCACGCGATACGCCGTGCCCGCGCCGCGGTTCGCGACCCGGACCGCCAGCGTGCCCGCGTCGCCCGCGTGCAGCACGTTGCCCGCGATCTCGAACGTCGTGACCTCGAGGCTGGGCGCCGCGCCGCCGTGAACCACCTGGGTCTCGGTCCCGGTCGCGTCGCCGATCAGCTTCAGCATCGCCTCCGGCGCCGCGATCCGTCCCAACCGCGCCAGCCGGCGGTCGAGCGCCTCGCCCTCCAGGTACTCCATCACGATGAACGCGCTGCCATCGGTGTGGTAGCCGAAATCGAAGACCTGCACGATCCCCGGATCGCTGATCGACGTCACCGCGCGCGCCTCGTTGAAAGAACCGGTTGACGATATCCGGCCGCGCGCTCAGCTCCGGCAGCAGCACCTTGATCGCCGCGCGTCGCCCCAGCAGCTGGTGCTGCCCGAGGTACACCGCGCCCATGCCACCCTCCCCCAGGTTCCGCACGAGCTGATAGCTCCCTGTGACGACACCGACCACCGGAACCTCCTCGCCGTACGTAGCGGCTCGCACCCCTGGTCGTCAAACCCGCGAAGCTGCGACAGATCCACTAGTTAGGTCGGCTCACGAAGCAACACCCTCGCGCGCGCCCCGCCGGCGAACCCCCGTCGGTCGAGAACCGCGTCCAACCACTTGCCTAAATGCCTCCCTGCCTTTAGCTTCTCGCCGCTTGGCGGGGTAGCTCAGGGGTAGAGCAGGGGTCTCATAAGCCCTTGGTCGGCAGTTCAAATCTGCCCTCCGCCACGACTTTTTCGACAGCGAGCGCAGCGAGGAACCAGGCGAGTCAACGACGCGGTGCGCCTCGGCCGCCCGCGGCGCGGATCAGGAGATACAACCGCCAGCGGGCGGGTAGGAACGCGCCCGCGAACCAGGGAGCGAACGCTGCGCCGCGATCCGCGTAGCTGGCCAGATCCATGACGGTCATCGCCATCAGGGAGACCCGCGGTGTCAAGCTCGCGGCGGCGCGCGAGGGCGTGACCACCACCAGCGACAACCCCGACCTCGGCGAGGTCCGCGAGGAGTTCGAGGCCGAGTACGGCCGCGACCCGATCGCGATCGGGTTCAACCCCAAGTACATGGTCGAGCTGATGACCCAGATGACGAGCGACTAGGTCACCCTCGCGCTCGGCGGCAGTGAGCGAGACATTGAGGTCGGTCGCCGCGACAGCAGCTGGTTCTTGCCCTGGGTGGGCCGGCCGGCCGCCGAGGTCGTGATGACCGTGCTCCACGCTGGCGGCAAGTTGGCTCCATCTGCACCGATGAGAGCGGGCCGTCAGAACACGACGGGATCAGCCTGCCATCAACAGATGATCGAAGGGTTCGACCTGCGCCCATCGCGACAACCCGATCTCCGCCGGTCACCACGGTACCCCCGGGCTGTGTGTACTGTCGCCTCGTGCCGACGCGCGAAAAGCTCCTCAAAGAAATCTGGTCCGAGCCCAGGACCGTCGCGGCGGAGCCCGCGGCTGGTCGTTGCTCTAGTCGGGGCGCCGTAGCGGACAAGCGCGTTGGCGAGCTGGCGCGCAACCGCGATGCCACCGAGCGGTCGCTGCGAGCCTCGCTTGGACAGCGCTGCGGCCGTGTACGACTATGCGATTTTGCTGATCGCGAACGCCGTGGCAAAGCGCCGGGAAGATCGATGGCGGCCGGCGTTTGGAGCACATGGCCGCCCTGTCTTTCAGCCGGGATGGCCACACGTTGGTGGCCACGACCGACGACGCCGTCACGCTGACCGATCTCCGGACCGGCCAGGGCCAGATCGTCGCGATCCCGAGCGTGGCGCCGATCGCGGCCGTCGGGTTCGCCGACCAGGTCTGGATCGCAGCCGGGGTTCGCCCGGCGCTGACCCGGCACACGCTGGGTGGGGCGCTGCTCGGGCCGCCGATCGAGCTGCCGCACGGACCGGCCGGGCTGGTGGCCGCGGTGGCCGGCGCGCCCGCCGCGGTGTGGACGGCGGCGCAGCCGACCGCGTTCATCGAGGATGGCGACACGATCCAGCGGTTCTCGTGTCCGGTGGCCAGCGAGATCGCGATCCCGCTGACCGGGCGACGCTGGGTCACGATCCAGGGCACGCGCGTGGTGGCGCCCTCGGGGCTGTCCTGCGAGCTCCCGCTCGGGACGCGCGTGCGGTCCGCGGCCATCACGCTCGATGGGACCGCGCTCGCGATCGTCACGCAGCGCGGCACCGGCGGCGAGCTCGTGCTCGTCGGGCTGACGAACGGCAAGCTGGCGTGGCGAATGCCAATGGCGGCGCCGCAGCTCGTGCGTGTCGCGGCGCGTCGCGGGCTCGCGATCGCGCTGGTCGAGCCGCGGCGGTTCGCGGTGATCGATCTGCGCGGTGGCCGCCTGCTCGGCCACGGCACCGCGCCGTTCGACATCCTGGATCTCGCGCTCGATCCGGACGGCCAGCGCATCGCGCTTCGCGAGGGCACGCGTCAGGTCGAGGTGATCTCCGTACGCGACGTCCTGGCACCGCCGCCGGTCGAGACCGTCGACGCCACGGCTCCCGAGCTGATCGCGGAGGTCGCGACGATCGACGTCGTCACCGCCGCGCCCGAGGTCCGGCCGCCGGCGTTCACGCGGCCGTTCGAACTGCGCACGCTCCAGCCGGTGACCTCGGCGCCGCGGGTGCCGAGCTGCGCCGCGCTCGAGCTGCTCGACGGCGAGACCCGCGCGGTCGCGCTGTGGACGCTGCGGGCGATCGCGGTCGCCTGGGATACCCGGCAGCTCGGCTACGGCAACGAGGGCCGCCACCCGTACGAGCACGAAGTCGCCGCCCTGCTCGGGATGAATCGGGGATTCGCGAAGGACTACCTCGAGGCCACGTCGACGTACCTCGCCGATCACGCGATCGAGCTCGCCCGGACGCCGGATCGACGCGGACCGGCGACCCCGATCGGCGCGCTCGCGGCCGAGTTCGGCCTCGGTCCGCTCGCGATCGACATCTTGTTGGCGGTCGCCGCGCCGGCGCTGTGGAGCGGCGCCGCGCGGTTGTACGGGATCCTCGCGAACGATCCGAGCCGCACGTTGCTCGACGAGGCGCTGCTCGAGCAGATCCTCAGGCCGCGGTGTACGCGCCACGAGCTGGCGGCCGAGCTGGATCCGCGGGCGCCGCTCGTGCGGCTCGGCGCCATCCGCGTCGATGGCCGGGCGCGCCCGTTCGCGGGACTCGAGGTCGATCCGATCGTGCTCGCGCGGCTGCGTTGCGAGGATCCGGATCTCGGATCGGCGTTGACCGCGCGCGGCGCCGACCGGGCGATCGAGGATCTCGCGATCGGCGACGGCGTGATCGCGGCGGCGCTCGAGGCGCTCGCCCGCACGCCGGCCCCGGCGCGGATCGTGTTGCGCGGGCGCGGCGGCAGCGGCCGTCGCACGCTGCTCGCGGCGCTCGCGGCCGAAGCCGGGCGGCCGCTCGGGATCGTCGACGCGACGATGCTGCCGCGCGCCGACATGCAGTTCGCGATCGCGCTGCGCAGCACGCTGCGGCGGGCGCACCTCGCCGGGCTGTTGCCGTGCGTGGTCGGCCTCGACGAGATCGCGTTCGCCGAGCGCAGTGGCTGCGAGGTCGCGACCGAGCTCCTGCGCGCGCACGCGGGGCCGGTCGCGGTGGTGTTGCCGGCGACGGCCGACGCGCCGTTCGCGCCCGGCCACGTCGCGATCGATCTGCCGGTGTTGCCCGAGAGCGTGCGCGTCGCCGTGTGGACGTCGTCGCTCGCCGACGCCGGCCTCGCGGTTCGTGATCGCGATGCCCTCGCCGCTCGCTACCGCATCGGCCCCGGCCTCATCCATCGCGCGATCGCGGCCGTGCGCGATCGCGGCGCCGCCCCGGCCGACGCGACGCTCGAGATCGAGCGCTTCATCCGGCAGATGCGCGACACCCGGCTCGGCGCCCACGCGCATCGCGTGACCCGGCTTGCGACGTGGGACACGCTCGTCCTGCCGAGCGATGTGACCGACAGCCTGCGCGAGCTGGTGTCGCGCGTGCGCCACCGCCGCCTGGTGTTCGAGACCTGGGGTATGGAGAAGACGATGGCGACCTCGCGCGGACTCACCGCGCTGTTCGCCGGCCAGCCGGGCACCGGCAAGACGCTGGTCGCCGGCGTGATCGCGCGCGAGCTCGGGCTCGACCTCTACCAGATCGACCTCAGCAAGGTCATGAGCAAGTGGCTCGGCGAGACCGAGCGCAACCTCGCGACGATCTTCGACGCCGCCGAGGATGGTCAGGTCATCCTCCTGTTCGACGAGGCGGACTCGCTGTTCTCGAAGCGCACCGAGGTGCGCTCGAGCAACGATCGCTACGCGAACCTCGAGGTCAACTACCTCCTGCAGCGACTCGACACGTTCGAGGGCATCGCCATCCTGACGACGAACAGCGACGGCGCGATCGATCCGGCGTTCAAGCGCCGCATGTCGTTCCGGCTATCGTTCCCGTTTCCCGACGAGGAGACCCGCGAGCGGCTGTGGCGCGTGCACCTGCCGGCCGAGCTACCGATCGCCGGACCGCTCGCGCTCGATCGGATCGCGCACAAGTACCAGATCGCGGGCGGCTACATCCGCAACGCGTGCCTCCGCGCGGCATTCCTCGCGGCACAGGACCGCGGTGTCCTCGACCAATCTCACCTCGATCGCGCCGTCGCGCTCGAGTTCGCCGAGCTCGGCAAGTTGACGAGCTCGGGATCCCTCGACTGACCAGGAGACCGCCATGAGCCATCAGCTCGATCTCGATCGCGACCTCGCCATTGCCAGCACCGATCAGGCCACCACCGATCTCGGGGTTCCCGGTCGGCGCAGCACGAGCGCCGGGATGACCGGCCCCACGACGCCGATCGCATCGGGGATCCTGCAACGGCGCGCCGACGGCAACGGCGTCCACGCGAATGCGGATGCGGCGGTCGCCACCGCCGCGTCGTCGAGCGGCTCGGCCTTGCCCGCCACGCTCCAGCGCAAGTTCGAGGGATCGCTCGGCACCGATCTGTCGAGCGTGCGCGTCCATACCGGCGCGAGCTCGGCGGCGGCGGCGGCGGCGGTCGGCGCCAAGGCCTACACGATGGGGAACGACATCCACTTCGGTGCCGGGCACTTCGACCCGGCATCGGCGTCGGGTCAGCACCTGCTCGCGCACGAAATCGCGCACACGGTCCAGCAGCGCGGCGGATCGCCGACGCGGCAGAACAAGCTCGAGGTCTCGACTCCGGGTGACCAGTTCGAGCGCGAGGCCGATCGGGCCGCGGACTCGATGGTGAGCGGCGCGCCGGTCAGCCTGGCCAGCGGTGGCAGCGGCATCCTCAGCCGGGATACCGAGGTGAAGTTCGACGAGGACTACCAGAACCCGTCGAGCCAGATGCGCGCGGACGGCGAGAAGGCGGCGAAGGTGGTGCGGGGTAGCCGGCAGTCGACCGGCGACTCGGTCACCGCCGACATCAGTCAGGCCGACGTCTACATCAACCGGATCGAGGCGGCGCGCGGCCCACTCGGCCAGCTGAAGGGCCGCGAGGATGCGATGAACGCGG
>Ga0307509_10011750_pt1 | contig 10559 bp, 10 predicted proteins | sample 10_EM_MG_FD_202245 | JGI IMG/M metagenome (GOLD analysis project Ga0307509, IMG submission 202245) | Populus trichocarpa ectomycorrhiza microbial communities from riparian zone in the Pacific Northwest, United States - 10_EM | ecosystem: Host-associated > Plants > Roots > Unclassified | place...
GTCTTAAAGTCTTGTAAAATTGATTTGGTTTATCTGGACATTCAATTGCTTAAACTTTAAAGTTATATGTCCATTATTTCACAGTTTTCTTTCATGCAGTCAAAACCAAATTACCGAGGTTTCCTCCCTGACTATTTTTGTTGAAGAATATTGCTAAAGTTGACATAGTAAATAGTTTGGCATTATGAAAGAAAACTTAGAAAACCAAAATTGGCTATAACTTTTGCTCAATTTTAATGTGCAAACTTGTGTCAACTACTAGGAAAGAATATGATCATTTTACTGTAGGTATTGTTACCAAATTCATGGGACATTTGGGTCGTGGTACAGGGTTTGGGAATTACATTTGCACACATGTGAATTCACGATATTTAGGGGGTATTTAGTACACTGATTTGTGGTTAGTAGTAGGCCATTGGTTATATTTTGATCATTACCTAGTTAAATTTACGTGACTTTAGAAAAACTCTTCCTTAATTAGTTCTTTTTTTTTTCTTAAAACAATAGGATATTCTTTTACTTTTGTTGGAATGATTCGGGCCTCTATTAAAAGTTGGAAAATGAGTAAACAAGTTACAAGTAAATAAAATATAGGAGTAATGACACCAAAAAAGGATATTATATCACTGCCCCTGGAAAGGATTAGGATTTTTTTCTGTTTTTATACACATCCTTGATCCCACTATCTCTACAATTTCCCCATCCCCTTCAGTTCTCTTTCTTCTAATGTACAAAATTCAAAACAGACTCCTTATCTTCTCAAAGGGACTCCAATCCAGTGCTAGAAAAAAAGAAAAAATAATTCTCCTCTACTGCCTTCTCACCCCCATTTCCATGAATTTGAACAAATTTGAGAATAGAGGAGAGAAAGCAGAATAGGATGAAATTTTTCTTCTTTTCCTAAGCGTTGGGTTAGAGTCTTTGAAAAGATAAAGGGTTGTTTTTGAATTTTGTACATTAGAAGACAAAGAATAGAAGGGGAAGGGGTAGAGATAGTGGGATTGCAAATTGTGTAAAAATCAGCTAAAAACCTATTCATTCCTTCGGCATATCAATATTAAATCCTTTTCTTTTTGGTATCAGTTACTTCTATATTTTATTTACTAGCAACTTGTCTTTGCATTTTTCAATTTTATTTAAGGTCAGAATCTTTTCCAAAAGAATAAAATAAAGTAATTATAATAATTTATTGTTTTTAGGGAAAAAAACTAATTGAGGAAGAGTTTTCTTAAGACAAGTAAATTTAATACTGTAATTGGTCAAAGTATAACAACTAATTGCCTACTACTAACCACAAATTACCATAATAACTACCCCGTACGTATCATAAAGGCACAGATCTGCAGATTACGTTCCTGAACCCTGTAACATCTCGTGAATCTGGTTGGTGGGCGTAACTGTATTTCCTTGAAGATCTTAACTCACTGCACATCATGAACCCTCTATATATCCATGCTTTTACATTTTCTACAAAAATAGACAAAGATTCAGGTTAGTTTCTCATATGGAAGATTTTCTATGAAAAATGGATCACCAAATCATACAATCCTGATCATGCACCAGCACGATCTAGTATGTGATTCACTATGTTCTGGATCGTTCATTCTGAAACGAAAAATGTGAGTGATTTCATGAATTGGTAGCACCGTGTAGAAGTTGCAGTGAGCATTTAGAAAACTACAGGGTACAACAGATTATTTGTGCCAGAGAGTTTGTGGAAGGTTTAAGTGAATAGGATTCGTTGTGATGGGAGTAAAATGTTGTGTATATGGTTGTTGTGAGTTCATTTTGATTTGTGAAAGATTTCATGCATAGTTGGTTCTTCGACTTGGAAAAAATTATCTAATGATTCCTGCAACAAAATATATTTGTAATTGGATTGCTAGTATCTGGCACCTTGTGTCTTTATATTTGTTCGTATTTTCAATTTTCTGTGGCCTCAATTTTAGATGACTTTGGTAGGTGATATGTTGAGGCTTCTAGCCATTGTTTTTACAATATCAAGTGGAAGCAAACATCTGAAATGGTTACTACAGTTTCTCTGAGAGTCTAGTTACAGAGAATAAGGGAGTTTGTTCAAATTTTATTGATGTTGTCTTTAACTGTTCACTAAATTGTTGAAGGAATGGAGTGGGTTCCATATATCTTAGGCAAATCTTACTGAGCAAGATGGAATGCTGTCATTATGTTCATTCCAATTCTCAGTCTTATTTGCAATTAAGATATAATGTTAAAAAGGCTGGCTGAATCAGCTTTCAATGATGCATGTTTAAATTAATTTATCCTTTTGTTCTCTTGTTTTAATGAGCTTTTCATTGTTCATTGTAGATATGGAACCATCCTGGAATATTGCAATTGAGGAAAGGTAGAGATTACATTGGCCGTGAGGACAATGTTGAGAATGTTCTTGCAGATGACTGCTCTAGTGATGAAAATGTAGATTACAATACAATTGTTGGAGGTACTCTATTTCACAATTATATCATATTGCTTAGCAGTTCATGCTTGTGTTTAGAATTCATGGATATCATTCTTCTACAACCAGATCCACCTAAGTTCTCCATGTGTGGTGATGTGTCTATTTTTTATTGCCTTTTGTGCTTGCAGAGAAGTCAAGGAATCAAAATGATTTCGTTCAAGGGAAAAGTGATGATGGATTTTTTCAAAAGGTGTGAGCATAAACAAACACCAATCAATCACTATTCTTTACTCAAGTTTTCTGAAATTGCTGAATTCTCTCCCTCTTGTTGATTTAATAAATGTTTTCCTTTGTTTTTTTTCCTTTCCAGGATTGGTGGAATGATCTTCTGCATGAAAATAATTATAAAGTGATTGATTATAGTGGCAAAATGGTATTGCTGCTTGACATTTTAGTCATGTCTTCTAATGTGGGTGATAAGACATTGGTTTTTAGCCAGAGCATACCCACTTTAGATCTTATAGAGCTTTATCTTTCAAGATTAACTCGACATGGGAAAAAGGGAAAATTCTGGAGAAAAGGAAAAGACTGGTATAGGTGCGCATATACAGCTGTGAACTGCTTTCACTCACGGTTTCTCTGCTTTTTCATGATATAGATTTGAAGTTCTTTATATGGACTTCATATGTCTTCATAATTGCAATAAGAGAATAATAGTTTACTTCCTCTCCTGTACCGAACAGGCTAGATGGAAGAACAGAGAGCTCTGAAAGGCAAAGGTTGGTTGAGAGGTTCAATGATCCCGAGAATAAGCGGGTCAAATGTACTTTGATTTCTACTAGGGCTGGTTCTCTCGGGATTAATCTCTATGCTGCTAACCGGGTGATTATTGTTGATGGTTCTTGGAATCCGACATATGATCTTCAGGCCATATATCGGGCTTGGAGGTGGGTTCCATCTATTGTTTTCATTCAACTGAAACATGCCTTCTTTTGTCATGATTGAACCTAAAATTACCATTTTTCAGGTATGGCCAGACTAAGCCAGTGTTTGCTTACAGATTAATGGCACATGGAACCATGGAGGAAAAAATCTATAAGCGTCAGGTGATAGAATTACTACTTGTAGCATTAAATTAGCCTGTATTCTGAGTACTTTTAATGAAGAGAATGATTTAATCAGGTCACAAAGGAAGGACTTGCTGCAAGGGTGGTTGATAGACAACAAGTATATAGGACTATGTCCAGAGAAGAAATGTTGCATCTTTTTGAATTTGGTGATGATGAGAAATCTGACACACTAAATGACATTGGCCAAGAATATAGACATGCAGATACCAGGAATGTTACCTGCCAAACCGTAAATTCTTTGAAAGAGAACATTCCTTGTTCTCATGGAAGCTGCTCATCTGATAAGTTAATGGAAAGCTTGCTTGACAAGCACCGTCAGAGGTAGTGTGTTTTTTCTTTTGCTAGAAAAGAAAAATAGTTTCTTAGCTTCAGTCCATTTTGGATGCTTACATTCAACCCTGTCATTTGAAACAAGGTTGGGACGTAGGAATATCTGATTGAGAGTATATTCATAACTGATTTCTGAGCCACAATCTTTTTTTTTAACATGTCATAGACTGAATTATACTTTCTTCCAGCAGTTGGAGTAGGTTTTTGAATCACTCAATACAGTAATAACTTCGACTGCCTATTGGTACTTTCTTTCATGTATTTATTTCACTTCATAAAAGCTTAGCTTCTGATGTTCTTCCTTGTCTTTAGGTGGATTTTTGATTACCATGAACATGAGACCCTTTTGCAAGAGAATGAAGAGGAAAAACTAACAAAGGAGGAGCAAGACATGGCTTGGGAAGTATACAAGAGATCATTGGAATGGGAAGAAGTGCAGCGAGTTTCCGTTGATGACTCTACATTTGAGCGAAAGCCACAAATGTCAAACGGGGCATCTTCTGCCCTAGACACTAGCAGCATACCTGTGCCAAGCATGGCCCCTCCTGCATCTGAGGCTTCCAATGTAGCACCATCCAAGAGCATTTTAAGGAGTCGTGTGGTGCAGCGGAAATGCACTAATCTCTCTCATTTGCTAACCCTAAGAAGTCAGGGCACAAAAGCTGGGTGCACTACCGTCTGCGGGGAATGTGCCCAGGAGATAAGCTGGGAAGATCTGAATCGGGAGGGTAAGGCAGCACGGTAAAGGCATCATCCCTTGTTTTTTTTTTTTTTTTTCATATACGCTATATATCTAGTGTAATTTATTTTGATTGTAAAGGGAAGCAGCTGTAAGTTCAAATTCATTTGTTTTGGTAGATAATATTGGCAGGCACATTCTAGCTCATCTTTTTGGCCCCTTTTTGTTCTTTGAGGGTACAGAGAAACAGGGATTTGGGATGGTTGTAGATAAATTGGAGGGAATGAGCCTGTGTAAATCTCAGCTCATACGATCCTTTTTGATGTAGGAATTGTTGTGGAGGCAGTTATAGTCAAGAAAGTAGTTCCACTAATTTCCAACACTAATCCTTTCAAAATATGTTAATAAATGTTCTTGTATGTTCTTCCATCGTTTCACTGGATGTTCCCTAGTCTATTTCCAATGCGCAATTTAGATTCCTGTGGTAGGTTCTTGGTAGAGTTGGAGCAACTACACGCTGCTTACATTTCAGCATCAAGATTAGCTTTTTTCTGTCATTGTAATTAAAAACTTGCTTGTCTGATGACAAGCATCTATCACCGTTTTAGCAACACAATTATAGCAAGTTCGTAGCATTTTCTTAACACTTTTCCATTTGGGTTTTCGCCAATTCTTCTCATGTGGAGGACGTCGGTACTTGATGAACAAGCGTCAATCTTGATATAGGATTGTTACACGCAGGTCAATGATGTACTCGCTAGCAGCCAGCCTCACTTGTGTAATGGTTGGCCGCCTTTCTCATAGATCGATATCTCTCTCTTTCTTTACATATACACACATAGAAGTATATTGTCCGTGCTTCATAATGGGTTAATATTAATTTTTTTTAAATATAAAAAAATATCAAGTATATAAAAAATATTTTAATTGTTTTGAGGCTACATCTAAGTAAATTGGGTTTGATAGCTATTACAGATCATGTCATCAGATCCAATCCAATTTATTCAAAAGGTTACGAATAATAATAATAATAATAACAACAACAATGCCAACCCAAGCAATAACAAATAAAAAAAAGATAATTGTGCATTTTAGTTGTCAGGAGGGAGAAGAGAAAAAAAAATACAATCAATCAATTACCGGTGGCAATCCAACAATGATATGTCCACACATGCCGCTCCATGTTGAAGAGGGCACGATTGTATATCTAGTTATACGACGGATGACTAAATTTGACTTTTGAGAAGCGTCTCATGTGTTTCTTTAATGGTGCGGGCGCTGCCCATAACTTGTTTTTATTTATTAAAATGATGTCATTTGAGATTTTTTTTAATTATAAAATTAAAACAATGTCATTTTATTATTTTATTAAAATAAAGTTGTTTTGATATTTTTAATATCGTTCTGATTTGAAAAAAAAAAACACTAAAATAGTTTTGGTTTGAAAAAAAAAAAAACACTGAAATAATATTGTTTTGGTAAAACAAATGATTAAACATGAAATCCGGTTCGAGCAAAGTTTTAGATAAACAAGTTAAACCGCTAGGTCTATGGGATTTTGTAACTAATGATCCCAAACAAAACAAGAATTCCATACAATCTGCTCAACATCTTTTGGCAAATGCATGATTATTTAACGAAATTATAGTGAAGTCTTCATTAGAGAGACTTATGACCTTCCAATATGTGGGGTAACATTACGACCTTTGAAGCTGACCAGAGAAGTCTAATTTATTGTGGTGGGTGAAGAAAATGGCCTCACCTCATTTCTTGTTGCGCATTGAGGTGCCTCTCTTAGGCCTTTTTCTTGCCTTCATTTTCTTCTCAGAGCTGCTTCCATTATACAGGGACTCTTCATCGCTGACAGAGGTGTATGGAGCTCCATATAGTTCATATGGAGGAGGAGGTGAATGATGAGTATCAAGAAGAATGGTACCATCCCTCATGATCACCTGTTTTCTATGAAAGTTTCTATGGCAACCACAAGCTTCACAGATGAAAGCTTCTTTAGTCCCTTGATCTCCATTTGGAGTGAACTCTCCACAACCATCAACAGCATGGCCACCAGTCAAGATGGCATGGTTCCGCCAACACTCTCTATACTCGGCGATTATTCTTGATTCTTCATTCAGAGGCTTGGATTTTGAATCACTATTAGCCATGGGAGAGGGGCTGGAAGGGTATCTGTGCTAATATGTCTGACTTTTCTCTACATTTCTTGCAAGTGTCATAACTTATTATAGTTGTAGAATACACTTGCTTTTACTGTCGACAGTATATGTGGTTGGTGCTATTCGCTGCATGGTTTAGAAAAGGCGAAGGTTTGCTGAGGGCCAAAGGAATCAAGATGCATCTGTCGAGATCACTGAGAGATAGCTTTTGCCGATTTCTTCGGTTTACTTTGCAAGTTGTTAGAAAGTTTTGTCAGCTTATGGCACTACCTAGAATTGGTGCATTTATTTCCCTCCCATTGACTCTTTCTTTGAAAATGCAGGATTCTGTCATTGTAAATTAATTTATACTCAAGCATGCAAGGATTCTTAGGGGAAGAAAAACTAGCCAAAAAAGGAGTAGTGGAAATGATGTCGAAAAACAGGCTTGAAAAATCATCTATCCTGTCCACACCAATAATGATGTCAGAGTGTTTTGGTTTCAGGGTTTGACAGCAGACCGTTGTCATTTAGCAGGTGGACTATTTCATCAAGTGATGAGGCCTGTATGCCCTGAAGAGAAGGCAGATTTACAGTCATATTGTACAAACCTTACCTGGCTGCCCCTGCCATTATCATTGACAAGTGAAAATGTAACTCAACAGAAGGGAAATTGAGGGCTTGTGCCTCTAAAGTTTCCTTGTATCCCCAGAAGAAATAGCAAATTAACAAGAGAAATGATAGAAAAATGAGCCCGAGTAGCAAAAAAGAAAAACAGATATCTATTATCCTTTGATATTATAGTGCAAATCCTCCTTCACCAGCCTTGGCCATTAGGATTATGCACAAAAATCCCCGACAAACAATAAGTACGTCATTCATCATGTACAAAGAAACAACCTTTTCTCTCACAGTATACAGAAGCAAAATGTCTACTAGCAACCAGGGACCATTAAAGAAAAAGACGTACAAGCACCATGACTTATTTCTAGTCATTTCCAACTTTCGTTTTGTGCTAAAAAGAGACGGGACAAAAAATCTCGTCGTCATCTTATAAATATGATTGACTGTCCACAGAGCTAAGATGACAGACTTTGTGATTTCCACACCTTTTCTTGTTATTGCGCCCACCACAAGTAATGGAAATTTCACACCCGAAGGCATTGCCAAAACATGAAAACAACCGCCCACCTTCTGACCTGCGCCTGTGCTTCTTGTTTCTGCTTCTCGATTGCATCTTCCGAAGATCATTATCATAAACTGGAGGAAGTTCTGTTCTCCATCTCTCAAGCTTTGTTCTTAGGCCTTCGGCACTATCATTTTCTGTCCAATCCTCAAGAATAGAGCTCCCTGCACCATCTGTATCTTGCTGACCAGCATTTGCTGGTGTTTTAATCAATCCTTTAGCAATTGCTGCTGCCACAACAGACGCAGAAGGCCCCACATCAGAGCAAAGAGATCCATTGACCATGCTGCCATTGCCATTGCCATTGTCTTTAACACTAGGTTTAGCCACCGAAGAGTTAATCAACGAGCCACCAAGTGACCTGACACCACCCTCTTTCAGTCCAGATTCATCAGTGGTGGTGTGGTCAGTTCGGTCACTCTGTGTGCGTCGCAATTTTGCACCCTTTTCTTCTAGGTCTTTCCCGTTGGTTTTGGCATTAATGAGGTCATTGAAGCCAACTGCAGACGCACTAAGTTCTGTATATAAAGGCATGCTGCGCATTGTGCTGTCCAGCACCTGCACCCCCATGTTAAGGATCCCTTGAGGTCTTCCTGATGGGCGGCGAACCTGAAGTGCAACAAAGCGCATTTTGTTGTTGTTGTTGTTAGAAGGAAATAAGTTGCTTATCAGAACTCTTACAGACCCAATCTGAACATCGCGTAGCCATGCCGCAGCATAGATTTCAATCATGATAGAAGAGTTCTCAGCATTTATGAACGTGTCATCAACGCGGAACACAAACTTCTCGTTCCATTGAGGATTGATGTGGCCATTTTGGTCAACCTTGGTAGACAGTTTCCTTCCTGGATGCACCCAAGCTACTGCATAAGTACGCATAGATTTGGACACAGGAGCCAGGTCTTGGCCTGATATAACATTGATTTCTAAGAGCTGAAAAGGGTGCGCATTAAAAGTCATGCTGATTGTTCCTATGGTCGTGGGGCTAGCGCTGGCTGGAGGGCGAGAATGGTAGCCTCTTCGCTAGTCTTGCCCCGCGCCAGCATAGAAGGGACACAATGATCATAGATGAAAATGAAGAAACACTTGAAGGAGTTTTGTTGGGTTATAGTTCATGGGGTGCAGCGAAATGAAAGGGGAAAAATAGTCATATAAAGTCTATTTTTAGACCTTGATTGTGTTACACTTTGACAGAGAATTTTCTGCGAGTTTGTCTCCTTCTCCATTAAATTCAGATGACAAGCACCTGAGACTTGGAAGATTCGACCTACAATTTATCGGTCAATGACGAATATAGCTAAAAACAGTAAGGTAGAACAACCTGAAGAACAAAATCGAGAAGACATCCAAACCCTCCACATTTAACGAAATGTTCAAACAACAAGGTCCCATATTTGACACCAAAGAAGACTATTTAGCAGAGCCTTTTCCTTGGTGCCAACATCGCTCTTCTCTGATGGAAATGACAGAGGAGCAAGACACGGCTCGGGAAGGATATAGAGATCTGAGTTAAAACCAACCATTTTGCTCTAGATACCGGCAGCCTAGCTACTACCTGTGTCAAGCATCCCTCTCCTACTCCTGAAACTTCTTCCTCCATTGCTCCTTCAATTCCAAAGCCATTGCAAGGAGTCGAAGGGTGCAACCAAAACGAGCTAATCTTTCTCACCTGCTAACCTTTAGATGTTAGGACACAAAACCTTAATAGAGATTAGGGAGGGTAGGGCGAAGACTAAAGAACATTGCCCCACACTTTTGCTCAACAAATTCTTTTCCTTTCGGTAGCTCACTAGACAGGCGGGCCAGGTAGAAAATATGTTGAAGGCGCGCTGGTTTTCTGGAGAAGCAAGAAACATACAAGATCTGGGTTTCATAATCCTGTTTAATTTAAATATATGATTTAAAAAAAACAATGTAAATAATGTTTACAAAAAAAAGCAATAATTAACCCAAAATAAACTGTTAGTATCATGCATGGGAGGAAAAAAAACAAAAACCCATTAGAGACATCAAAATAAATCATTTTATAATTTTTTAAAAAATAAAAAATTAATATGTTTTTAGAAACACCTTTTATAACGTATTATGGACCTGACCTGATTGTGTCAGCATTTCCTTTGACAGGTAAATCCAGCCGTCCACGTCCCCAGGCATGATCCCAACCGTTCATCCCCACTAATTATCTTCCCCAAGCTTCTGCATTCCTTGTCAGAGAGAGAGAGAGAGAGAGAGAGAGAGAGTCTCTGTCGTTTTGGGCAGTAAAAATACCAAAACCCTTTCTTCAATCTTCCAGATTTGTTGCAAAGTGTACATGTCGTTTTGGTCAATAAAAAACCAGACAACAAGGAGAAGGAAGAACACAGCGGAAGGTCGATGTCGGCGGCGGCGAGACGTCGAGGTTCAGAAGCCTTTTTTATTCAGCGATGCCAAATGAAAATAATGGGTATGATTCTTCTATCTCCAATCACTTCATCACTCTCGTCTACCAACCACTACAACTCCATTTCTTCTTTTACCAGTAGCAGTAGCAGTAGAAGTAGATATAAACACAAAAATGATGATGCTTCTTCTTCTTTTAGAAACATTGATGATGCCCTTGCTTCTTTCAATCACATGCTTCATAGGAAACCCCTGCCTTGTATCATCCAATTCAACAAATTATTGT
>Ga0307509_10011751_pt1 | contig 10559 bp, 11 predicted proteins | sample 10_EM_MG_FD_202245 | JGI IMG/M metagenome (GOLD analysis project Ga0307509, IMG submission 202245) | Populus trichocarpa ectomycorrhiza microbial communities from riparian zone in the Pacific Northwest, United States - 10_EM | ecosystem: Host-associated > Plants > Roots > Unclassified | place...
ACGAGAGATGTTCGCCCTCCTCCTGGCATATTCACAGGGGCAATCGGGGAGCCCAAATCTTCCCCATCAAATCACAATCCAATAATCTGACTTCGTTAGAGATTTTATTTCCTGCGGTAATTTTGCACTCCGATTGACAACGCGGCCAAATAAGATTCGTAACTTCACACGGAACAGCGTCGGCGTGGTGATCGGGCAGTGACGCTGTCGCAGATCGTGCATCCAAACTTGCGTTGCAGGTTTGAACTGGACGGTAATTTTGACAAGCAGCGCCGGCTGATTGCCTACGCACTGATGCTCCAACCCGCGTGTGTGTAGTGCGATGACCCGCACGGCTCCGTGTTTTCTCCAACTCCGGCCTTCTCTCGGCGCGGATGATCGTCGCGAAGTGCGTTGCGTAAAGCAGTGGGAATGAAGCAATGAAGTACAAAGATCGTATTAGCGAACGCGAGTATCAGGACCGTCTCGAAAGTTTGATGAAGAACGCCCTCAATACAAATCTGCAGCCGCTGCGGGCACTCGAGACCGCAACCAAAAAGCGGAGAGCGCAGAAGAAGGTGGCAACCGATTCCGGTTTCATGAAATCAACGAAGAGAACTGCCGGCTAATGGTGCGCCCCCGCCGTTAGATCCGTAGGGTGGGTAAGCTTCGCTTTGCCCACCCTACGGAGCGCGATCTCCGTTACTGCTTCTCGATCCCGGCTTCCGTGATCAGCTTTTCCCACAGCACCAGCTGCTCCTTCACGAAGGCGTCGAACTCTTCCGGGGTGCCGGAGAACGCCTCCATGCCGCGCTCGGCGAGCTGGGCCTTGATGTCGGGCCGTTCGATCACCTTGCGGATTTCCGCGTTCAACCTGGTGACGACATCCTTTGGCATGTTGGCCGGGCCGAAATAACCCTGCCATGAGGTGATATCAAAACCCTTCACCGTGGCGTCCATGGTGGGCAGATGCGGCAGCAGCGCCGAGGGTTGCTTGGTGGTGACGGCGAGCGCCTTCAGCGCCTTGCCGTTGACATGGGGCAGGCCGGTCGGAACGTCGATGAACATCATCGAGACGCGGCCGGCGATCACGTCGGTCAGCGCCGGCGGCGAGCTCTTGTAGGGAACGTGAAGCAAATCGATCCCGGCGAGACGGGCGAACGTCGCGCCCGATACGATCGCCGAAGAACTGCCGCTGGCGTAGGAGTATTTGCCCGGCTCCTTCTTGGCGAGCGCGATCAGTTCGGCCACCGAATTGGCCGGAATGTCCGGGTGGATCACCAGCATGAAGGGCAGATCGCCGGTCCGCGCGATCGGGGTGAAATCCTTGACCGGATCGTAGCTCATGTTCTTCAGCAGATACGGATTGGCCGAATGCGACGTGTTGGTCGTGACAAACAGCGTGTAGCCGTCGGGCGCGGAGCGCGCGACATAGCTCGCCGCGATCGAGCCGTTGGCGCCCGCCTTGTTGTCGATCACCATGCTGACGCCGAGCGCGACGCCGAGTTCTTTCCCGATCAGGCGCGTCGTGGTGTCGGTGCCGCTGCCGGCGGCGAATGGCAGCACCAGCGTGATGTTGCGGTTCGGGTAGGGCGCCTGTGCGGCAGCCGTGGCGACCATCGCCAGCATCAGGGGAGCCACTGCGGCGACGTGCCGGTACCGTTTCCAAAACGCGAACATGTAGTTGTTTCCTCGGGTTATTTTTATGATGGATTGGCCGGCAAGCTAGCCTGCCGGGATCGAAGATGGAAGCCGGTAAGACGCCGCGCCGCAGGCCGCTCAGGCCTTCTTGGCCGAGGCTCTTCTGGAGGCGATCACCACGCCGGCCAGCACCAGCGCATAGCCCACCAGATGGAATAACCGCAATTGCTCGCCGAGCAGCAGGATCGCCATCGCCGAGCCGAATACCGGTACCAGGTGGAAGAACGGCGCAGCCCGATTGGGTCCGATCAGCGCCAGCCCGCGGTTGAAGAACAGATAAGCCAGCGTCGAGGGAAAGATCACGGCGTAGCCCAGCGTCGCCATCGAAATGAAGTCGAACTTAAGCGTGGCGCCGGTCGAGTATTCCCAGATCGAGAACGGCACCAGCATCAGCGCGCCGCAGCAGGTGGTGAATGAAATCAGCGACAGCGCGTGCGTCACCGGGCGGCGCGGGATCAGCGCCGAATACAATGCGAACGACACCAGGGAGCTCGCAAACATCAGGTCGCCGCGGTTAAAGCTGATATTGGCGAGCGCGCCAAAATCGCCACGCAGGATGATGGTCAGGACGCCGAGAAGCGAAATGGTGATGCCGGCGAGCTGCGCGCCGGTCAGGCGGATGCCGAACAGCGCCAGCGACCACAGCGCGACAAACAGCGGTCCCGACGACTGGATCAGAAGCGCGTTCAGCGCCTCGGTATATTGCAGGGCCCAATAGGAGATCGCATTGTTGTAGGCGAACCCGACGAACGACAGAAACAGCATCATCGGCAGATGCGCGCGCAGCACCGGCCAGTCCTGCTTCAGATGCGGCCAGGCAAAGGGCAGCAGGATCAGAAAGGTGGCGATCCAGCGGACGCAGGACAGCGTCAGCGGCGGCACGTGGCCGGCGACATGGCGCGCCAGCACGATGTTGCCCGCCCAGAACAGCGAGGTCAGGGTGAGCAAACAGATAAGGCTGATTGTTCAGCCACCGGACCGGATCGAGGGCAGGCGGCACTGGTGCGGGCTGGGTCATGGTCGCTGGTCGAGATAGGCCGGATTTTCCGCCACGCGACAAGTCCCATGCATGCAATGCTACAATGTCCCAAAATTGTCGCGAGGTACGTCGATGGCTGTGGATCTGCTGAACGTGAAGAGCCTGCAGGCGCTTGATCCGTTGGCGCCGGTGGTGATGGTGAACCTGATGCGGTTTCGCGAGCGTTCGCTCGACGGCGACGGTTCAGGCTGGGATGCCTATTTGCGCTACAGCGCCCTCACGGTGCCGATGATTAAGGCGCGCGGCGGCACGCTGCTGTGGACCGGTGACGCCACGGCGGTGGCGCTGGGACAGCAAGACGGCAATCAGTGGGACTATCTGGCGCTGGTGTATTATCCAACGGTGGCCGCCTTCATCGACATGATGACGTCGCAAGACTACGAGCAGCGTTGCGACCCGCACCGCACCAACGGCTGCGCCGAGCACGTCATCATCGCGACCAGGGAGGCGTACAGCAAATTCAAGATGGGATAGCGGGCCGTCATTGCGAGGAGCGAAGCGAGGAGGCAATCCACCTATCCCCGCACGGAGAGGTGGATTGCTTCGCTTCGCTCGCAATGACGTGGCGAGATTCTCGCCGGGAACTTCCTCACCGAAAGCTGATTATATGCGCGGAATGCCGGCGTCGTTGATCACTTTCGACCATTTGTCGGTTTCGGAAGTTATCAGCGCGCGCATTTCCTCCGGCGTGCTGCCGCGGACCTCGCCGCCGGTCGCCGTCTCCAGCGCCATTTTCGTCGCGGGGTCGGCCAGCATCGACTGGATCTCCGTGTTGAGCCGCTTGATGATGTCGGGCGGCGTGCCCTTGGAGACCAGTAGCCCCGCCCAGGTCCGGACATCGAAACCCTTGACGCCGGCTTCCTGCGCGGACGGCACGTTCGGCAGCAGTTTTGTGCGTGCGGGCGAGGTGACCGCGAGGCCGCGAATGGCGCCGCTTTCGATCTGGCCTGCGAGCAGGACGGTGGTCCCGACGATCACAGGGACGTCTCCGGCGAGCAGGGAGGTGACGGTCAGTGAGTCACCGCGATAGGGGACGTGCACCATCCTGGTGCCGGCGGTGATGTTCAAAAGCTCGCCGGCAAGGTGATGCGTACTGCCGAAACCGACCGAGCCGTAGCTCAACTCATCGGGCTTCGCTTTCGCGATCGCAATCAGGTCCGCCAGCGTCTTCGCCTTATGGTCGGCGCGAACCGCGATCACCAGCGCGTAATACACCATCGTCGACAGCATATCGAAACTGTCGGTGGGGCTATAGGCGAGCTGCTTGTAAAGCGCGCCCGAAATCGCGTGCGCCCCCGTGACGAGGCCGATCGTGTAGCCGTCCGGCGCGGATTTGGCGACGGCGTCTGCCGCGAGATTGCCGCCGGCGCCGGGCTTGGCTTCCACCACCACCGGCTGCCCCAGCCGCCTGGAAAGCCCGTCGGAGACGATGCGCGCCATGGTGTCGGCGGCGCCGCCCGCCGCAAAACCGTGCAGCAGCCGGATCGGCCGGTTGGGATAGGTTTGCGCGGCGGCGATGCAAGGCGCCAGGCAGGCCAGGCTGAGCGCGGCGGCAGCGATGCAGCAGCGCAGGGCAAACCATCGTCCGCTTAGGACGTTCAACGATCGAACCATCTGTTTCATCCCTGATGTCTGTTTTCTTGAACGTCAGCTCCGGCGGTGGTGATGCGGCGCGATTACTTCACCCCGCGTATTGTCGGAGAAAATTCGCTGGCTTCCTTGGCGGGGCCGACGCCCCAGACGTCGCGTGGCAATCCCACCCAGGTCTTCGGCCGCTGCGGACGATCGCGATGCCAGGGACGCGGCTCGAAATAGCCGAGCTCTTCGTCGAGCATGAGGTCCATGCTGTAATAGAGCTCGATCAGATAACGATCGGGATTGTGGTGGTAGACCGCCACGTTGTGGCCGGGCCCGTGCCGTACCGGTCCCCAGAGGATCTGAAATTTGTTGCGTCCGAGCAGATCGCAGGCCTGATGCATGTGCGAGGCGTCGCGCAATTCGAACGCCAGATGGTGGATGCGCGCCTCCGCGCCGCGTGCAAAATTCATCGCGTGATGTTCGGGGCCGCAACGCAGGAAGACGAAATTTTCCTCGATCCGGTCGGAGACACGGAAGCCGAGAAGGTCGCCGAAGAATTTCGCGGCCCGTTCCGGGTCGGGTGTATAGAGCGCGACGTGACCGAGCTTGGCGACCGCCAGACCGCGGATGGGTTCGACCGGCTTGCAGAAATCCCACCGCGAGAACAACTCGATCTGAAGCCCGTCGGGATCATTGAAGACCAGCGTCTTCGGGATTCCGGGCGCCGTGTCGCTCCTGACCTCCGACTTGATGTTGAGGCTTGCAAGCGACTTCTGCAGATCGGAGAGGTCCAGGCCGGGCGCAACTTCGTAGGCAATGGCGGTCAAGCGCGAGGCCGCGCCGTGCTCGAGAACGAGCGTGAGTTCGTCGGACTCCGTTCCGAGAATAATCCGGCGGTCGTCCCGCCCAATCACGGCGAGCCCGATGATGGATTGGTAATAATCGAGTTGCGCCTCGACGTTCGGGCTCGCAAAGCTGACGTGTCGCAGTCGCTTGACCTTGATCATCTCGTGGCCTCTTTGAATCCGGCAAACTTCCTGGCGGCGCGGGCGTCCGGCCCGTCTCAATCCGGGGTCATCACGATCTTGCCGAACGCCGCGCCGGAATCGAGCAGTTCGTGCGCGGCGCGCACTTCCGAGAGATTGAAGCGTTTGAAGATCGACGGGCGAATGGCGCCCTCGGCGAGATAGCCGATCATCTTGCGCATGATCTCGCGCCGGCCTTCGCGGTCGTGATCATAGATGTGAAAGGAAAAGCAGCGGATCGCGGGGCAGATATCGAGATATTTCCGCATCTCGCCCATCAGGTTTTCGGTCGGCAGGCCGGCGAACGCATTGTAGGAGACGATGGTGCCCCATTTATCGAGCGCGCCGAGATAGGAATAGAATTCCGGGCCGCAGACGTGATCGAGCACCAGGCTGACGCCGCGTCCGCCGGTCAGGGCGCGGGTGCGGGCGACGACGTCCTCATCGCGATAGAAGATCACCTCATCCGCGCCCATCTTCCGCGCATAGGCGGCCTTCTCCTGCGTGCTGACGGTTCCGATCACCTTCATCCCGGCGAGTTTTGCAAGCTGGACGAGGGACGTGCCGACGCCACCGGCTGCGCCGACGATGAGGGCGGAGTGGGGCGGGGTACTGGAGCCGCAATTGTGGAGTAGCGCCCAGGCGACCTGATAATTGGGCAGGCAAACGGCGTCCTCGCATGCGACGTTTTCGGGCAGCACGTGCACGGCGTCCGCCGGCGCGGCGACGTACTCGGCATAGCAGCCGCCGCGCTGAGCAAGGTCGCGCGCGCTCAGGAGCACCCTCTGGCCGACGGAAATCCCGGCCACCTGCGAGCCTATGGCTTCGATCTCGCCGGCAACGTCGTTGCCTGGGTTGGCCGGCAGCGGCGGCATCCATTTGTAGACGCCGCTGCGGATCAGCTTATCGGGCTGGCCGACGCCGAAGGCTTTTGCGCGGATCAGGACTTCCCGCTCGCCCGGCGCCGGCATCGGCGCGTCGGTGTAGTCGAGCGCCTCCGGGCCGCCAGGGCGATGCACCAATACCGTTTTCATCCGCGCGCCCCCTATCCCTTGGGTCGATTTTGATCTATTTTCGAAAATATCTCCTATTGCGAAAATTATTGCAACGGGATTCTTTTGGGCTAGGATCGCGGGCTTCCCGCTGGCGAGAGAATCAATGACGACGACAGCCCTCAAGGCGCGCAAGGAGTTCGGAAAGACGCTCGCCGCCGACATTGCGCACCGGCTGCGCAACGAGATCGTCACCTGTCAGCTCAAGCCGGATGAATCGCTGAAGTTCGACGCCCTGCGGCTGTCGTTTGGCGCCAGCTTCACCACCCTGCGCGAAGCCCTGACGTTGCTGGCCGCCGAAGGCCTGGTCGTCGCCGAGGAACAGCGAGGCTACAAGGTCGCGCCGGTCACGCTGGATGATCTGTCTGATCTCGCGCATGCGCGCATCCTGATCGAGGTCGATCTGATCCGGCGGTCGATCGAGAATGGCGATGATGACTGGGAAATAAGGGTTATTTCGTCCCTGCATCGGCTCGCCAAGATCGAGGAGCGGGCGCCTGAAAACTACCCCGTCAACGTGGAATGGAAATCGGCGCACCGCCAGTTCCATGAGGCGCTGGTCTCGGCGTCAGGCTCGCCGACCTTGCTTGCCGTGCGAAATTCCCTGTTCGATCGCGCCGAGCGCTATCGCAATCTGTCGGCGTTGTTCCGGCCGCATCCGCGCGACAAGACCGGCGAACACCGGGCCCTGATGCAGGCCGCCATCAGCCGCAATGCCGAGCAAGCCTGCAGTCTGATACGCACGCACATCCAGACCACCTCCGACAACGTGGCGAAATACGCCTCCGGCGTGATCGGATCCCACTGACGGCGTGGCCGCCGGTCCAAGCTGGCCCATTCCCACAAAAGGCAGGCTGAGATCGCTCAAGCGATGATTTTTAGTTGCGTTCAGCAATATTTTCGAAAATAGTAGGTTTAAGCGAAATTCAGCCCACCAACGAGAAGGATATCTGTCGCATGCGGCTGCTCTCATTTCTGAACAATGGCCGGGAGACCTGGGGAGCGATCGTTGGCGACGGCGTCGTCGACCTCGGCAGCAAGCTGTCCCACGCCACGCTGCAGGACTTCATAGCGAGCGCGGATTTCGACAAGCGCGATCATATCGTCGGCGGCTTCAAGCCGGACCTGAAACTGGCCGATATCAAGTACCTTCCAGTCATTCCCCGGCCCGAAAAGATCGTTTGCGCCGTGCGCAATTATCTCGACCACCACCAGGAGGCGGTGGCTCACGGCATGCAGCGGGAGATCACGGCATTTCCGCCGATCTTCCTGCGGGTGTGGCGCTCTCAGGTCGGCCACAACGCGCCGGTGATCCGCCCCAAGGTATCGACCCATCTGGATTGGGAGGGCGAACTCGCCGTGATCATCGGCAAGCCCGGCCGCCATATTTCCGAGGCTGACGCCATGCAGCACGTCGCCGGTTACTCGATCTACAATGACGTCAGCGTGCGTGATTATCAACGGCACGCCCAACAGATCGCCGCCGGCAAGAATTTCGTCGGCACCGGCCCGTTCGGGCCCTGGATGGTAACGACGGATGAGCTGCCCGATCCGACGAAACTCAAGCTCGAGACTCGCGTCAACGGCAACGTCGTTCAAAAATCGGATACTTCGTTCCTGATCTTCTCGATTCCGCGCCTGATCAACTACGCCTCCGAGATTTTTGATCTCATGCCGGGTGATGTCATTGCCACGGGCACGCCGGCCGGCGTCGGTTTTACGCGCAAGCCGCCGATATTCCTGGTGCCGGGCGATGTCGTCGAAGTCGAAGTGGAGAAGATCGGCGTGCTGCGTAATCCCGTCGTCGATGAGCGCGCGCCATCGTGACGGCTTACGATATCCGCAAGACGCAGGTTTCGATCGAGGAAATCTGGCACGAGCGCGGGCCGCGCCGGGCGCAGCCGCTATTGATCGGCACCGCGCTCGCCGTCATCAACAATCCCTATGCTGGCCGCTATGAGCCGGACCTGATGCCGTTTCAGGCTGACTTGCGCGATCTCGGCCGGCAATTGGCCAGAACGCTGTGCGAGCGGCTGGGCGACAAGGACGCCATCGAAGCCTATGGCAAGGGCGCGATCGTCGGCGGTGACGGCGAACTTGAGCATGGCGCGGTCTGGCACGAGGCCGGTGGCGCGGCGATCCGCGAAGTGATCGCGCAGGCCAAGGCGATCGTGCCTGCCGCCAAGACCGTCGGCGCGATCGGCACCCGGCTGATGGTGCCGCTCGGCCACATCGAGGCAGCGTATGTCCGGAGCCATTTCGGCACCGCCGAGATGACGATCTGGGACGCGCCGCGGCGCGACGAAATCGTGTTCGGGCTTGTGATGGCGACCGGCGGCCGGACGCACGCGCGCATCGGCGGGCTATCGGTCGACGCGATTTCAGTGCACGACGGGCAACGATAGCCTTTAGAACTTCCGCACCAGGTCCGGCGTGATCTCGCCGATCGAGCGAATGCCAAGCAGCGCTAAGTCGCGGTCGATCTCGGCTTTCAGCAAACTGATCGCGCGCTGCACACCCGCTTCGCCGCCGGCGATCGCGGCATAGAGGAACGGGCGGCCGATCCAGACGAAGTGCGCACCGAGCGCGAGCGCCTTGATCACGTCGGTGCCTCGGCGGATGCCGCCATCGACCATGATCGTCATTCCCTTGGCTTCAGCCGCGATCTCCGGCAGCGTGCGCAGGCCCGACATCGTGTAGTCGAGCTGGCGGCCGCCGTGGTTGGACAGCATCACGCCGTCGACGCCGCTCTCGCGCGCCATGCGCGCATCCGCCGGCGAAACCAGCCCCTTGACGACGAGCTTGCCCTTCCAGCGTTTGCGGATCAACTCGACATGCTTCCAGGCGAGCTGGTCGCGAGCGCCGATATTGCGCATCAGGTTTTTCGCCATCACCGGAGGCCCGCGCTTGGCGTCCATGTTCTCGAAATGCGGCATGCCGAAATTCTTCACGGTGCGCGCCCAAGTGCCGAACAGCCAGTGCGGATGGGTGACCGTATCCCAGGCGACGCGCGGCGTGATCGCGAGCGGCACCCGAAAACCGTTGCGGATATTGTTCTCGCGGTTCGGCGGCACCGGCACGTCGGCGGTGACGACGAAGGTGTCGTAACCGGCCGCCGCCACGCGATCGACCAGCGGCTCGATCCGTTCCGGGAGGCCTGCGAGATAGGCCTGATACCACGCTGCCTGATTGGCGGCGCGCACATCTTCCAGCGTGATCAGCGACGAGGCGCTGAGAATCATCGGCACGTTCTCGGCCTTCGCCGCCTTTGTCAGCACGATGTCGCCGCGATAGGCGCACAGCGCCGAAGAGCCCATCGGCGGAATGCCGAACGGCGAGGCATAGGTCTTGCCGAACAATGTTGTGGTCTGGTCGCGGCCGGAGACGTCGTTGAGCACGCGCGGCACAAAGCCGTATTCGTCGAAGGCCTTGCGATTGTCGCGAAGCGCAGCGTCGGTCTCGGCGCCGCCAGCGATGTAGCCATAGAGGAATTTCGGAATCCGGCGCCGCGCGACAGGTTCGAAATCGTCGAGCGAGAGATATTTTTGCAAAGAGCGCGGCACCGTGCTCTCGGTGCGGGTCACGGTGGTGGGCGGCGCGGTCAGGCTTGCGGATTTGTCGAGCACGTCGGGCGTTCCATTTTTTGGTTGTTTTTGTGGAGGCAGGTTAGCGCCGGGGCGGCGGCCCGCCAAATTTCTGGCCGGCCTTGTTGACGGATGCGCTGACGTCGCCGAGCATTTTGCGCGTCTCGGCGATCAATAGCCCGGATTTCTTGTCGAAACTTTCGATCAGCTCGCGCATCGAGATCACGGTCGGCAGCAATTCGCCGCCATATTTGTCGCTGGCGAGGCTGCCGAGAAAATCCTTGGTCTTGGATAGCGCACCGTCGACGGCGGCGACGCCGTTTTCGGCGGTCGCGATGATGCTGCTGATCTTCTCGCCGTCACCGGACAGCGAGGCGGTGAACGTCTCGAAATTCAGCAGCGTATCTTTCACCGCCACCTCATTGTCGGCGATTACCTTGTCGACGTTGCGCAGCGCCGCACGGATCTTTTCCTGGGTGTTGAGCGTCCCGTCCGGATCGGCGGTCAGTTCGGGAATGCCGTCCGGGCCCTTTTTCGGCGGCGGCGCCTCGTCCGAGCCGCCGGTGAAGGAGATCGCGGCGATACCCGTCAGTCCCTGAAA
>Ga0307509_10011752_pt1 | contig 10558 bp, 4 predicted proteins | sample 10_EM_MG_FD_202245 | JGI IMG/M metagenome (GOLD analysis project Ga0307509, IMG submission 202245) | Populus trichocarpa ectomycorrhiza microbial communities from riparian zone in the Pacific Northwest, United States - 10_EM | ecosystem: Host-associated > Plants > Roots > Unclassified | place...
ATTTTCTGCTATGTGTGTATGTGGATGAAGAAAGATTGATATGGGTTGGTTTCTTTTATTATAATATGTGATGCAGTGAAGAAAGGAAATGCAGACTCAAGAAGTTCCTCCAGGTTATGATCCTGTTGTTCCTACAAAGCCAAAAACTAAATTTGTTAAAAGGGGAATGAAAGAAAGAAGTAAAAGCGGCTTCAGAAAAATAACCATAGGTTTTTTCGGTTTTGGACCTCAAAAACCGAACCCAAACCGAACCGAAATCGGTCGGTTTGGACCGGTCCCGGTTCGGTTTGGGTCCTCTTTTTTTTTTTCTCCTTCCGGTTTGGTTGTTTTTTGAAGGTAAAAACCGAACCGAACCGAAAATGATCACCCCTAGTTTTTCTTATCATTTTTATGCTTTGATATTCCTTCCAAATCTAGAGCTTAGGTTCATCTTGTTGAGAGATATTTGAGTTACATAATCTTTAGTTCAAAAATCTTATTTAGAAATGCATCTAAACCAATATGGTGTTGTTGAAATATTTGTTGGCATATTGCAAATATCCTAGTTGCACAATTAAAGAGCAATAAAACCTTAAGAACAAAGGATTCATTCTTAACAACAATAAAAGAGTCATTATTTTAAATTGCTTCAATAAGTACCCTTCTTGTTTTAATTTAAACATAACTAGTTTTATTATTAGTATGAATGCTAAGATTTTATATATATATCAATTGCAAATTTGAATATATGCTTAATATGCATGCTAGTATTCTATTACTATTTCTATGTTGAAAGCATGATTGTCATTAGTTATGCTTTTACATGTTTATAGTTTTAAACATGTATAAACTCTAGGTTTTTGTTGGACATTTTTTATTTAGCATGTCTTTGTGATGATAAACTAAATATCTTTGCTCGCTAGTCTATCATATATATTTACAAAATTTGATTTTACAAATTTATTTTTAATGCCAAAAAAATACAAACATTGTCAACATATTTTTTACTGTGAAGAAAAATTTTAATTGTTGATTTAAAAGTAAACATATGAAATTAACAAAATAAATTAAAAATTATATATGTCAAATAATGTCAAAAAAGTTTGTAACGCTAACTAAAGATCAAGTCCCTAAACTAAGAAAAATATGCATATTAAAATATTCAATATTGTGACACGCAGAGTTTCAAAAAAAAAAACAATTTATTGAATTATACAACAATATTTTTTTTAAGAAAAGCAATAACTTCAACTCGAGTGAAAAATATTTGTAGTTATACTTCTCCTATTAATATATATTTTTCTCAAAAAAAATTATCCTAAGTTTTTAATCTATTAAAAATAGAAAGCAATTAGAATAAATATAAAAAATGGAGAATTTGAAATAATGATTTAAAAAAAATCTCTAATTAAAACCTTTTTATCTCATTAAAGCTTTTTTTTTTTTTTTGAATTGTTTTCACTAGAATATTTATTTTTCATGTGTTGATAATTGTAAGCTCATCACACTCCTTACACGTTGGCGAGGGTAACTTTTTTATATTTATTTTTTATTTAATTTTATGATAATAAAATTAGTTGTGCAAAGGAAAGATATCGAATAAAATCTACGAAAAATATTCTTAAAAAATCATGAAATACTATTCAAAAAGAGTGTTTGCAGATATTAACAAAAAAAAAACTATAATCTTATAAAAAAAAGTAAAATTCATTAAATGGTATTTAACAAAACATATCCTAAATATATATCTAATATTTAATTTTAATGAATTAAAATTAAAATTGTACAAAAAAAAACATAAAGTCCTTTACAAACATAAGCTAGGCCCTTATGGCTGGTTGAGTCATCAAGTCTAGCTCAGAAAACAAAAGGCTAGACACGTGCTCGCTTGGAAGGGCATATCCAGACACTTGACCCTTTGTTTTTTTTTTTTTTTTCAAATAGACAGATGACGTGTTTTCTATTTATTTTTTAAAGATAAAACAACAAACTAGTCAGACATTCTAAAACCCCTAAATTGGTCCCAAAAAAATTAAAATGGATAAAAGAATATTTCTTAGCTGTGACAAATTTTTATAGTAAGATGAAGGTTAAAAAACACTTCAATGAAACTTTCATTATCAAATGAAACTCGAGGATACCATAATTGACCTTTTTTAATGCTAAAATGAGGTCAAATGATAATTTTCTCTATCCTTAATTGTTTTCTAAAAACTCTCTCTCTCTCTCTCTCTATGCTAAAATGAGGTCAAATGATAATTTTCTCTATCCTAAAAAACTTAGAGATTAAAATGTAAAAAGAAATAAAGTTTGGAACCAAACCTTATATTTTCAAACTAAAAGGATCAAGCATGAAAATGAGAAAATTCTTTAGGCAAAAATCTTAAAAAAGATACGGCTTGAATAGTAATTAAAAAAACCTTGTATTGTTGCCACTTTGTCTAATTTGGTCCCTGAATTGTTATTTTTTGCGAAGTAATAAAATCTTCCTGGCACTGCAACATATCATATAGAAAGAAAATAAAAACAAATCATGAAGTTCAATTCCAAGTCCATACAATATAGAAGGAAAGATTTGAAAAAAAAAACTAAAAGTTTACTGACTGTAATAGAAAAGTCATTAAAGGATTAAAAAAGAGGGAGAATATTGAAACAAATCATGCAGCCCAATTTCAAGTTAGCACAATATAAAATAATGAATTTGAAAAAAAAAAAATTCAGTGACCTTAGTATAAAAATCTTCAAAAGATCAAAATAAAAAGAAAATATTATTTCAATCTATAGTGTTTTCTTTTAAGAAAACACTTATCCCTTTTAAGTGTGTGAATGTATAATTAAAACAAACTATTATAAAGTAATGATGATTATTTATTAAAATTATGATGGTAACTCAATGTAATCCTTATGTTATATTGAAAAACATATATAAAAAAACCATCGCGATTACATTTGATATTTAGAAGTTTTTTCTTTATAGATGATGAAATGTTGTTTTATCATTGTATAAAAATTAAGAGTGAAATACTTTGGACCCTTTCATGCTATAAAAATAAACAATTTAATTTCTCTTAATATATACTAGATTATTGGGTGTGCTATGTTGAAAAAACAAATATTGTAAAAAAATATCCAAGCTACAAGGAACTCTCATGCATTGTTATTAAATTGTGATAAATGAGTCAAACTTAAAACCGTTTGACCTGTTTTCTTGTCTAACCTAGATTTTTAATTAAACCTTTTGAAAGTTGATTTGACATGACTCAATTGACTTAGCGAATCAAAAAATAACTCTGATGATCAATAAAACATGATTTGAGTTTTAAAAATTTTCAAGATAATATTTTATTTCAATATCGATATGGTGATGTATTGGATTGACCTAGATTTTGCGGCTTAATTAACCCGTCAAACTCGTGACTCTAATCATGTACTTCACTAGGTTTAATAAATATTTTTTTAATTATTTTTATTCAGTTATATAATAATAAAAATAAAAACTCGCAAAATCAAGCACCAACTAAATATTAGAATATTTGTTTAAAATTACAATAATCTTAAAGAAAGTAAACCAAAATAAATTATGATATCCAATTTAAAACCAATTAGTTGTTTGAGAATGAGATTAAAAACAAAAGCCAATAGAAAAACAAAAGAAAGAAAAAAAAAATAAAGGACATGCTTCACGGTTCATTTGAACAATGCAACCATGTAATTTCAACTCAATTCTTTTAATGTTCTTAGTAACAAAAGGAGAAATATGACACCTCATCACGATGACTAGTAGTACAATGAGAAAAATTGTACTGCACCATTTAGTTTGAACAAGCAAACTTGCATGTGCTATGTTGCTCAGATCAAAAGTTATTTTTTACATAGAGAAAGAAAGAAAGTGCGATCACTGTCAACCTCCTTTTTAGATAGAAGAAAATTTCATAATGTGAATTGAAAAGTTGATTTGTGTATTTCATCAAATTAATCAAGAATTATATTTGCAAATAAATGTTTGAAAGAGATGTTGATGCTAATTAAAAATAAATTAACAAAATTATAAAATAAAATTTTTATAGTAGCTCTAGACTCATTTACATTGTGGATTGGAATAATAAAATTATAATATTGTTCTTCTCAAAAAAAACAATTGACCTTTGCAGTGGGGTTAATAAGGTATTTTTGTTTTTTTTTCACAATAAAATGACACAATTACCCTTTAAAACAAAAAAATATTAAATTATCATGTAGGGGCTCCTTTGACTTTTTTCTTTCAATAGCACAATAAAGTGACCAAATTTCCTTTAATTTCATGTTATCTTAGGCTTACAACTAGGGGCTCTTTGATCATTTCATTATATATTTTTTTTATTATCAAGTTAGATCGGGGAAAATGTAGTATTATAGCAAAGTTAAAATATTATTTAATATTAAAAAAATATTAACATGTGATGTTCATGTGGATGTGCATGGCTACATCCATGCTTTTTGGACGACGTGTTGGCTTATTTGGTGGCCAAACATTGTCTTTCATGACGATGTTTGAATCTTCACAATGACTCTTCCATCATTAGGCGACAGGTGTGACCAACATCCCTATGGTTTGACATTGATGATCTTTTCTTCTTTTTATTTTCTATTTCTTTTCTCTTTCCTCGATTTACATTTTTGGCCCTACAAAGTTTCAAAACAGTTATTCAATTTTTTTTTTTTTTAGATTTGATTCCTGCTTTTTTTATTACTATTTTTTCATTCTAAATAATTCATGGAATTAGAATTTTCTTTCCATACCATCTTCTTTTGGTTTTTTCTATCAGTTAAATATGATCCAAATTCTTTTTATTGTTATTTTTGTTTTATCATTTTTTTATTGAATTTATTTTTCGATTGTATTCCTCAACATTTTATTTTATTTTATTTTTAGATTTGACCAGTAATCTTTTAATTGCTATTTATTTTATTTTAAATCTTTTTTTATTGAAAACTTCGTTTTCAATTCCATCTCTTGACATTTTATTGATCAAGAATTTGGCTTGATGATTGACTCGAGTTTGCCTTGATTGGGATAATTCTGACCTCAGGACCCGGATCACAGGTTTGAAAGGTTAGTCTCAGTTGACTTATCCCTTTTTTCTAGGTTTTTGTTTTACAATTGATTTTTTTGATTTTATCACTCTATATAGTTATTCTGATCTCATATGTTGGGTTGCAGGTTTTGTGACTTAACTCAGGTTGATTCGAGCCAAGTTTTTTTTGTTTTATTTATTTACTATTGTCTCAAGCCAAGTTTGTTTTATTTTAGATGATTTTTAAAATTGATTTTTTTTATGATCTCATCACCCTTCAATTTTTTTTCCTATTAGATTTGATCCGCATTTATTTTATTGCTACTTTTTTCTTCTATTGATATTTTTTTTAATTGATTTTTTTTTTAATTTCATCTTTAAATATCAGTCAAAGTTTTTTTTTTTTTGAGATGGTTTTTAAAATTGAGTTTTTGTTTTCTAATAATCTCATCATCTTTCAATTATTTTTCCTATCAAATTTGATCCTTATTCTTTTGATTGCTATTTTTGTACTTTGGTAGTTTTTTTAATTGATATTTTTTTTTAATTTCATCCTTAAATATTAAATTGGTTGGGAGTGAAGCTTATTGATTGAATTCGGGTCTAGTATTTCCCGGGTTACAATATGATCCTCCTTAAGTTTTTTTTTTTCCTATCAAATTTGATCTCTATTCTTTTTATTACTATTTTTTTACTTTTCCAAATTTTTTAAATTGATTTTTTTTCTATTTCATCACTCAATATTAATTTGACTGGGAATTGAGCTTTTTACTTAAGTCCAAGTCTAAGATTTCACACGTTGCGAGTTTTGAAGATCAATCAATGTTTTAGAGGTTCACCTAGGTTTTCTTTGTTTTTCTTTTTTAATTTTTTTAAGCTCATGTTTTTTTTAGTTTCATCCTAGGTTTTCTTTGTTTTTCTTTTTTAATTTTTTTTAAGCTCATGTTTTTTTTAGTTTCATCCTTTAACATTTATTAAGCTGGACACTAAGCTCTATTATTATTTTTTTTCTTTTTATAACATGTTTCATTAATTTTAAAAATGACTTGGGTTATATTGATTCTTTTTATTTGTCGTTCTTTTTGTAATTTGCTTTAGTAATTTTTTGAAATTGATATTTTTTTTGATTTCATCCTTTAACATTAGATTAATTGAGATTTTTTTTTCGTTTCATTGTTCAAGGTTAAAGTTTTTTGATATTGGGTTTCGTGATTTTCTTCAATTTCTTTACTATTCATTTATCTTGGTCCCATCACTTAGACCATAGGTTAGTTAGGTTAGCCAAGATTGCTTCAAATTTTTTTATTTAATTTAATATTTTTTATGTTTTATTCTTAAACATTAAGTTGTTTTAAAATTAAATTTCATAATCTTTTCTATTTTGTTTTTTATTGTATTATCTTATTTGTATAATCTGAGTTGTAAAAGTTTGGTTAGCTTCCAAGACTTGCTGTTTTTTCTTGCAAGGCATTAACCTTTCTCCCTATTTTTTACATGTCGACATTTCAACATGTAAGGTTGATTCTATTTTTTTTTTATTTTTACTTTTTTCAGTCCTCGAATTGTGGACATACTGATTACTTTGTTTTTTTTCCCATGCCAACATTTTCTTTAACAAACTGAAAAAATAAATCTATAGGTATTTTTTTATAGCATGCCGACAAACATTTTCATGTGGAACATTGTAAGATAAGCATGTGGTTTTAGCTGGGGATGGACAGCAATGAAACATTTTTTTAGGTTGACCCTTTTTTACGCAAGACCTGGCCTCCTGTCCATATCAAGGCCAAATTTAATAACTATGCTCCCAGGGATGGCAATTGGAGATGACAGCTGCATACGTACCTTCTATGCAGCATCTCTGACCACCCCACAGGCAGCTGCAAGAGAATCAAGAGTATATTTGAAATTATAATAGTGATGATAGTTAAAAATATTTTTTTATTTATTTAGAAATATATTAAAATAAAATTTTTTATTTTTTAAAAATTATTTTTAATATTAACATATTAAAATAATTTAAAAATAATAAAAAAAATTCATTTAAAAAAAAATCTGAAATAACGCGGTGTACAAACACGCCCTAAAAAAGCACTGCTCCCACTCAAGCCTGTTGTCCCTGTTTAACGTAGAAGAATGTTAAATTGCAATTGTTGTACTCTTAGGTTTCAAAAAATGTGTAAAAATAAAAAGCTATCTTGTCATTTTCTTCGCTATTTTCTTCGATTTTGCACTAGGCGTATCAAGTGACGATGTGAAAGAATTGCAGTGTCTGTACAGTGTTTTCTACCCTCAATTTAAATTGTTGCGTCCATAACTGAATTACATTTGACTCTTGTCGAGTGAGATTTTTTTCAATTGATTTTCTCTAGGCGTACTAAGTACTTCTTCTGCATGTACCCTTTCATACAGGAATGCCCACCAAACAAGAAACTAAAAAGACGAGCTTGGACTTGGGCAGAAAGGAAGCCTTCTTGTTGGCTTGGTCCAATATTTCTCAGGGAGGAAGAAAGGTGCCTTCGTTATTGTGTGTTATGTTAGAGGCATATAGCTAGCGGTGATTACAAAGGCAAAGAAAAAAAGGACTTAAAATTCTATGTTATTTATATTACTGCCATCCCCCAGTTGTCTTCCTTCTTATGGTGAGAGATAAGATGCATGACATTAGCGAACCGGGAACCAATTCCTTCCTGTGACAGAGACTTTGCTTCAAATGTTTCCACGCGTTCAATTTGCATGTCCTTGTGGGCGAAGAAAGTTCGAACTTTTTGCACAGTTTTCGTCTAAAGGTTTCAGAGAAAACTATCCTTGTCCTTCTTCACAAGAAGACATACCTGTCCGTAGGAAAATCATTTCCTCAAAAACGTCACCAAGAAACAAAGACGCCTCCATGCAAAGTCTAGTTAAGCTTCTGACTTGAAATACCAGACAATCAATCTCAAATGTGAAGAATTCTCTTCTCTCCATCCCATACCTTTGGGCTTTCTTTTGTTATTACCCCACTATTTGTAACACAGCGAAGACATTCAGAACTAGCCAGAAAACCTAAAATCAAAACAAGATACCAATACCAATAACTAGACATAGAGTCCTCCGGTCCTTATCCCGTAGGCTCTTCAGAGATTTTGTTCTTTGGCTTACAAACAACAGTGCCCGGTAGAGCAGCTGGACAACGGTTTTGGGTACTGGAGTTTGGTGCGATAATAGTTTGTCCACGAAAACTTAGTGAGCTAGATATTTATCGATCGTACCCTCTTAAGACCTCAAGACTTGTCTGCTTTGCATTGAAGTCTGGTTTAATCATTCAATGGGTAATTACTCCGGAAGAATGGGGTCTCAATCCCCATTCCTCGAGATTGCTCTGTACTTTCTATTTCTCTCCCAATACATATAACTATTCTGACTATATTAATGCTTACAAAAGAGCATTTTGTTACGACAACAGTGTCGATAAGCATAGCTAGTTTGTTCAATTTCAGCAGGACAAAAAATCTTCACTTTTCTAGACTATTTCCAATTTTGGTATTATAAATGGGATATTTTCCTAATTCGAATATCAGTCTCCATAAAATCTTAAGAGTAATAAGTGTTTTGTATAGAAAATTATAAAGTTGTTATAATTATGATATTCCTACTATATATATTAAAGCATTGTTCCTAAATATTCTTGGTCAATATTTTATTAAGATTGGACATCAGTTAGAGCTGTTGAGACCGGGTTATATTATGTTCTTTTTTTTTAAAAAAAAGGAAGCAGTTGCTTTCATAAACTGAGATATGAAGGATACGTAAAACTAATATGCAAGTGCTTGTAATATGACATGTACACTGAACTAACCTACAATAAAATTCTATATGGAGAGATCATTTATACCTATAAAAAAACTGATGTGATAGTTGTTTAAGTAATCATTAGACTTGAGATCACTAAGTTATCTTATATAAGAAGTGTTATATTTGTTCCTAGTTATTTGTTGTCCTAATTAAGGGTAACAAACATATATATGTTGGATATAACATAAACTATATATAAAGTATTTGATTAATCAAGAGAGGATTCATCACCCTAGAAATGTTTCATCTATTCTCAAATAGTATTGATTGTGAAATCCTTGGTCAATATGGAATGAGATTTGAAAACAATTTCAAATCTTATTTAAGGAATTAATAACTATAGTGTTGAGAACAAAAAGAATTTAACAAAGCAGATATCCTTCATGCTATAATGTTTAAATTAGAATATTCTTGATGAAAGGATAATAATTACATTAAGAAAGTGGTCACTGAAAGGTGAAGTCATACCACTTATGACTTTTCTAATATTTGAGGGATCATAATAGATTTCTAGACATTGTAATTGATCTTCAAATGTAAATCAATCAATTGTTGAATTGATAATAAATTAAATTATTTAATTTATTTAATCCTATTTTATTTAAGATTATGATTTATATTTGGGCTAATTTATTAGGGAACCTAATGAGTCACACATATAAGAACTATTAGTTAGAAATTAAAATGAGATGATTAATTAAGTGTGACTTGATTGTAAATAAGTTTTTAAAATTGATGATTAGAGTGTAATTAATACAAGAGATTACAATTCTAGACCTAGAAACAATCAAGTAAGGAATTGATTATATAAATTTTTAAAATTAGCCTAAAATAATATATGTGATATTATTTAAGGGAAAACTTGATATTTTGTCATTTATGAAGTTTTTAGGTTTTATTTATAAATTGAAAGCTATGTTTTTTATTTTCTATACATCATAGTACAATAATACAGTACAGAAACACATAAATACAAAAAGAAAAGAGCTAGTAGTTAAATTTATAGCAATCATTCTCTCCTAAAAGAGTTTGCAATAATCCAATCTTGAAAGCAATTATTCAAAGTTGAAAATAATATCTAATCTTCGGGTAATTTTTGTATAAACCCTAAAAAACTTTAAATCTATCTAATGAGATCCTTGAGACTCAAAAAAAAAATTAATTTATCATTAATTTTTGTTGCATGTATACCTTTTAGAAAACCCAGAAGTTTGGTAAGGTAAAGAAATTGGTTAGTGATATTGGAGAGAGTGAGGTTGAGGGTGGGTTAAGGAATTTGGTTAGTAGGGTTAAGGCATTGGTGTATTTGATGGTAGATGATTATTTGTTGGCTCTAAAAGAATATGGTGATCATATTAAATACAACAACAACAACTCAACCGTTTGGACAGAAACATATACTCAAAGTGTGTTTGGTTGTGTGGTTGCTTCTGCGTTTGAAGCAACCACAACAACTCAACCGTTTGGTAATGCTCCAACAACAGATTTATACTGGTGGGCCCTACTATTAATTGTGGCACAGCCACAAGTTTACAAGAAGCAGCTCTTTGCTGCTTCTTGTGCTGGGAAAACTCATGAAAAGTGGAGCCATGCTCCACTGTTCATGGGTTTTCTTCAATGAACAGTGGAGCATGCCTCCACTGTTCATGGGTATTCTTCCATGAACAGTGGAGCATGCTCCACTATTCTGG
>Ga0307509_10011753_pt1 | contig 10557 bp, 9 predicted proteins | sample 10_EM_MG_FD_202245 | JGI IMG/M metagenome (GOLD analysis project Ga0307509, IMG submission 202245) | Populus trichocarpa ectomycorrhiza microbial communities from riparian zone in the Pacific Northwest, United States - 10_EM | ecosystem: Host-associated > Plants > Roots > Unclassified | place...
TAAGATTGAAGTAACGAGGTCTCGATGAGTAATTGAGATTCGGTATAAAAAAAATAAATAAATAGTGAGAATGATTTAATTCGTTATAATATGAGGGTGTTACAGTTTATTTAGCACCTTCTAAAAATCTTGGGCAATGAAATTTTTTTATTTTAATTTTGTATTCTTTTTCTTTAAAACTTTTATGTTTTAGTTTAAAATTTTATTTTTTTATATTTTTAAGTCCTTGAATTGAGGGGTAGCTAAAAAATGATAAAGAATAGAGAAAATAATTAGTTAATGAGATTTTGTTAAAAAAAAAAAATCCAAATTTTCATGTCAATATGTGTTTTCTAACAAGAGGAGTGTCACTAAGGTGTTTTTAAGCTTTCATTTTACTAAAAGAAATAGATTATGGTTTAAGAGAGTTTTTTTTTTATTTAATTTTATGTTTTTAAATCGATTTAAAAATATTCTGAATTGATAAAATATTATATTGAGGTTTTAAGAGTATTCAGTGGATATTTTTAAATAAACACATGTTGAAAAAAAAAAAACCCTAACATGATTTTTTGGTTACCTCTTCTATGATCAAAATCTGTCTGCTTGATTATTATTTTTTTAAAAGAAAAGGGCCGTCCACCCTTGAGGGAAAAAAAAAAAAGAAAAAAGTTCAAGGCCAGCTTGGCGGTCCGAGCAAAGATTATTACTGGTGTAAAATGTTGTCTGAGCTCATGATTTTTTGGAGGGAATAACACAAATCCCTCTGTTACAGAATGTAATAAATTCTTCTATTAATTACCATGAATATTGTTGTAGTAAAATCAACTCTGCTGGTTCATAAATTAAACTGTATGCTTCCTGAATACGACGAGTACACAAGCTGCAAATGCAACTATGATATTCTACTACTTTATTATGCTAAAAGTTGCAGAGAATGTAACTACTTGTCTACAAGTACAAGAACCTATGATATTCTACTTTCTTCTTCCTTTTCTCCTGGGCTTCGTACCTACTAAAAAGCATAGTAGAGCAAATAGATTGACATTTTATGCCGAGGACAAATCCTCGAGAAAATACCAGGTTGTTGATTCTTACTACTTGTGTTCATGAAGTTGGATGACAATCAAGGAAGGTGTCATCTCATCGAGGGTAGTGATAAACTGAATTTCCATGCGCTCAGAGATGTTTTGTAGCAACAAGAAACCCCACAATAGCAGTTGTGGAATAGAGGAGCAGTAAACTGCATGAAATAGAGGTGGCTGAGCTGGGCTCGCCGGTTGGTTCTGCCACGCCATAAACTGCTGGTGGTCCATCAGGGAAGCTGGTTGTTGCGGGAGTCGTTATAGTTGGGGTCGGGTTAACTGGTGAGCTTGTGCTGTGTTTCCAAGAACATGAATGAGTATCTGTTGCCTAATTTTGCTGATAGGAATGGCTTTAAAATTGAGATGAAAGCTTACCTTGGTGTTGTCGTGGATGACGATTCATAGTGACAGTTTCCATTACCTGCAATAGGCGCAGACAGAGAAGTTTAGCAATCTAATAGGAAGCATATTATATAGATTCAAGCCCTATTATTTCAGGATTCTGAGTGGCCAATCAACTAAAAGTAAGGAAATTAATATAAAAAAATTAGAGGATTCGTGGCTGAAAGATGAGCTAGAGCTTAAGCCACAAGTCATTGCTATGAAAAAGAGTTTTTGAAGGGGAAACAAGGGTTCCTAAAAGGGAAAAAAACCATTTTTCAAGAGCCAAGCAGTGAATTTAGGTTATGAAATGTTTGTTATAATTGAAAACAGAACAGATTTCAAAACTTCTGCAGTATGCCAGTTTCGAAAATACAGTATTGGATCTCAATCCACAGGATGATGTTCTTTGTCAAGATCACATATCTTACTTGGATCGGTGTTGGTAAGTTGTGCTGTTCCGCCAAAAACGCAGCTTGTGGAACCTGGATTCTTCTGGTAGTAGCTATTGAAGGCATAAGAAGCATGATCGCGGAGGGTGTTTGGATTATAACAACCTGAACCAGGTTGAATTGCAGAACAGTCTGCCCCACCAAAGCCACAAGCGTAGTCAATAGCTACCTGCAAGGCGGTTTGTGAAGCAATGGTGCTTGCAATGCACCATTGCCCTCCTGAAGAGGTTGGATTTGTGGAAGCCGGGGGGTTCGGAGTGACTGGGGTCATTATACCAGCTGGGGGCGTCGTAGGTATTGGGCTGATTCCAATTGGTGCCGGAGGAGAGTCTACTGGATTTATACCAGCTGGGGGCGTCGTAGGTATTGGGCTGATTCCAATTGATGCCGGAGGAGAGTCTACTGGATTTACTATAGGAGTTGTTCCAGGCGTTGTTGGATTGATGACGGGAACCCCTCCTGTAATTGTGTCTAGTTGGGTGGTGGACACTGCGTGTGAGATGAGCATCCTGTTTTCTTGGTCGCCTACAATTTTATGTTTCTGGATTGATTCCAAAGTAGGCGTTCCAGCAACACTTGGATGACCTGAACAAGTCGAAAGGAAGGATCAAATCTCTTTCTTTTCTTTTATGTCAAGTTCTGTATGTTTCATGTTAATGGATGCAATTGAAGTTCTACATTGTCAGAGTGGATTGGTGACAGGATAGCATACTGAACCCATAAATTTTCGCAAACAACTCCCTGATTTGCTAAAAGCAATATTTCTTCCCGAGAGAAAATGTAAAAGGGGTAAATTTAAAAACCAAATGCTTATGATGCATGATTGCAGTGTTTCTTGCTCAGAATTGGGTTTCATGCAATCATAGAAAAGCATAACAATTTCATCTACTTGTTACAGATACAAAGAGAATAAATCTACCAGGTTCTGCTTGAATTAAGATGTAGTTTACAGCATGATCACAAGTAACGAAATTCAATAGACTGTTTAACCAGAAGCCTTGCCACTTAGCAGAAGGATGGTTTTTCTTTTGTTTTTCAGACAATTCTGTTCTAGGATCCACTTTGGTCACACATATTAAGGGATATACACATATGCTAAGATTATATAAACAAAAGCACATAACATTCATATGAAGAAAATGAGCCACCGAAACGAGATTTCCTGATGTCAGCAATGCTGGAAACCAAAGAGAGGAAATGCCAGTCACCTGAATAGAGAGACAGGTACAAGAGGAAGATTGAGAAATATTGAAGACCTCCTCCAGAACCCATATTGTCGAGCTGCTGCTGCTTCTATAATGTGGTTCTGAGATTTTCTTTTCTTTTCTTAAAGAAGAATGAGATACAAGCCACCCTGAGGACCAATGGAGTTGTGGCAAAGAAGAGTATATATATCATCCTGATATAAGCTATATAAATAAAAACCTGAAGAATCAAAGTTTCCTTGGGTCGTAGAGAGACGGAAGAATATCAGAAAACTTGAGAGAGGAGGCATTGGGTAGTTAAATTTTGCAAGCAAGAGGAGGAAGATACTGCAAAAAGTGTAGGGAGGAGGGAAAAGGCAAAAGAGCAATCTGTTGGGAATTTAAATCTGATGTTTGTTTGGGATGCTAATCTATGTCCAAACCTAATGGGATTTTTCTTTTCACTTTCGTGCTCCTCTTTCTACTGTTTCATGGGACTGGATCAAAAGTTAAAGGCAGGCAGCTTGAGATTTTTTTTTTTTTTTTTTACGTCGGATAAGCTTCACCATCTTCCTAAATAAAAATGAGTTCTGCCGGCCACATATTACCTCGAATAAGAACAGTGCAAAGTTAAGGATACCGTCTATTTTTGGCATACTTTACACTACTCCAAGAGATTGCCCATGGGATCTTCCTATTATTATATTAGCTAGCAGGCAGACGCTTGAGATTGTGATTTGACGATGCCGCATCACCTCGGGGGAAGTACTTTTGAGCCTAAATTCCTTCCTGTGTGAATCTAAAACGAACAATCTGCTTTTGTTAGGCATTGGTCTGGAACCATCCTTTCACAATGAAGCTCAGCGCCTTCATCATCAAATTTATGTTTTTTTTTTTTTTAGTTTAACATGGGTGTCTGGGCTAGTTTACACGCACCTCGACTAATCCCACGAACCCTGAAGTTAACGACCATGTAAGCCTTCAGTGGCCATCATATGAGCAACCACAGGGCTCAAACCTGAGACCACAGAGGGAGCAAACTTCTTGATCCTAAATTCTTACCACTGGGCCACCACCTAGATGGTTCTAATTTATGTTTTTTAATGGCCAACGTAGCCCACTATTAGCATTTCTGTTGCATGCACTTGGATGGAAGTTTTTTTGATATATTTCATTCTGAAATGGAAATTATGATTTATAAGTTATAAATTACTAATCCCTTTATATATATATATATATATAATAATTCTAATATCCTCCCCCCTCGCTACAACATCCTTTTTCGTGCACTGTTATCATCCCTACCTACCTCTTTACAAATCACCAAGACATTTATCGCCAATTTCAATGATTATTTGATAGTTGAAGAATTTTTTCTTCCCTGATGAAATAAACTGCGAATTACATGATCTCAATAGAGGAATTTGAAATTCTTCCCTGTTATAAGTTAAAAGGAAAACAATTCCATATCACTGTACTCCAAGAGAAGGAAGAGACATCCTTGGTTCCACAAGGGTTACAACAAATTGTCTATACATCTTAGAAGGAAAAACTCAGGCTACAACCAAACTCTTTCCTACCCAATTCCACCCAAATCCCAGGTTTTTTTTTTTTTTTTGAAAAAAATAAATATCGCTTCATGGTGGTAGTTCCTGTCATTTCGAAAGACAGCACTGATGTAGCTCTTAATAAAAATCCCTCTGTATGATGCAAGGGAAGAATGCAGAAGCAATGCCTTTAGTCAACTTATGTTTTTTTGACTCACGAAGGTAGGTGCTTAGTCAGCTAGCAAAGCACAAGAATCATTGAGCAGCTGATTATGGAATCAATATGCACAATTTTCTGGAAAGAATATTGATGCCGACCTCAATTTTACCCTTGCCGGTTGATGTTGCATTCTGACAGGTGTTTTTTAACATCACTCCAACCTGCATATGGAGTTTTGTTCAGATTATTGAGAGAAATCACCATTTTACTACCCAAACAATGATGACCTGTACCTGGAAAGTTTTGATAGTCTGGCTCTATTCCATTACCATTTATGTCCATGTGATTTGGTGTGACATACTTCCCAACAGTGACAACCACTCCGGACCCATCATGAAGTTCAAAAACTGATTGAATCAAACCCTGAAAATATATTTGCCATAGCAACAGAATATTAACAGGTTTCAGCAATAATCACCCTATTCTTACTTGAATTGTTGGAACCCGTAATTATCAAACTCAACAAATTGGATCACTAAACAATCAAAATCAGCTATTCTTATTGATGCGTAAATGATTGGATGTTCGATTAACTCAAGCAGGACCAAAAAAAGAAATCAACTTCCTACGCCTGACATAGAAAGAGGGGTCTTCATCTACAAGATAACAACACACACATAGCCTGATTGAAATAAACATGGGAACAACATAAACAAAATACATCATTGGCACAATAAGCTAGCTAACCTTGCCAAAAGTCCTTTCTCCCACAAGCACAGCTCTACAGTTATCATGAAGTGCAGAGGCAACCTGAAACATGAAGCTTGATTAGCACCCCAAGCTAAAAGCCAAATAAACACACATATTTGGTCAAACAAGGAACTCACAATTTCACTCGCACTAGCAGTTTTGTTGTTCACCAAAACCTGCATGGAAATGTGTCAAGATTTGTAGAGGGAAAAAATGCATATAAGATCCTAAAGAAACAATGCTCTGAGCAGTGGATGACAGAATGTCTGGAAGAAATATATTTGAAAGGGCAATCAAATCTAACAGAATTTGAGAAGCTCAAGCCCCAAGTCTCTGGTCCTGGTAGCTGCTATTAATGCTGAAAAGTATCACCATTGTCCAGCCCATGTTGCATAGGCAACAAAATCACCCAAATAATAAATGCCCATGTTGCATGTTCAGAGCCATCAACTTTGATAGTGAAAAAGCCTGAGACTTGGATATTAACGAAAACCTATACATTCACCATAGTGCAAATAATATATCAGAAAAGAAGCTTACAATAACAGGAGCTTTGACCAACGGTGCGCTGTCTGCTACAATCGTGTTTTGGTATTGTGGATCCCTTCCGGCAGTATAAATAACCTGTTAATACATCAAGATAAAACACCAGATTAATTCTTGCTTTCAGGACTTTTAGATCAAAATTCAAAGTTCAATTCCATCCATTACCCTATTTCCCTACTTAATATATATATATATATATATATATAGGTTTTATTTTTCAGAACTGTACTGTTTGCAGTGAACAAGTTTAGTAGTTTAGTCTCTGTGACTTCTTCAATCAGAGTTTTAATCAATGGCTATGAGTAGTTATTTAATTAGGCCAGCCTTTAATGTTTTAGAATTTTGGAATTTGTATAAGAATATAGTATTTCTTATGATGAAATCGTTATATAAGCATATCGAGAATTTCTAGAATGAAAGCATGTTTTGATCCATGCAAACCTAGTTTCTTTCTTCTTATATAGTCACAGATTCCTTTACTCTCCTCTAATTCTATTTTTCTTTCTTCTTGTTGTTGATAATATCATATGCATGTTCCAGCTCCAAAACCAGATCACAAGACAGCCCCCTGTACTTGATAGTTTAACCTAAACTTTTATTCCCGAAACCCAAATGCCTTCATAATCCTTATCAGGAACTCCTATATCAAATGCCTTCATAATCCTTATCAGGAACTCTTATGTCCCCATCCCAACTTTTATTCCTAATCAAACATCTCACTATCCAAATATTTAGGTATGTCCCACAATCAGTTCTTGATCAATCCTCAATAAGTATTAACCATAATTGTCAACTTCAAAAATGTTATGCACCAATACCCTTTCCTTTCAGATGGGACTTCCAAATAATCAAACATCACAAGGATGATATCGTAATAACAGTCAAACAGCAAATACTTGGATCTAACAAGTTGCAAATTCACATACAGAAGCTGTTAAAAAGAGAGCTCCATGTAAATACTGCCTCGTCAACTATCAACAGCTCTAAGTCCCAACACCCTCCTCCACTTTCCTCTTTTTCACTATCCAAGACAAATGTCAAAATCAGTCAAAATAAATTGACACTTCAGACCTCATTATATTTTATCTCAATCATGAAGCTTCAAACTTCAGATTTAATGGTACATACCATTTCCAATAGCTACCTTTCAATGTTCAGTACAGTTTTCAACATTTTATAGGCAAAGGTGCATTTTGGCCTTGTAGTATCCACGCCATACTGTTCCCAATCCCATTACCCACATAACCTAATGAGAGATTGCTAACTTTTTTGAAGTTGATGAGAAATGAAAGTCATGCAAAAAAATTTCAGATATCAACTGCATAAAACAAAAACAAACAGGAAAAGGTTCTTTGTAGTTCAAATCTTCAACAAGTACCTTCTCCCCTTCATTCAGAAAGAGCTTCGAAATTTCAATTCCAGCCTGAAATAAGTAAAAAATAATAATAATAATCAACTGGCATATTTGCACACATTCATCATAACAAACAAAACTTAGAATGCAGGGGGGGGGTCATTTATTTCACTACTAATCCACAATCATCTCACTGAAGTAGATCCATGCTATTTTATTCTGATAAACATATAAAACTGAGGTTTTATTTCATAAAACAAAAAAAGATATTCATTTGCATATACTTGTCTGCATATAAGCACAAATTCAAGAACTTATTCATATTAATCCCTCCAATGAACTTGCAGAAGTGACAGAAAACAATTTCTTTATTGTTTTTTTTCCCTTCTATCAGTTTCAGTAGGCTCATATTGCTGACCATTCTCATGGGAACCATAGCCAGTGAAGTTGGTGATATGAATGCATGAATATTGCCATGAAAAGCTGTACAATTGGACGAACATTCTTTATTTTAAGTTATTGAAAACACATTTTGATGCACATCATGAACAGATCTGAGGCTTCTTTTATGTTGGAAAAAGAAGGCAAAAGTAAAGGATCAAATATTTACTAGGTGGGTGCTAGGAATGTAATTGTTTGAGTAAGAAATCAAAACAAGCAGACGGGGGACTATGTCAAAGACAAATTGATTCTTGATTAGTTTCACAACTGCTTAAATTTTTGGAGGATTGTTAATGCAATGAGGGATGATAATCCCTCAGTTTTATTTCTCAACAAGATTGTTTCCTTACTAGTGTCAAGAGTTAGCAGAAGAGCATTACAGTATGATGTCTAAAGATCATATGAACACAATATGGCAAGGTTACCTGAAAGTGGGACAAAATGATGGCCAAGAATTCATCATTGTTATAGACAAAACTCTTTCCAGATTTTAATTTTTAATTTTTTTTTAATCTCAGATGAACCTTTAGGCACCCAAGAGTGGGAGAGATGGAAAAGGCAAAAGGGTGAAAAGGTAAAATCAGCAGCCTGCAATTTCTTTGCAGGTTAGTGGCCAATAGTGTTGGAAGGAAGTTTGTAACTAGAAAACAATCACCCAAGCAAGCCAGGATGAATCAGATCAGTTCCCATCAGTCTTACTGGATGATGGATTAGTATAATCAGAGTAAATGCTGATTCTTCCCTCATCACCACAGTTGAATTTTCAATCCTAGCAATGTCTTGTGCTTGATTGTCAAGAGGATGGAAAGGGTAGGCCCTCTATTTTAATCTTTTCCTTTGAGGAACATTCGTTCATTCCACTCTTACAAATTCTCCAGATTTATCCTACACACATTTATGCCCACAAGAAGACCACCGAAATCCATGTTCTCTCAGTCTTATCTCCAAGCAACTTCTAGTTCATCAAAAACATTTGTGAGGCATATAGCAGCTATTTCAAAAAATTTCCTTCTCTTTTTAAGTTTCTCCAGAAAGGCATTATAGCAATGACCAACAAAAAGATGTCCACGTGTGTGAGAATGGTTTATTCACTTTATTTCCATTTCCAAATCTTCTTTCAACATATGCTTAAGCTCTTTCACTTGGTAAAGTAAAATAAATCAACACTTGCATATACACATAATGGGAATAAGTAGATCATCCAAGCTAATATGGGACTGGATTTTAACAATGGAGGAAAATGGATAAGAACCTGTACTAATCCACCAAGATTATCTCTCAGATCCAGAATGAAATATGAGGCACCCCTGTCTTGAAGTCGCTTCATTGCTGCACAATCATCATTAACCATCAGGCCAGCTAAAACTACATAACATGAGCCTAGAGCGATAAACCCTGCTAAGAGTTTAAAATACATTTGTGAGCTTTGCAAAAGCATAGTTGAATATCAGAATTGGGGGCAGGGCGTTATGGTAATCTAATTGGGCTTCCATAGTATCACTGGTTCTGGTTTGAGTTTGCATGTAGTTTCATTCAATCATTTCATTCTTCTATTTAAAAAAAAAATGAAAAAGGCAGCATGAGAAATAAGGAAAAACACAAAATCAAATGCTTTAATTTGACGCCAATTTTTAGGGAGTAGAATAAACCTGAAGCAGGTAATATTGCATGTATTAAAGGTATGTCATAAAAGTATGTTTTGGTTGCTACTTGCTACAATAAAATTGCAATGACTAAGTTAAACTAGACAAACATTTACCAATTACCAAATCTTTTCTAGCCAATGCATTGAATTCTCTCAAGCGTATGTACCCAACAGAAGCGGTGCTGTTTTCAATTTGTTCCAGACGATAAAAGACTGGAGTTCGAGCAACAAGTTGTCTCTGGACCTCTATAGAGTGAACAGGTCCACAATTTCCATGCTTCACCTATAATACAGCAGTATGTATTAGAACAATCAATCGAAAGATAAAAACCCAAAAGCTAATACAGCAATACTGTACATCTGAAACCAATTTTATAAACCTTGATTGTCACAAATGTTTCATTTGGGCCCTGTAACAATGATGATACTTCAAATGCTGATTTCCCTTTGACATCCTCTCCATTAACAGATAATAATTCATCACCCTGCCAAAAGAAGATAGAACATAAGGAAACTCACCCCGTACACTAGTTATGATGAAAAGACAATACAGCTACCAAATAGGAATGTCTGCCTTATTCAACCCAGTACCAAATAGATAAATCGATGAAACAATAGGCGCAACTAATTAGTAGAATGTTCTAATCAAAGCTTCAGGTAGAATAATGAATTTATTCTAGGGGAGAAAACGCAGGCATGGGACTCAATGATTGGAGGGTTAAAAAATACACTAGAACCGAGTAGCATTTAGGTCTTCAGAAGCTATGACCATGAGATTCAGTACTAAAACTTGTATGATTTTGAAGTCTCATTTCTCAGAAGCTGGGCAAAATGTTGATATTTACAAGAGAGATAAAAACACCTTTTGCAGAGAAAAACACACCATTATGGTTGCCCTCATTTGCACTTAAAATGGCAGAATGAGAAGGGAAAGAATAGTCTTCTCTCCAAAGGAGGAGTTAGTGAGATCATTTCTTTGTTATCCATACATATATGCAACTAGAAACAGCATTTCCTATTTTGAAAACGATAG
>Ga0307509_10011754_pt1 | contig 10556 bp, 6 predicted proteins | sample 10_EM_MG_FD_202245 | JGI IMG/M metagenome (GOLD analysis project Ga0307509, IMG submission 202245) | Populus trichocarpa ectomycorrhiza microbial communities from riparian zone in the Pacific Northwest, United States - 10_EM | ecosystem: Host-associated > Plants > Roots > Unclassified | place...
GTCGTCCATCAGTTCCATTGCATGACCTAGCTCCGACACTTGATCTTGTCTCGACTAAACCTCTTCGGTCATTCGGATTTCACATCCTCCAGATAGGTATTGGTTCTCTCATACAACTCTTCAAGATACTTTTAATACTAATATTGTACTTAAGTTTTACTCTTGGACTTCTACTTAAGCATGTTGGAAACAAGCTATGCATGGAATTTCTAAATCCTTAATCGAGTCTGAATATCATGCTATGTCATTTGCATGCTCTGAGATTGTTTGGCTTCGGAGTCTGTTAAGTGAACTAGGTATTCCTTAACTTATTCCTTCTCTTCATGCTGATAACACCAGTGCCATCCAAATTGCTGCTAATGCAATCTTTCATAAGCGCACCAAGCACATTGAAGTAGATTATCATTCTATTCATGAAGCACTTGACCGACATGTGATTACTCTCCTTTATTTTTCCACTGAGTTCCAGACAACTGATGTGTTTACCAAGGCTCTATCTCGTCATTGACATTAATTCATGATTTACAAATTGATGCTTCGTAATCCACCAACATCAATTTGAGGTGGATGTTAGTTATAATATCTTGATTGATTTATATGCAATTACTTGATTTAGAGAGCTTAATCTAGGGAGATTGATTGATATGTAATTACTTAATTTAGGGAAATTGATTGATAGACAATTGTAATTATGGTCCAGGAGTGATTGTAGAATGTAATTATGTTGATACTTCACTATTTAAAGAGAAGAGATCCTCCATCGAGAGGCATCCAAACCATTTTGACCCCCAAATAACTAAACACCACAAGAGCCCAACCAGCCAATAACTACATAGCACCTTACTAACTCAATCACATGCAATCATGCTTAATTACTACAACAAACAGCCCTATAATTCTCAAGATTCAAGAATCATCACTTTTCCAAGTTTGTCACCTAACTTGACAAATTGGCAGCTAAGGGAACAATGATTGACAGTTGAACATTGGGGCTTTTGATCATGAAGCCGAGGCATTTCTAAGGCGACAACCTGAGAAGTGTGATGATGTCATGCTGATATAGCTGAAGTCAGCGAGGGAACTGTTGAGGCTGTTAGAAGAGTTTTGAGATTGAACTCACTAAATCTAGACTGTTATGCTCTGATACAATGTCGTTTTGTAAAGATTTATTTAAGAATTAGAAAAAGATATGAGAAGGAGAAGAAAGATGTGACAAAGGGGAGAGGCAAATGAGGAAAAGAGGCTGAAGATTAGGTTAGTTCCCAACCTACACCACAATACCACACACATATTGTGGTGTAGGTTGGGAACTAACCTTGACATAATAATATAAACTAATCACAACACCCCCGATGAAATTCCCATCCCTACTTTTCCACACTTGGCAACTTCCAAGGGTGTATATATATATAATCTATCAGCTCCTCAATTTCATATTGCAGTCCATTCAAATTTAAGCTTACAGATTCCTAGGTTTAAATGTGCAAAATCCAGTTTCAAATATCTCAATTCTATTGTTATATCCTTGTCCTTGTCCTTCTTCGCTTGACCTCACCAAAGGATGTCATCCAACATGACACATGCTCAAAAAAGAAAAAAATACTTTTGCAATTTATGGGCCATTATTAAATGTATGGAAAAAAATGATATACTAACCCAGCATCTCCCCCATGGTACAATCGAGCCTGTTCCTCTCGACTTCCCTCATCAATTGACCACCAGCCCAGCAGCCTGTATTAACAAATTGGAATGTGCAGAACAGTTTCTTCTGTTAGTAACCATACCACATCAAATACTCACAATGGTTCAGTGGAGTGATAACCTTGCCTGAACAGGTTAATTTTCTGATGGAAAGGTAGTGATTACCTGGAACCATGATGCAAGAACCCCAAGCAGTCATGAGCTCTTGAGGAAAATCTAAAATATCTTCCTGTGCCAGCTTCGCTCCGCAATAAAAGAATAAGCTTTTCTGCCAACTTAGAAGCAGCAAACAATACACCAGCTCCTTGAAGTAGGAAAAGTGGAGAGAAAAGAACCAAAAATGGTAAATTTCTAGCACCAGTAGGTCTTCCCTGAAATAAAAAAAGCCATTATCTGCTAATAAAAGAATCCCATCCAGCAGCCATGATCACAAGTCAATTACACAAGTACCTCTAAATGCATAAAAAGTAGAACTTGGAAACCAATTAAAGGAATTTTCATAATATGGCCACCAATTTCTTGCAGACCGCACATTCTGTCCTGGTGTTGATTCTCCTCGGGAGAAACCATTAAGCCACCATTCCAATCAAGATATCTAATGGTCGTTGAAGATGAACTAACTTCTCTTGTCCGAGAATTTCTGTGGATCGCTGGATTAGACCATTTCGTACAAACGAGAAAGGCAAAGAACTCTGCAATGCTGCAGAAAAAAATGTTGTTATTTATCACTTTGCTGTGGCACTAAAAGCATGTCTCCTGCTTTATTATGTCTGAACTCTGAAGCAGTACAGAGAAACAGCAATTGGAAAGAAAGGATCAATACAACCTAACCTAAAGTTTATGAACAAGTCCCACCAGCCAAGTGCACCCACATCACCTGAAATGTTTTAAGAAAGAAACAGAAAGCAGTCATTATATTGGTAGGAACCATCACATGCAAGGATTCGGTATAGATAGGATTGCCCTCATTACAGAAAAGGACAAGTTTAGCTGTTACAGTGTGATCAATGGCAAAGAAAGTACATAAATCAATTTCCACTATTCAGGTTAGGAACCAGGCCCCCAAAGTGACTTTATATTAGACAAAGCAAAGACATCACAGCATTACTCCAAGAATAAACCTACACAGCCTTCAAAGTATCAATTAGAAAATTGAAAAAACAAAGTAATTTTTTCTCTAAAGTGTAGTCTGATATATAGTACATGAAAGTATTCTGCCGCCAAGCAGTTGACCACCATCATATGATGGGAAGGGATATCTGAATTATGATCTCCAATATAACAAAAACAGGAACCAAGTAAGGGATGTCAGTGAGGAAGAGCTAACATCCAATGAAGGGAGGAATGCCATATCTTATGCACAGCAGCGCGCGCACAAAAATGTTAATGACATGTAAAAATATGCATCCCATGAGCTGCACAAAATTTGTATTTTTAAGCTATGTTTTGAAGAACAACAGCTTGTCTATACATTTAGCATTACAAACACAAAATTCAAATCATTGAGATGAACATTCAACCCTATCAAGCCACTTAATTTGGGGTGCTAATTTATATGGAAAGTGATCCCCCAATGTAACAAGTATAGGAACCAAATAAGGAATGTCACTGAGGAAGAGTTGGTATCCAATGAAGCGAGGAGTGCACTCAGACACAATTTTAATGACATGTAAAAGCATGAACTACATGAACTGTGAAAAATGTTGGTTTTTAAGATATGTTTCAAAGAACTACTGTTTCACTATACACTCAGCATTCTGCAAGGACCTAGAAGTTTTTCATTGAAAAGAACCTTCAACCCTGTCACACCACTCAATTTGGGATGCTAATTTATCATGAAATATGATCCAATGACATTTTCACCAGATAAATGATCATTTGCTGAGAAAAAAACCTTCACTGCAGATACACATGACTTTCAGACCATGTAAATAGGATCCTTTCTAATGGATCATTTATGTGGTTATCAATAGCATTTTAAGAATATACCTCTAGAAACTGAAAATTTAGCTAGTACAATTCCACAGCTCCATATTTCTTTATCAAAAACCTGCACTTGCCAAACATTCAATTCCTCTACAAAGCCTGAAATGACCCTAGTGACACACATAGCTCCAATATGCCAACTCCAACTCACGAAGTTGTCTTTAGCCCATTCCAGAGGAAGTTAGATTGTGTTTTCTCAAGAAACAGCTTTTAAATAATTAATCACCATTACTTGTGGAACCAAAAAGAGGCTTTTTGATGTCCAATTACTCCATTTCCATTCCACAAAAGTAAAATAGTAGCAATAACGACAACAACGATGATGATACTAATAATAATAACAACATGATGCTGACTACTACGATGTATACATGTAAGATAAAAAATCAAATTAATAGAAATTTGGGTGGTAAACATGACTATCTGAAAAGATGAAATAAATGTTATAGTACCAATTCTGGAATCAAAACAAGGTAATAGGAAAAAACAACAACCCTAACTAATTTGAATGCACCAATGTAATTATATTTAAAAATAATACAAAGTTAAGAAAGATTACCGCACAGCTTTAGGAGGGTAAAGACTGTAGCAGCCACAAAGAAAACCATGGAAATTGCAACCCAGAAGTGCTACAAAAATAGCATGGAAGTTCATTAATCCTTCAACAGATTCATATACAACCTAAACCATCATGGGAGTTGCAAACCAAAATGAAAATGTCAAATTTGTGACAGTGGCACCTGATCATAGGTATATAAAAAATGCTATAAACTTGCAAACATTGCATGCAGCATTTCTGCATGAAAATAGTGTCTATGGTAAGATAAACATTTTGGAATTATGCAAACCACAGAACACAAAGACATCTCTCTTTTTTCCAAAAAACCATAACTTAGCAAAAACTTATTTACTTTCAACAAATAAGTTGAGTCCTTGAAGTTTAAACAGTTCCAAATCAATGTGTTTGTTAATATTTCCAATACCTACTCTCAGTCAAGAAAGTAATTATGTTTGTTTTTGGGAAAGAAAGGGATAAATATATTCAGTAAATGTTGCTAAATAAGTTCCAAGCTACAGACAAAATAATAAACTATGGCATGCTTTGAACAGCTCTCCAAGTTAGTACTATGACAAACTTACAGGCAATGTTTCCCATATCGCTTCATCACTGATGCTTTCTTCTTCCCCTGGCATTAGAGCCTTACACATTCTGTAGAAGAAATAAAACTCCATTAACAGTATTACACAATAAATGAAATGGGGCGCACAATAGTAATTACCAATTAGAAAGAAGACTTGGATATGGGTGGAGGAAGGGAGGCTAATTGATGTGTTGAATGTAAACTGGAAAAACAGTACATCTACAAACATGGCAATGATGCTACACTAGTTACCAACAGAGACAATATGATGACAAGCATAATTGTGAACACAACTTACAATTAGTTGGAAATTCTGGACATGATCTTTTATTAGTACAATTGGTATAATTATCTTTTCTTGGTCTGAAAAGGTTGAATTCTATGGAGGAAGAAGTATTTAAGGGTAAAAGAACAATCAAGGCAAGCATAGAGCATATTGTGCTAATTTAAGCCCTTGTAGCAATAATTTGACATTCTATTTGTCCATCAAAAATGAAGGAAAAGTTAAAATTTGACCACTACAGTAATGCATACTTTTTAAGCTTGGAAATGACTTAGAGCTAACTTGTTAAAAAAGAAAAAGCATGGCCAGTTACAAAAAGTTCTCAGTGCCAATTGCACCATGCAAAAGCAGTGTAGGATATTAGCTGCTTATTTGTAATTTAAATTACTGAGATGAATTAATAATCCAAAGAAAATACCTGAAATTGTCAATTAAAATAATTATTTCAAATGCCAACAATGGAATAAAGACAATCTTCAAGTTTACAGCTGGAATATGATAAACTGCAAAAGAGGATAAAGCATTAAGAAAGTTTGAAGGCATAAGGACATACATGATTATATAATGACAAATAGAAAAACTAAGAGACTTGAAAAGGTTATTATCACGTGTCAATTCTCAACAGCATAAAAATACCAGAGGGCGTTTGGTATATATACCATAAACGCTTTCGAGATATATACAAAGAAGCAGTTCAAATGCAATAAGCAATGGTGTTGCCACAACCGCATGGCACGGCGCCCACTGTTCATGAAACAAAAGCTCAACACTTCATATTCACAAATAATGATAGATTTAAAAATTCATGAACCCAAAATAAAACAAGGAAATATTACATGACGATTATGTGGAACTGATGGGGCAGGTAATGCAAATCTTCCTCGAGCAACAACTCCATGGAATGTCCAGAGTGGGAAGAATATTAACCTGAAAATAAAATTATCCATATTGTAAACTTTAACATGCAAAACATTAAATAATTAGCATCTAAATCAGAAGATAGTAGGAACAAATTTAGATACTGAAGAACCATATATATTTAAAATAAAATCACTTCATTAAGCTAGGAAAAGAAAATCTTGCATTCCCCAACCCACCTCATTCTGTTATGTTACTTTACCTAATGGTGCACATCTTCTCTGACAAAATTCTCTAAAAATTAACCAGCTAAAAGCACAAAATCCAAACACTCAAATATTCAAACTTCTTTACTTTGACTAATACCAACTTTGACTTTCATCCCTGATGGAGCGCAAAAATTTTATAAGAAAAAAATAGGTTGTGCGTGCATGCCATGCGCCAACATTCCAGTTGCTTGGGCATGGCCCAAACAGCTGGCCTCTCAACCCAAACAGCTAGAAATCATAGTTGTTTGACCCTGAACGACTAGAATCTAGGTATTTCAAGTCCCGAGTTGTCCAAATATTGTCCCAACACATGCCTCTATGTATTTTTTCAAGTTCCCCAGGAGTCACACACACGAACTTTCCATGCATACAATTTTTTTCTATACACAATTTTTCTATGTAGAGCAGGCACTCTTCTACGACAATGACACAACTCATCACCAACATCTCCACCAATAATGTATGGCACAACAACCAACAACATGCCACCAACATCTCCATCAATGGCAAGCACACAATGACCTAATTTTCCATGAAAATAATTTTCTTCTCCATGAAGTAAGTTCAAGGACTAGATGTATAAATACCTAGTCAAAGGTAAGAATAGAAAAAAAGTCGTCAGTCTTGGACTCCAAACACAACCATTAAAGGATTGGCCATACAATCTCCTATAACAACAAGCAACCTTTCATTCCTAGAACCTCCATCAACCACCCCATATTTTACAAACTTAAGACAGAAATACACGGCATATAGATACACACTCCCTATAGTTTCACTTATTTTCAAGTACATTGTTTACTTCTCCTATATTTTACTAACTTAAGCATTAGAGTATCTCTTGTGCCCACAAGAGAACTTATTTTGCAAAAAAGCTCACGGACCAACCTAAGATCACAGCCTGAAAGCCCAATCTAAAGTTTTCACGACCATCCCTATTCCATTAGAATTGATCAATTACCAAAAGAAATAGACAAGAACGTTCTATATTCATAAACACGAGACTGTAACTTAAAATAACACCCAAAAAGATTCCATTGCCTCATCAGGTGGAGCATTTCTATCTGAGTTAGAAATAAGCACCGACATCAGCAATAACATGGTCGGGGGTATAATATAGAGTTTCTACTTTTCATTCTTTGTCTCTCTGTTATCCCCTGAAACACGCAACGAAACGACAGTAAAACTTTGAAAAAACAGAAATTTGCCCTGGTTTGTAACACTAATCGTAAAATACAACTGAAGGTTCTTTCTTTTTTAAGAAAAAATAAAAAACAAAAAAAAAGACTTTCTTCGCAGAAGAGAGGTTGAGATTTTGAAAGGGTAAAATCATTTTCCACTAAACTACCATGTATGCAATTCAAGTTTCGCAAACAAAAAATTACCCGGAAAAAAACCCACAAATTTGAGAGATTCCTTGAATCTAGACTACTACCAATTTCAGTAAAATTCAAAATCCATAGGTGAATTCATCCAAAAAAAAAAACTGACCACCAGGAGTAGGAGGCGACGTGATCAAGCTTGAGGACGAGGAAGAGAGTGAAAGAAAAGAGAAGACTGTGGGCGGCCAGTGCCTGTAAAGATTTCAATACTCTTCGCCAGCCCATCATCTTTTTTTTGTGTTCTGCAGAATTGAATCCTCTTTGTTGGGAGAACAAGTAAAAGTTAAACAACGAAGGTTTCAGTTACAAGTAAAAGTCCCTTCTATTATTTGATTCTTTCTTTCTTTGATGAATAAAAAACAAAGCGCATTTACTCTCCCACTTTGCTTTCACGGCTAAGGAACGTGTGGTCTCCTCTCTTTTTAAAAAAACAAATATATTTTCACAATTAAATTAAAATAGATATTTATAAAAACAAAGATAATAATTTAAATTCTGTTTTAAAAAAAACACTTTATTAAATAAGTTTTTATTTGTTATATTCATGTATCTTTTAATAAATATATTTTTTATTATTAGCATGTTTTTTAAAAAAAAACTAAAGCAATTAAAATAAATATTTATAAATATTTTAATCATTTAGACTAAGGAGAAATAATATTTCTTCAATCAAAATATGTTTTTATATTTATATATTCGTTTCTTTTAACAAAAACAATTTTTTATCTTAAGCATTATTATTTAATAAAAACTTATTATAATCTGGAAAATAAATTTCAATCAAAAATATAAAAAATAAAATGAATTTAATTAAATTAATGATTAGTTTAAGTCAAGCCTAATTTCACAGCCAAGACTTCATAGTATTACTCTATTTTTTTCAAGAAAAATAAATTAAAAAAAATATTATTCCTGGTAAGTCTCTATCACATAGCTTTATCCCTCACCTCTCTCCCACGACACTTATCTTAGTATGTTTCTATCACACAACTCTATCTCTCACCTTTCTATCTTTACACTTTTTTCTGTATATTTTTGTTATAAATAATAAAAACTATCTTAAAAAAATTTTTATTTAATATTTATATAATGAATCTTAATATGAATTGAATGATACAAGACTTTAGATTTAGCAATTTTATTAAATCTAAAAAAATATAAATCTAGTGAATATATCGGATCCAAAATACTTAGATTTGATTATTATGTCAAATTCAAGGTAATACGGGTTTCATGAATGTGTTAGAACTTGTTGGATCTTGAAAGATAGTCTTGGGTTAAAGAAATATATTTAAAAACAATATGTATACACACCTGAAATTATAGTTTGTTTCTATTTATTGTATCTAATATTTACAATAGTTTCTTCCTTGATTGTGTTAAATTATATAATTTTTTTATTTAAAAGTTTGGTTTTGATTTAGGGTTATGATTGATTTTTTATGGGGTATTGTGATATTAGGTAGTTTGTTATTTGAATTAATGATTTGGGATTATGTTTATCTCTAATTTTTTGGCATTGTCAGCCCACATAATCCCATGTCTTGTTCAAACACCATCTTGCTCCATCATACATTAGAATCTCTCCTTATTACAACAACCACCATTGCTTAACAGCCATCCACAGCACATGTTAGCAATGCAAGCGAGGGTTTTTTTGACAATTCACATGATTTATTGTTAAAAATGTAAGCAATGGTTTCTTGAGAAATTATTTTATTTGTGTTGGATGGTTGTTAAGCATCGCTTCCATTTCTAACATATGTTGGATGCAATAAAGGTAAATTCAGGACAAGCAGGAGCTAGAGGTCTCATTCGGGATAGTAATTGTAACCGGATAAGAGGTTTTGCTATCAGCACAGGGATCTGTTCATTTGTCAAAGCTGAACTGTAGACAATGGTTTGTGGCCTAGAATTGGCTTCGGAGCTGGGCATTAGGAAATTACTTCTTGAGTTTGATTCAACAGGGATCTGTTCATTTGTCAAAGCTGAACTCTAGACAATGGTTTGTGGCCTAGAATTGGCTTCGGAGCTGGGCATTAGGAAATTACTTCTTGAGTTTGATTCTACTCTAGCTGTTGAATTTGTCACAAAGACTCAAGCGCAAATTGATTCGAATTATGCACTCATTGCCACGGCTAGAGTACTATTAACTAGAGACTAGGAAGTGCAAATCCACCATGCATACCGAGAGGCCAACGTAGCTATAGATTGGTTAGCTAATTGAGGAAATGATTGATTCTATGCTTGTTATACTATTATATGGATATATGTGCAACTTTCTTTTGATGTTTCTTCTGCTAAGAGTTGCGCTTGAGGTAATTCATTTACTTTCTGGTGAGTTAGCTCCTCAAAGTTTTTGAAGGTGTCTTCTCTTATTCTTTAAACTGGAAATATTAATCTGGCTAGCTCTCTTCTTGGTTGTTGTTTTATCCTCCCCTTAACTAGTAGCATCCAGTTTATCTTCCTTTATGTACATCCCTTTTGAAGCATGCATCATGTATATTCAGATCTAGGTCTTTTTTTCATCTTTCTGTGTGCCAAGTTTTCATTATTTTATTGTTGGTGTTTATCTTTATCATCTACTAATTTACATTTATTTGCCCTTGTTTTTCAAGCTGTCATTCAGTTCAGCTAAGTTTGCTGATAACCATTGCTTTGAGTTGTTTTTACATCTTGATCTTTCAACCTTTTACTGGGTTTTGGCATGTCTCCCCTCTACCTAATGCTTCCAATTAGTTAACTACTCTGGTTTGTCAAAGAACCAACGCTGCCTCTTTTTATTCATTTTTCGACGTAATCATGCTGTCCAACTTACTTATCTTCTATCTTTGTCCCTGAAAGATTATGTCTTGTGTTATATTTTTTTCTTTGCTGATTTGCATGGCGCCTTTTCTTACAAATCACTTATAAAATCCTACACCTGCATGAATCT
>Ga0307509_10011755_pt1 | contig 10556 bp, 7 predicted proteins | sample 10_EM_MG_FD_202245 | JGI IMG/M metagenome (GOLD analysis project Ga0307509, IMG submission 202245) | Populus trichocarpa ectomycorrhiza microbial communities from riparian zone in the Pacific Northwest, United States - 10_EM | ecosystem: Host-associated > Plants > Roots > Unclassified | place...
ACCCCAGCTCTAGCTACATCTGGTTCTGTTTGTCATGATCGGAACAAGGTATGTCTGCCTTTTCTTTTTTTTACACAGCCAACGAGTGTTTACCGCGGCGTTTTGTCATGATTTGGAGTCGGAGCTCAGCTCATTGACGTGTTCGAGGAAAGTGTGTTTCCTTTCCGGATGTTTGGTCTTCAATACGCCGATCGAAAAATGCTTATACGCGACGTTGTTCGAGAAGATGGAACGCGTCGCAGGCTAACAAGGCATTGCAGAACTCAACTGGATTACCCTCTGGGAGTTCACCCGACTGCAGCAGGCGTGGGGCCTCACACACTAATTTTCCTGCGAGCCTTCCCAGAACCGGTTCTCTCCGTTCTCAACCTACTCCCATTTTTGATTTCCCCGCTCACACGTTGCGAACGTGTGGTTGGGTGCTCCCTGACTCTTCACTTGTGCCGTTGCGAGAACTAGCTCCGGGATTATCGTTGGGAAATGTGGGCGTCGCCCATCAGGATTGCTTGTGCCTTCCGGCGTTTGCTTTGGGGCCTCGTGGTTGGCGGGCCGCGAAAATCCCTTTGGAGCCTCTCGGTCCCGTTTGCCTCTCTCAATTGCCCGCCCGGCTTGAGAAGCCGGAAAACAGACTTTTCCCCCTCCGCGCTTCTATTTTTTTTACTCGGCGATTTAGCTTTCCTCGGTTTAACCTTGGCGGTCTAAGGTCCCGAGCCCCCCTTCCTCGTTGTTCGCGAATTATTGTCAACTCAATGTAATTTGCCGGTTCGCAAATTACGTTTGGGGTCGGTCACGCTGTACTCGTTTCCCTGGTTTTTTCTATCGAAGTGCTGATCCTTGTCAACCGTTATTGTGGTCGTGTCAAACTCCCTGGTCAGGCGGATGTTCAGCATCGCCTTTCGATATCGTGGACTGAATTGTCGGTGCTGTCTCCCGCACGGCATCCTCGAAGGTAGTGCAAGGCCATCCTTATCTACGTGTCTGATTGGCCTTTCGGCTTTGGATGGGACATTTTCGATCTTCGTTCACATCCATGGGTCGACCCCTTGCACGTTCGACTCTGCAATTGAGGTACTGAGGTCAAATTCGTGGGCCTGGATGGCTTAGGAGAGCAGATCAGCCTTTCCATTCCAATCAGGTCTAGATACGAAGAAGGTATCGCTTGGAGATGAGGGTGTACGTCTATTTTAACACCCCATATCTTCCTCTTTGGCCAACGTCCCCCAACCATCTGGAACGTTGTCTAATTGCTTTTCGAACCCTCATTCACTTTGTTCCACTGCGGCGTCTGCCAGCTGACTTCTCCAGATTCATATCCATCAATGGCGCGCGATCCGCCCACCACTACCCCACCCCTCATTGCGAAGAGGCTTTTAATCTCTGGGTTCTTATCTACTCTCCCCATCCCGAGTTGTGATCCTCTTCGAAGAACTTGTGGGACAACCACACGAGGGACCGTGCACAATTGGAATTCACCGTAAAGGTTTGGAAAGAAGGCCGGTTCTCCACAATTGAAAATGGATTCAAAGGGCGCCCTTTTAATTTCTCCGGGCCACTCAGTCGCGTTCAAAGAACGACCGGTGTCGAGACACGTGTAATCCCGACTTCACCGTTCGCATGTGTACTTAGTAGTGGTTCGTAATGTATGTGTTTAGTGAAACCTGTGTGGACCGGAATTTTACGTCCTATATCGGGGTGAACGGTAGAAGGTAGGTGGACGAACCCGAGCCCACGATTCGAGGGAGGCACGTTGCGCAATGCCGCCGTTTGCACCTCACCCCACGTTCGGTGCAAGTACTGTATGTACGTCAAGTTCGGCCACGTAGGTTCCTCACCCAAATTATTAGTTAGCGCTTTGATTGACAGGTGCACCTCGCAGACTTCTTCCCTGTCATCTGCTCGGCTCGAGCTGGTTCTGTGGCACCATTGTCTGTCGTGAGGGGTAAAACAGAAGAGTCGGCCGACAATGTCCGGACGGTCTGGATTCTTTCACACGGATTCCTTTTTGGGGTGATCGGCCCTGCACTCGTGAAGATCACCGGCAGCTTCATCCTGTGCGGCCAGATTGGAGAAACCACCCCCCTCGAATCTTTGGTATCTTGGGATCTTTGCATCCTAGGGAGATCTCTATCCTACGAGTCCTATATCGAGCCAAGAGGCCTATGAAGTTCAGGACGCAGGTTCAAACCTGGTTAGCGACGCAGTCGAAGAGCTCGCTGATCCACTTCCAGTCGAGAACGCTCCGAGTTCTCAACTCTTGGGTGCTCGCGTGCTCGTGTGCCTGCGTGCTCCTATATGTGCTGATGCCGGACACCGGACGGCGACAGAATGGCAGATCACATGGATGGAAAACCGCCCCGTGTCAGATCGTGGGTATGCTTCTAGGCGGCCAGGACAAAAAAATCATTTGTCTAACTAGCGGGATTGTCATGCGGAATTCCCATGATCCCGGTCGGGTGGCTGCCTCTAGGTTGGGCGTTCGGCCAGGTCAACATTTGAATGGGGAGATTCCACTAGGCACAGCCACCCGATGCCACCGACAGGGGCACGAGGAACCCTCGTTTCCCCGCGTTTTTTGATCTCTCAGTGGTCAACGAAATGCTATGGCTACTGCGTGATGCGGATGGTTGGCTGTTCGGGGTTCGTATCCGGGGTTCATAGGCGGCCATCGCGGACATTGGATGTGAACGCTGTTCACTGTTTCTCGGAAACCCACCTCCTGGACCGGTCTTAAAAGGGGGTCCTGTGGCAGCTGCCTGTGCTCACCCGAGCGACCCCTCGCCTGTTGCCGAAGATTGAGTAGTGTGTCAACCACCCCATCCCCGTCACGATAGTTACTTATCGCGACCCTTTTACGATGTCATTGATTGGACTGATAGGGATCACGCTCGGCACGCCCACCTACATCCTTGTCTCAATTGACAGGTTCTATTGCCCTGATGGGGTGATAATTAAACAACGATCGGGTTCAGCGTGGCCTGGCCTCAGAGTTCAAGGTGGTATAGTTTGGATCGAATGTGGTAAGTTGTGTGTGGGGGTGGTGGCCTACACGTTCCCCAATTCAATCATTTCCCTCCAGTTCTGTGAGCGCGTTCGCGAGACGCTTGGCCCTATCATCCCACCGTCGGTCCGCGCGAAGCGCTATCGACGAGCGAACGAAGCCACGCCCCCCGCATCGTGGTCGCGTCAGGCGATCGCAATATTCAACGCTGAGTGGGCGTCATCGGCCATTTCAGAGGTGTATTGGGAACTGGGAAAGACCCACCCGGTTGAATGGCTTTACCTGTAAATTACTCACGTTGATGCCTCTCGTACTTCTGTCGGTCGGGGGGCGTTTGGTTAGTAATCCTGCTGTATTCGGTACAGTTCCTTGTTTGTATTGTCCAAGGCGATTTCAGGTAATGGAATCGTACCACCGTGGCCACAATAAACCCACGCACCCACCCCCACGAGTCTAGGTGGTCTGAGTGGCACGTACCCATAATATTTCCCCGCTTCGTATCGTACGACGATGCGTCAGACCGTTGATGACGTGCGACTTGCGGAACCCAAGAACCATGGGCACGTTGCTGATCCTGTGGTAGGGATTGTCATGCCTCATGTCCTACGTTACGGTTAGAGAATGAATTGGGCAGCGTCCTCAGTCTGATGGGCTGTGCCACGACGCCCGCCTTCGCATCATGAGCGCATCGAACTGTCGCCCTGGTTGGTTGGTTCCGGGATATGACGGCACTACGGACGCCTTGGGGTATCATACTATTGCATTGAGTGTTTAGTATGTCGTGGATCTAACCACCTACTGAAGCATACATATGTCTTGCTGGTTTGGTGTATTCGTGTGAACCCTTGGGCTACCTTCAATCTGGACATAGAATATCTTATCGTTCACTTCTGGCGCGTTCGGTGACGCTAGCCTTTGTACCACGAGAGAGCTAGCCCGCTCCTGTTCCGATCCTCGGGCTGGGAAACTTTGATATATCAATGGCCTTCAGATATCCACGCAATTGTTCGGAACTCTCAGCCTTCGTCTTCTCCATTTCTTCCAACTCGCGTCTTCCCCAACGCGGCAGCTTTTCATTATGCGCGTTCGTGTGGGAGACAATGTGCTCCGAAGAAGCATTTTCGGCCTCGTGATAGGATACACAGCCTTATTAGGTACTGAGTACTACTACAATGCGTTGGATGCGACTCACGATTCCTTAACGGTCCTTACAATAAAACACCATCGCACTGGGCCACATACATACGAATCTCCGCCCCATTTGTTTTTTTCTCACCGAGCCACGCTTCACTTTTGCCTCGTTTTCCGCTACCCGTATGGAATGAGGCTGGATCATTGCGGATGGTATCTTATGCGTACTGCGGATAGATACTTACCCCCTCGTGTCGTGATGGTACCGCCCCCGTATCGGTGGTACAACCTTTAAACGTCCCCGAGTCGTCGCCGGAACCAATGTTCCACTCGGTCCGAACTTTGCCAGAAAGGATCCGAGAGACGGATAGGCACGGGTTCCGCTGTTCACTCGTGAGCTACTTCTAAGTTATTCGGAAACGGGGCTCGTGTCTACGAATGCCTCCGAGGCCTTATCTACGATCTCATCTATCTTTTCATGAGATGTGCGTGGCCTCCTCGCCTCTCCTGATCCACGAGATCGACTTCTTCCAACGTTATCTGTACACCGCGTCCCTCGCCTTCCGTAAAAGCGGTTCGCGGTAAACGTCAACCAAAATCAATGCGTATGCCAACGTTTGAGGTACGGGCACGGCTCTATTTGTAATGAAGGGCTTGGTGCGGACCCTGAGACGTCTGGCCAATGCAGTTCTCAACCTATCCGGCTAGTGGCTGATATCGGCCACGATCAACCAGGGCGAGGAACGGTTTCGGTCCGGTGTGGATGGTCAATGGTTACCGCTGAACGTCGACAGCTTCCCCCTGGTGAGGTTGGATAGTCTTTATCTGGGTCGAATAAAGTTGCAGATAGATGGGACTGAAGAGCCCGTAGCATAACCATCCTTCGTATCTTCGGGTCCTTTCATCGAAGCCCACGATAACACATTGTTAGGGGGTCCACTAGCGTCCTTCACTCTTTGTAAACCTGCCAAACTGTTGGGCTTGATCGTCTCAGGCCCAGTACAATTTAGGTTGTGTGATCACGGCCCGATGGACGTGCTTCGTGTACATGTGTACTTAGGTGTGAAACGGACGGAACCGTCTTTCTTCTTGAGCTTCTTCAGAGCTAACCGTGATTGGTTTGCGGGACGTACATCTATCGTTGCGAAGCTTTGGATTGCTTTGCGCGGGTTCCAATAACCGGCGTCCTGTGGGCAGACCCTCTGCAGGGCTGTCACGATGGCGTCACGATCCGCGAGTTCTGAGAGCCAACTGTTGCGATGATTTCGGATCCAGGGAAGAGGCGGCGCGCGTACGAACGCCATACACAGCAAGCAGCGAGGTGAGCGTGAGACACTATACACAGGACCTCCCGGTGTCCTAGGTAAGACCGACCGTGGCCAGCCTATTCAGTTTGGGAAGCCCCTGGAGCCGGGTTAGGAAGGAGGTCATCGAGCTAATGGTACAGTCTGTGTCAATTCTGTAGGTACGTACGAGCAAAAAAGGTCGTGAAGGCACGCGAATCAAAGTGTGGTTGAGGTCACTTTCAAAATGTCATCGAGCCCAGGTTGATCGCCAGCGAGAATCTGAGGTAGAGTTTCGGCACATGGCCCAAGGAACAAATAATCTGCCTCACTATCGCCCGTGCTCCGGTCGAGGTTGAATACGGCAACTGTGCCTCCGTGCTCCGCGACCTCGGATGCGTAACCGGCAGCAGGGTAGACCTGGTAGGCAAGATCATCAGATGGTGGACAATATGGCGTTCCGCTTCGGCACTACGTACGGTAGACGAAGTTCCAACAACAATTGCCAGGTCCGTCTTCCGGACGATTTTGTCAATCTCTTTGAGGTGGTGCGGCACCTCCCCGAACCACACAACGCCTGGTAATGTTTTAGTTGCCGGTAGCGCGCTTGGTAGATAAGGTGAAATCCCAACCTGGTCGAAGCAGACCGCCACAATCTGGCTGAGTGCACCTAGGTAAATCAGGGAGGGGTATAGCCGGTTCTTGCTCTTGCCTCTCAACGATCACTTCTGTGCCCTTTAGGGCAGGACAGATAGGGTTTTTGTGGTTCGGTGCAAGATGGTCGCACTCCATGCAGATGGTATCGAATAACCGGCCATGCATCTCAATGATCGACTGAGGTTCTGGGGTGACCTCCTTAAAGGCTTCATTTGCGGCCAGAGTGCCTGTCAGTCGGTCCAGAGCCCTCCGACTGAGACCATCGATATTTTGAGTCACCAGCGTGAAGGACTCGGCGCTGGGACAAATTTGGCGCAGTGTCTCCTTGACCGAAAGTGCGGCAAATACCATATGGGCCGCGTTCGGCTCAGCCTTTCGCGCTCTAGAAGGGTGTGTATCAGGACCCTCAGATAGTGTGGCGATATGAGGCTTACTTCTCTCTTCTCATATGGTAAAACTGCCACACGCGGCTTGGATTGAGATTGAACGCCTCAGGGGTGGCGAGACTCATAGCCTCGTACTTCCTCCACAATCCTCCGCCATCGCGGAAGGTAGGGATACCTACAAGTGGCGGTTCGTGAGTGATATGAACAGTGATCTCAACAGTTTGGAAGGGTGATCACCAGAAGCGGCGGAGAGCCCAGCCCCTGCGATAACGATGATGTTTTTGCTTGACCTTACCACCTCACGAAACTGCTGCATGTTGGTACTTGGTTCTGCTACCATTGCGTTTTGAAGGTCTGGACGATGAAGCTTCAAGTTCAGAGATTGAGTTAGTGATGGAATACAAACGGCCGAAGCGCCCCGACGATCCTACCGGCTTCGTGGACCTCGGACGTTTCAGGGAGTATCGTACTTCCTCCTTCCTAGCCTTGCGTGAGTCACCTAGATGCCTACAGTAAAGCCAGATATCCCGATCGTTATCGTTGGAGCTGGGTGCTTCGGTCTTTCTACGGCGTACCACCTTCTTAAGAGGGGCTTCACAAACGTGACCGTCTTGGATCGGGCGGGGGTGCTTCCCGCGAAGGATGCTGCTAGTACTGACCTGAACAAAAGTGAGGTAAAAACACCCCGAGCCGTTCTTTCTAACCCCCGGATACTCTACAGTTGTGCGATCTTCCTATGCGGACGATTTCTATACCTCCCTCGCACGAGATGCTGTAAAGGCGTGGAAGGACGAGGGCGAATGGGGGGATCACTACCACGAGTCTGCACTCCTCCCCTCCCCCTCCTCTAGGTCATAGAACTAAACTGTCGAGTACGAACGTCACAGGACAGGCGTATTGATCATGGGCGACCGAGGAGCAGACTACACAAAAGCATCATATACCAACGATCTCGCCCACAGAGTTCGAGTTGTGAATCTCGAGGACGTGGAGAAGCGGAAAGCAGTTTTCCCTGGGGGCGTGGAATTAGGTACTGCGTTTACGAGGGACTGCTTTGCGTATTTGAATCGAGACAGTGGGTGGGTATACGCCGAGGGTGGGACTCGTCGTGCTCTGGAGAACGTCCGAGCCCTCGGTGGAATCGCTGTTGGTGGAAAAGCGGTCAAGGAACTCGTCAAGGAGAATGGAGAGACGGTTGGTGTCCGGTGCACAGACGAGTCGGTTTATTCTGCGGAACTCGTCGTTCTGGCGACCGGTTCGTGGACACCGTCGACCTTCCCTGAATCAGTGCCCCAATCACAATGCCTGGCTACTGGGCGCGTACACGCTTTCATTACACCCATGGCACACAGCTCACCCTACTTCACAGGCACAGCGTCGTAACCGTCCGACTGACCCCCGAAGAAGTAAACATCTATCGGGAGGTTCCTGTGATATATAACCAAACCGCGGGATTCTACATATTTCCGGTATGGGACTGCGGTGGTGGTCCAGAAGGTGCTCTGACTCTTATCGCATCTCTAGCCCAATGCCGAGAACGTCATAAAGATGGGGATCAACGCTGGTGGCTACACCAGAGATGTCCAGACTGACGAACACGGCGCAATCTCGACGCCCCGTACTACTTTGACACATGGGGAGACAGAAGGCTCCCGTATACCAATAGAAGCCGCTAGAGAGCTGAGGAGATCGTTCCAAGAATGTTACCCTGCCCTTGCGAACTCGACGCCGTTCATTACCACCCGAGTGTGCTGGTAAGCGTTTCCGGCCGACACCATAACGTTTCTCAGATTTTCTCTGTTAGGTATGCGGACACCCAGGACGAAGACTGGCTGATAGGTTATGTTCCTGGAGACCCGTCCTTGTTCGTAGCCACCGGAGGAAGCGGACACGCATACAAGGTAAATCTGGCGCGGTTTGGGCACATTTATCCTCTAACGTTTTCATCCACGACTAGTTCCTGCCTGTCATCGGCCGTCTCGTAGCAGACGCCATCCAGGGCGTGCTTCCGGAACACCTTGTCAAGAAGTTTGCCATTGGTCGACAACCACCGCAGGCAAGCAACAGTATCGGCCAACAATCCACCCCGCGCATCGTGAGACGGATAGACACCACCAGAAAGCTCGACGAGAGATCGCTGTCCACAGAGGGAGATCTGTTACCATCATAATTTTTCGGTGAACCTACATAAGTGTTCCTGCAGTACAAATAGCTCAGCACTACTACCATACACGAGAAAAAGCGTCCCTGAATCCCCCGAGATACTCTAGAATGAATCGACGATGTAGGTCGCCTTTTGTGTTGGGATTTTGCGAAGTGTGAGTCAGGACCTCAAGCCCTGAATCCAATGAATTCTCTCCAGGACTTCACTTCGGACGGTATCCTTCCCTCCACGTATTTCTTGAGACCACCCTGAGGGATTTTCAGGGCCAAGGCCTCAACGAACAGCTGTGCGCAACGGGCATTGTTCAGCAGGGGGAGCCCAAAGTCCACAGCGTTCCTACGTCAGTCATCAGTCCCGCAGGCTCATGGAACGGGGGGATAAGCATACCTCCTGGCAACATAGTCCTCATCGGTTGCGCTGGTTCCTCGTCCCTTGGCCAAATTTATGACACATTCAACGTCGTATTCGTCAAAAACCTCCCTGAGCTTCCTCTTGTCCTTGGTGGGGAAGAAGATACGTTGAGCAGAGACATAAGGGATGTCGTTCAGGAATTCCTCGACCTCACTAGACGAACAGTAGAGTTTGAATCCTAGCTGGGTCAACCCCTCTGCGACGGTGCGCATCTCTGGCTTGGTGATATCACCACCAAGGAGAACACCTGAGTTAAGGCGGGGAATCTTGAAACCAGTTTGACTGAGGAGAGCGGCCCAGTACGCCTCTTGGATAGTGGCGCCGAAGCTCGCGATCTCGCCGGTGCTAGCCATTTCTGAGGAGGGGGGAGTGTTTAGGGTCATGTAAGAATCCGGGGTGCTATGAAGGTACTGACCACATCCGAGGAAGGGGTCGGCTCCTGCTAATCGAGTCCAAGAGAATTGAGCGACCTTGATCGCGGAGTAATCCCTCTTCTGTTTCATGAGATCCACGGGTTCAGGCACGTCCTGCCCGACGATGGCTGAAGTAGCAGTCTCGATGAAGTTCTGTCCAAGGACCTTGGAAACGAAGGGGAAGGATCGAGATGCTCGGAGGTTGCACTCGATGACCTTTAGCTGGGCCTCATCCTCACCCGGGACCATGCTTCGGATAACTTGCATGTTGTAGGGACCAGAGATCTTGAACGCAAAGGCAACCTTCTCAGCGATGACCTTTAGGCGCTCCATGTCACCCTCAGACAAAGAGAATGGTGGAAGAACAAGGGTGGCGTCCCCAGAGTGGACACCAGCATTCTCGACGTGTTCAGAAATGGCGTGGATGAGAAGTTTGCCCTCATGTGCGACGGCATCGACGTCAATCTCCTGAGCATTTTCGATGAACTTGGTGAGAACGACGGGATGGAGGGGAGAAACCGAGGCAGCGGCAGAGAGGTTGTGGTCGAGAGTAGATTCTTCGTAGACAACGTTCATGGAGGCTCCGGAAAGGACGTATGATGGTCGGACGAGAACGGGATAACTGAACATGGTCAGAGCCTATTGATTACAGCTGGGAGAGAGGGACCTACCCGACCCTGGTGGCAAACTCCTTGGCAGCGTCGACGCTGGTGACCTCGGTCCACGCAGGTTGATCAACACCAATGCTATCGAGGATCGCAGAGAACTTGTGACGGTCCTCGGCGTTATCGATCATCTCCGGGTCGGTCCCTAAAACGTTGACACCGCTCTGCTTGAGCCTGAGGGCGATGTTTTGAGGGAGTTGTCCTGGAACAAAACTGTGGGAAGGGGGAAAACGAGGAGAGCAAGGAACCAACCTCCAACGCTCACAACGACGCCGCTAGCAGCCTCGAGCTCGTATATGTCCATGACACGCTCAAACCCAAGCTCTTCGAAGTAGAGCCTATCCGCCTCATCAAAGTCCGTGGAGACAGTTTCGGGGTTGTAGTTGATCATGACCGTCTTATTGCCCATATCCCTAAGCTTCCTCGCACAGGTGACGGCACACCAGTC
>Ga0307509_10011756_pt1 | contig 10556 bp, 13 predicted proteins | sample 10_EM_MG_FD_202245 | JGI IMG/M metagenome (GOLD analysis project Ga0307509, IMG submission 202245) | Populus trichocarpa ectomycorrhiza microbial communities from riparian zone in the Pacific Northwest, United States - 10_EM | ecosystem: Host-associated > Plants > Roots > Unclassified | place...
AAGCCCGATTAGAAGAGCCATCCACGGTCGATCTTCCCCTGCTCTCGCCTCACCATTCTCCAATTTGCGATAACCTTCGAAAGCCCGCGACGAAGTGCGATTTCGATCATCGTGACCTCATCTCGCTGCTACGGTGCACGAATAGGTTGCCAGAATGGGGTACGAGGGCCGACAGGTCGACAACCCCGTGGGCACGTGATGAGCGGTTTTGGCGCATGTCAGCCGGAGAGCTACGATCCGATGAGATGCCGGCGGAGCGCGGCGCGAACAGTGAAGAGCCGGCCCAGGCAAACGATCTTTCGACCGCACCAATCCGCACGTTGGTCCGCGCGCGGTTGATCATCGGTGCGAGCGTCGCGACATACGCTTGTGTCTCATCCGGCAGCGGTCGACCTGACGCCAGATGACGCTCGTAACGTCCAGGTCCTGCATTGTAGGCGGCGAGGAACCCTGGCGCGCCGTAGCGATCGTAGAGTTCGCGGATATACGCGCTGCCGGCCAATATGTTGTCACGGGGATCAAAGGGATCGGCGCCGAGACCGTAGCGAGCGCGCAGTTCAGCCCAGGTGTTTGGCATGATCTGCATCAGGCCCATTGCGCCTTTTGATGACCGTGCCCGCTGTTTTGCGCTGCTTTCGACGTGCATCATCGCGCGTATCCACTGTTCCGGCACGCCGAAGCGTTTGGACGCTTCGGTAACGAATGCCGCGAAGGGAAGGACGGATGAAACGTTCGGCCGCCGTGTAGCTGACGAATCCTGCTCGGCGTGTGCCGCGCCGCTCGCCAGCATCGAAGCTGCCAAGATCACTACGATGCGCAGCATCGTCCCGAGAGATCGCAAGGCTGCCATCGTGCTCGCGGCCGCCAACGGTGACGCGCTCGCGCGCCGCCCTGGACCGCCGCTGCGCGCGACGGCCGTGCAAGTCCTGGCCGGGACGGAGGAATGGTCCGTGTTTTGACCCAATAAAGGAATGACGGAAGATTTGCAGTTTTGCGGCAAAGTCATTCCTCCTCGCCGGTCCAAAGAGGCTCCGCCGTTCCGATGATCGCGCTCGTCGGCAGCGCGCCGAAATATCGCCCGTCGAGCGAGTCCGCGGACTGCCAGTTCATGAGGAAGACCTCGCCATCGGCGATGACGCGACAGCCCTGCCAGACGGGCAACGGTCGGCCCCCGCTGTCATGCACGCGCGCCGCACCCATCTCGATCTTGTCGACCGTGACGACGAGTTGATTTCGGCAAACTCTCTGCCCAGAAAGCGCCAAGACGCGCTTTAGGAGGGGAATGCCGCGGGGCAGATAGCGCCGATCTGCGAGGAGTGTTGCCAGTGGTTCAGGCGGCTGGACTGCAACAAGCCGGGTGACTGCAAGTCTGCCGTTGGGCTGCAGCTCGTAGAGACCGATCGGCGCGCTTCTGGAAGCGTTCCATAGATACCGGGGGACCGGTTTGGCCGCGATCGTCGACAGCAGGACAGCCGCGGCCCCCAGCGTCGTAAAAAGGGTCGCCACGCGGGAGGTCACGGCGCGACCCTCCTCCGATGCAGCCAGGCCTGATGACGCCCAAGCGTGTAAATCCTCGGCACTTCGTTGACGGACAGACGATTGTGGAGGTGGTGCCAATAGTCAGGCGCTGCGTCGGCCGGGTCGATGCCGAGCGCCTCGACGGCATCGACAATCTGCAGCACGCGTTCGACCTTGGGCCAACCGGACAGCCGCAACAGCACCTCGCCGCCCGGCCGTACATAAGGCACCGTTACGCAGCGCTGCCCGGGCGCGACAGCCCGCAAAATATCGATGCGCGAGATGATTGTACCGAAGTCGTTCGAGGCCCAACGCACGAACGCAAAGATGCTGCCCGGCGCAAACGACAGGATCCGCCGCCGCTTGTCGAGAATCTGTTCCTCGGCGGCGTGACCGAAGCGGATCCAGTTCTCGATGCGCTTCTCGAGCCAAAGGAGCTCGACATGGGTGAGATTACTCATGCCGTCCCCCTTCTGCAGAGAAGGATTGTCGAGCCTCAACGCCTTTCAGTTGCGGCGTGTGAGTCGTCTCACCGCCGGTGTTCCTGTTGAGGAACGCAGCGGATATGACGCTGGGCGCGATTGACTGCCGCCGACTGTCGTTTTCCCTTGAATCCGAGTCCGAGCGGCGCTGGATTTTCGAGTCTTTGCACGACTTTCTGCATGATGTGATTTCCTTTGAATCATTGACTGGCTCCTTAAATCGTGGACTGCCTGCGGTCGCTGGGCGTAGACTCACCTCGCACGATGGTGAGTCGGAGGGATCGATGAGACGCATCCCGCTCAGTCGGCGTTCGCACATCACAGGCTTCCGGCCAGTCGACGGAGAGGCGGTCGAGCATGAGAGCGCGCTCGAACGGGATTTCGTGCTGTTGGTGAACTTTCTCGATGCCGGCGCCGCGATCACCTCGCAGCCGATCACAATCGAGTTCCAGGACGGCGCGCGGCTGCGCCGATACACACCGGATTTCCGCGTGATCTGGAGCGACGGACGCTCAGAGCTGGTCGAGGTAAAGTATCGCGTCGATCTACGTGCCCAATGGGCGCGACTGCGGCCAGGCTTTGTTGCGGCGCGGGCGATGGCAAGAGAGAACGGCGGACGTTTCCGCATTGCGACCGAGCGCGGCATCCGGGGGCCGTTGCTCGACAATGCCAGACGGCTACTACCGCTACGCGGAGCACCCCTCGACCCGGCAATATCTGAACTCGCTTTGGGAGCAGCGCGAACGCTCTGCGAACCGACTTTCGAGCGCGTCGTCGATGCGATGTCCTGCGGCCGTTCGATGGCGCTGGGTGTGGTGTGGCGGCTCATCGCGCGGGGCACTATCAAAGTCGACCTCGCCGCGCCGATACACCCCAATTCGCCCGTGAGGTTGGCATGAACGACGCGGCCAGCACGCCCGATCTTGCGGAGGTTCCTGTCGCCGATTGGCACAAGGCGCGTCGTCGTTTTGAAGTGATCCGTGTTCTGGCGAAGGCGCCGGAGCGGACGCGAAGCGATGCAGAGGCGGCCGCCCAGGCGCTCGGCTGCAGTGCCACGGTCGTTTATCGGCTGTTGTCGCGCTATCTCGCTGATCCGCGCGTGACGAGCCTCCTGCCGGGACGCCGCGGACGACGACACGGCCAGCTTTTGCTGCTTGGAGAGGTCGATGAGGTGGTGCAGGCCACGATCGACGAGTTCTATCTGACCCGACAGCGACCGCGTGTCAGCGATCTGCTGACCGAAGTGCAGCGGCGCTGCCGGACGCTGGGACTGCCGAAGCCAAGCCGCAAGGCAATCAATTTGCGGATCGGGCAACGTACGTCGGTCGAGGTGTTGGCAAAGCGATCCGGCCGCAAAGCTGCGCGCGATCGCTTCGGACCATCGACGGGTTCTCTGACGGCACCTTGGCCGCTCGCACTCGTTCAGATCGACCACACGCCGGTGGATGTGATCGCGGTCGATAGCACGACACGACAGCCGATCCAGCGGCCCTGGTTGACCATCGCAATCGATGTCCACTCGCGCTGTGTCGCGGGGTTTCACTTGGCGCTTGAGCCACCGTCCGCCACGTCGGTCGCGCTGTGCATCGCGCATGCCGTTCTGCCGAAGGCCGGCTGGCTGATGGCGCGTGGTGTCGCCGGCGATTGGCCGGTCCAGGGATTGATCGAGCGGTTGCATCTGGACAACGCCAAGGAGTTCCATTCCGAGGCGCTGAAGCGCGGTTGCGAGCAGTATGGTATCGCGGTGGACTATCGTCCGGTGAGGACGCCGCACTATGGCGGTCATATCGAACGGCTGATCGGGACGATGATGGGCAAGGTTCATCTCTTGCCTGGCACCACTTTCTCGGATGTTCGTGCCAAGGGGGATTGGAATCCTGAAGACACGGCGGCATTGACGCTTGATGAGATCGAACGCTGGCTCGCCCACGCGATCGTCGGCGTTTATCACCACGATCTGCATCGCGGGATCGGCACGACGCCGGTCGCGGCCTGGGAACGCGGAATCCTGGGCGATGGACAGGTCTCGGGACGGGGCATGCCAACCGCAATCGACGATCCGCGCCGCTTCCTGATCGACTTTCTGCCGATGGAGCGACGGCTTGTTCGCCGCGAAGGCGTGTTCCTGCATTCGATCGGCTATTGGGCCGATGTGCTGCGCACCTGGATCGACGAGCGAGAGCGGATGATCGTTCGGTACGATCCACGCGATCTCAGCCGGGTCCATCTGCTCGCACCCGACGGTCGCTACTATGACCTCAGCTATCGCGATCTGCGTCGGCCGGCGATCAGCCTGTGGGAGCATCGACTGGCGCTGACGCGGTTGCGGGACGAAGGCCGTGCCGAGATCAACGAGGACGCAATCTTCACAGCAATTGACGCAATGCGCGGTATTGCGGAACGCGCTAGCGCGGAGACCAAGACTGCGCGTCGTCAACGAGAGCGGCGGCTTCGCCATGATGGCGTGGTGACAGAACGGCGTCCAGCCGCCAGCGCGGTTGAATCCGCTCCAACGATCGAGCCCCTGCCCGCCGATCAACGATTGTTCAAGAACGTGGAGGAATGGACATGAGCAATCCCTCCTACCCGCATCTGCTGCCGCAGATTCGCACGCTGGCCGATGCGCCCGGCGAGATTCGTATCCAGCGCATCCGCGCAGATCGGTGGATTGGCTACGCACGGGCGGAAGCCGCCCTGGCGGCGATGGACGATCTTCTGACGTTCCCGAAGCGGACCCGGATGCCGAACTTGCTGCTGGTCGGCCCCAGCAACAACGGCAAGACCATGATCGTCGAGAAGTTCAAGCGCGCGCATTTGCGCGATACCGTCGATGCCGCGGAAGGGGCTATCTCGGTGCCCGTCTTAAAGGTCCAGATGCCGCCGGCTCCGGACGAGCGGCGGTTCTTTGCTGCCGTGCTGGAAGCGCTGGGTGCACCCGATCGCAACCATGATCGACTGGCGGTGAAGCAGGATGTGGCGATGCGGATACTGCGCGCGACGGATGTGCGGCTGCTCGTCATCGACGAGGTCCACAACATCTTGTCGGGCTCGCGGGCGCAACAACGCCGCTTCCTCAACCTGCTGCGCTGGCTCGGCAACGAGCTACAAATTCCGCTCGTTGCCGTCGGTACGGCGGAGGCGTTGCGCGCAATCCAGAGCGATGACCAGCTTGCCAACCGGTTCACGCCATTCGGCTTGCCGCCATGGCGGCACGATGCGGAATATCTTCGGCTTCTCAATACGCTGGAGGCGATGCTACCGCTGCGCGAACGGTCGGGCATGGAAGAACCGGCCTTCGCGCAAAAGCTGCTCAGCGCGGCGGAGGGCATCCTCGGTGAGGTCGTCAGCCTGGTCACGACTGCCGCGGCGGCGGCCGTTGTCAACGGCGAAGAGCGCATCCGAATCGAAAGGATCGACGACATCGGCTTCATTCCTCCCACGGAGCGCCGACGTGTCGCCGGCTGAGATTTACGAGGTTGAGTTCTTCGATGCGGCGGAGCGCGCGCCGCGGTCGCTGCCGGCGCGGGTTGCACCGCTGCCGGACGAAGCGCTGGCGTCCTGGCTGTTTCGGTTCGCCGAACCGTTCGGTGTCTCGCCGGAAGCTTTGTTGCTCGGCGATGGTGAGATGGATTTAACAACCCATCCCGACTGGTGGCGCAAACCCGATGCGCTCGTCGTTGCGGCGCTCGCGCGCGGCACAGGCGTACCGGGCGACCGCATCCGTCCGCTGAGCTTCGCCGACTGGCCTGATGATGACGGAGTTGTTGATTCTGTGCCGGACCGGTTCGGTCGGCAGCGTTTCACGGCCGAACAGCCGTCGCATCAATCGCGACGCATAGGCATCTGTCCTGATTGCTTCGCCGAAGATGAAATGCCTTATGTACGGCGGACGTGGACGATTGGCTGGCTCACAGCCTGTCCAACACATGGCACGATGTTGGTGCGAACCTGTCCCGAGTGCGGGGTAAAGCTGCGCTTGCCCCGATTGTCGGATGCGACGTATTTCGCGCCAGACCGATGTCGGCGCTGCGCGTATCGCTTGGCTCGCGTCACGAGCATGGTCGCGGCGGAGCCTGTATTGCGATTTCAGCGGCGTATACTGGACGGCCGGCCAGCGGGCATCGTCGATTTTCCGCAGATCGGCAAAATCAGTTGGTCTGTGGCCGTGGCTCTGTTCGACGTATTGCTGGGCGCTGTGTGGATCGATACCAAGCCGACCGCTCGCGACGTTCTGTTTGCGCGGATCGCTCGTGATTTTGGCACAGCCCGGTTGGGAGAGCTGGCGGATAGCTATCAAGGCCTGGCGATCCTGGCGTGGATGTTCGAAGCGTGGCCGATGCGAGCACAGGCGGCGCTCGCCATGCTTCGTGCCATACGCCCTCGCCGGCAAATGCAGCGTTGGCCAACCCTCGATGCTGCGATACGCGGCCAAGTGGAGGCCTTGTTCTTCACAGCCTGGCCAGACGAACGGAACAACGGCGAACGCGGCTCGTGGCGTGCCTGGATCGACAACTTGCCGCAGACTGGAGAGGAGCTGCGCGTGCAGGCCCGCCGGGAGCGGCTGGCACATCGTCGCGCCAGACTCATGGCAATCGCCGACGTGCGCGATGGCTTGTCCGTCGAGGCTGCTGCCGAAGTTGCCGACGTGCAGCCACGAACTTTGTATCGCTGGATCAAGCGTGGTGCGCAGGGCGGACTGGAAGCTGCGCTCGAACGACCGAGCGGGCAACTTTCTGGACCGCAAGCCGCTCAGCTTGCTGAGTGGATCGCAAATGCGCCGCCGGCCGGACCGCACTGGCGGACAAATCGCATTCAGAACGAAGCGCTGCGACGCTTTGGAGTCGAGATCACGATCTATGTCGCGGATCGACTGTTGCGCATGCACGGTCCTTGGAGGCGACGCAAGGTTCTCGCGAAGAGGAAGCTGACCGTTGCACCAGTTTACAATTAAGGGAACACCAGTCGACGATTTAAGGAGCCGATCACTCATTTTCGGCTCCCAGTCCACACATTTGGGGAAACCGACAGCCGTTATCCTCAGCGGTGAAAAACGCGAGGTCCGTTAGAAAGAATCCGAAGGATTCCAGGTTAGTAAAGTTACGGGCGCGAAAAGAATTTGAGCGCCAGGACGTTACCTTGGGTTTCGGTCCCCGATAGGACGAGGATCGGGTCCCTGATGGCACGCTGGTTCTCGTCCCCGATAGCACGAAATGATTCACAGCTTGTGCACCGATGCGGTTGCGAGTCCGCGACGGCGCCGAGCTGCTGCGAGCGGATCGACAGGAATGGGTATGAAGTTGAGGCGTTCAGCGCCGCGAAGGCCGCGATCGATAACGAGTTGATAGCCAGGCAAGGTCTGGCGGCGGACGATCTCCCGGAGATCGTAGGCAAAATGCTTCAGCGGCGAGAGGCTGCCAGACTTGGCGTGCAGATGAGCGAAATCAAAACTCCAGCCGCCGGTTTGGCGTCCGCCGTGCTTCCGCACGAGGCGATAGAGCCAGCGCTCCAGGCCGCCGGTCAGGTCGAAATAGGCGCGATCAATTGTGAGGACGAGCGCTTCATCCAGCACACCGGCGTAAAACCAGTCAGCCAGGATCAGCTCCAATCCGCGTGGTCGGCCGTGCGGATCGGCCATCTCTTTCCATTCGTTGATCCAGGAGAAACGATGCCGGCGGCGCTCGATCGGTTGGCGGATCGACGTCATGACCGTCGTCGATTGCAGCCGGTCGAGCGCGGCTTTGAGCCGGTCGTAGTCGCGCGCGCTGGTGCCGCGGCCGACGAAGGTCAGGATCTCGTAGGGCGTCGCCGCCATCAGCCGCGATGTCTTCAGACCCGCATCGCGGGCTTCAACGATTTGCGAAGCAGCCCAGATCAGGACGTCGGCGTCCCAGATCGTCGCCATGCCGTGCTCCGGCACGGCTTCGACGCGAATGGTGATCTTGCCGGCACGAAAATCGATCGGAACGGTGCGCTTGGACTTGGCAAGCGAGAAGAAGGGATAGGCCATCAGGTCTTGTGCGTCGCGCGGCGCGAGATCGCCGGGGAGCGCACGAAACAGATCGAGTTGCTCGCGTTCTGAGATTTGCCTGCGCCGCATCGGCATCTGCCGCTCCCGTGCCATCAGCGACGTGCTCGGCCGGCATACGGGAGCGGAGCGGCAGCATGCTGTTTGGCGGGCAACACGGTGCCGACGCCAGGATCGGAGGTTGAGGTCTTGGAACCGCGGTCTGCCCACGCCTTGAGATCTTCCAGAGCGTAGACAACACGTCCGCCGAGTTTTCGATAAGCGGGGCCGGTACCGTAGGTCCGGTGCTTCTCCAGCGTGCGGCCTGAGAGGCTGAGGAATCGCGCAGCCTCGGGCGTGCGCAGGTATCGCGGCGGCAAGCCGGCGTTCGGATCGGGCATCTTCGAGGCTCCGTGATCTCGTGGAGCGCCACCGAGGTTTGCGGCGCGTTGAATCTCACGATGGCGGAGTGGAGCGGCGAAGGGGGATGCCGATCTGAAGGGGGTACGTTTTCGGCACCCCCAAACGACAGCGTCTTGGTCGTTTATTCGTTTTTGCGTCCGTAGCGCAGTAGGTCCTGATAACCGCCACGGATCAGAGCGAAGCCGCTCCGCACCAGCCTGATCGTGCGACTGCGCAGATCATGGGTTTTCCAGGCGCGCTCCGAGATCTGCTTGAGACCGAACAGAACGACCGCGATCTTGCGATATGAGTTGCCCTGCTGGCGCGCATCGAGCGCCCGCAGCGTCAAGGCCAGTCGCGCGCGCCCCTGAGGCGACAGGCCATCCTTCATGGGACCGACCGGTCGATTGTTCAGCGCGCGCCACAGCCGTTCCGCCGCGCGGGCGCGAATGTCGAAATTGGCATCGAGCGGCAATTGAACAGCGTACAGGACCTCAGCCGCAGGGGCGTCCTGCAGCCAGAGCCGATGGGAGATACCGCCGAGCCGCATCACTGCGTACCAGCCGTCCGAACCTCTGCGGAGCTGATCTGCCGACAATCTTGTCAGATTCAGAACAGCTGACCGAACGGCAGGCGACGTCGACCTGGAAACTGCCAGCAAGGTCGGCAGGACCTCGGGCGCCCAGAAAACCGCTTGGGTCTCAAAGGACTCTCGGGGGTCAGCTGCGAAAGACGAGCCTCCAGCGTGTTCGGAATGCTTGGGGGACGCTGACTTTTGGATTCGCCAGCGCTTGATAGTGATCGTGATACTCGGTATCGCGGCGAAGGCATTCCCAAGCAAGCTCGGCGCGGTCGGCCTTGTCGATGTTTGCGTAAGCCTTTGGCGCGCGCCAATCGAAATCCGGCATCGTGCTATCTCCATGCGCAGTGACATCGCAATGCAGCATGAAGATTGTGACTATTTATGATTGGTATTGCGCTGCGGCTCGCGCGACGGTGCGGCGGTGCAGCAAAATGGTGGATAACCGGAAACACTTTTCGTTTATCGGGAAAGTCGTCCACACCTCCCGCTACGGATCCATACCATCACTGCGCAAAAGATGGCTGTAGCCCTCGTTCGCCATCCACTTGGCGCGGGCGAGATGACTTTCGAATGCGCGCCGAGCCCGATCGGGCTCCCGGTCAGGGTCGATGTGAAGAACAATGTGAGCGACCTCACGCCAATCCGCGTTCTCCGCATTTGCATCCAGGAGCCGCAGATAGGTCACAATGTGTTCCTCGTCATAGACCGTCAGCACCGGCTCCGTAGGGGCCAAGTCGGCAACATCAGGGTCGAGCGGTGGCGACGGCATGGACGTCTTTCGAAAGGGACCAAGGCTGCGTCTGTTGGCCGTTCAATGACAGGCACACTTTAGCCCTAGTCGGACCTCGCTGCCACGCGTGTGGTTCATACCTGACGAGCGAACTTGTAACCAAGCTGGGCCTTACCGGAAAATCCGCATCAATCCCGTGGCTTGAAGCGGCTTTGTAGAGAATACTCCGTGGTTAAATACTCTTCAAGCCGATGCCCTCTCGGAAATGAATATCCGAGAGATTCTGGCGCTCAACCTCAGAAAGCTGCGACGCGCGAAGCGCTTGTCGCAAGAACAACTCGCGCATGATGCAGGAATTGACCGGACCTACATCAGCTCGCTTGAGCGATGCGTCTACGCGGCCAGTATCGACGTCGTGGACAGTCTTGCCCGCGTCCTTGGTGTCGAGGCCGCGGATCTTCTTAAGCCACCGTTACCGACTGGCGGAGTGAAGAAAAACTCGCATCGTTCCAAGGATGCTTAAAAACAGAGCATGCCGAAAGTGAGGCACTCTTCTCCGCGAGCCTGGCCATCGGCCCGCCGAGCTGCGCCTTCACCATAGCCAGTCCGATACAAGTCCCAGACGTTTCGAGCGGTTGCCGCGATCGCGCGCGCCGCGCGGCGGGTTCGGCCGCGCGGCGGTCGCTCCGCCGGCGTATTCCATCAAACGCTTTGCCCTCCGGGCTGGTGCGTGCGACCGCCCCGCTCGGTTGAGCGGGGCGGTGACGCGCTGGCCTCGCTCAATCGCCGTTGGGCTTGCGGCTGCGGGACCAGATCAGGGTGTAGGTCTCGGCGCCG
>Ga0307509_10011757_pt1 | contig 10556 bp, 10 predicted proteins | sample 10_EM_MG_FD_202245 | JGI IMG/M metagenome (GOLD analysis project Ga0307509, IMG submission 202245) | Populus trichocarpa ectomycorrhiza microbial communities from riparian zone in the Pacific Northwest, United States - 10_EM | ecosystem: Host-associated > Plants > Roots > Unclassified | place...
CGGGACCTTCACCGCGCCGTTCCTCGAGGAGGCCGACAAGACCACCGGCGAAGCGATGGCAAAATTGTGGGCGTCGCAGCCCCATCGCAAGCTGCCGTTCCGGTATGGCTATCCTGACGCCAATCAGAACCTGCATCTGATGATCACGCAGCCGGCGGAGCCGAAACCATGAAGCTGATCGCTTGGGTCGTTGTGGGTGTGATCGGACTGCCCGGTGCCGGGTTGTCGCTTGCGCGCGCCGACGATCCGCCGCCCGCCGATCCGCCCGCGGCGGCGCCGGCGCCCCAGCCGTGGGACGACGACGGGCCGGGCGAGGCGCCGGCCGCCACCGACGACGAGCCGGGCGCGCCCGACGAGAATTCGCCACCGGCCCGGCCGCCGCGCACCTCGCCGCGGCCGCGCGCACCCGCGCCACCCCCCGAGCCCGCGCAGCCGCGCCACCGCGCGCGGATGTCGATCACTCCGCGCTCCCATCTGTCGCGCTCGCACATCGAGGACGACGAGGGCCGGCTCGAGAAGCAGGAGGACACCGTCCTCGGCGGCAAGCACTTCCGGATCAAGACCGCGCGCGGCGCCGTGCACGTCTGGGTGCCGCCCGACTACGACCGCGAGACCGCGGGCACCGTGATCTACGTCCACGGCTACTACACCGATGCCGACGGCGCGTGGCGCGAGCACGATCTCGCCCGGCAGTTCAAGGCGAGCCGGCAGAACGCGATGTTCATCGTGCCCGACGCGCCGGCCGGCAACGACGACGAGGTCCAGTGGCCGGCGCTCAAGGATCTGCGCCGCGCGGTCACCCGCGCCAACATCCATCTCCCCGACGGGCCGGTCGTCGTGATCGGGCACTCGGGCGCGTTTCGCACCGTCATGCAGTGGGTCGACCACCGGCTCGTCGACCAGATCATCCTGCTCGACGCGCTGTACGCCGGCGAGGCGGCGTTCGACGAGTTCATCGCCAGCGGCAAGCGCGCCGACGACCACAAGCTGATCGTCGTCGCGGCAAGCACGGCCGAGGAGTCGTCGAGCTTCGCGCGGCGCTACAAGTTCGCCGTCGCGCGCGAGCGGATGCCATCCGCGGTGGCAGGCTTCACTCACCGAGAGCGCGGCGCCAAGCTGCTGTACATCCGCTCGCAGTTCGAGCACATGGCGATCGTTACCAGCGGGAAGGTAATTCCCATGCTTTTGCGCGTGACGCCGCTCAAGGCGCTCTGAGCGCCAGTGATCGGCGTCGGGCGCCGGCGCGGTGGCAAACCGCGCAGTCACCGTGTGCGCATTCGCGCAGCTCGCGATCGTGGCGGCGAATCGCCCGGATCCAGCGCGCTCTGGTAGCATGACCCGGTGTTGGTCCTGATCGCGATTCCTGGCAGCGAGGCGCATGCCCGAGCGATCGCCGCGCGGCTCGGGGCGCGCGTCATCGTCCCCGAGGTCCGCCAGTTCCCCGACGGCGAGCTCTACGTGCGGATCGACGGCGAGCTGTCGCGCGACGTCGCGATCGTCGGCAACCTGCGCGGCGACAACTTCATGCGCGTCGCGTTCCTCGCCGGCACCGCGCGCGACCTCGGCGCGAGCCGCGTCGGCCTGATCGCGCCGTACCTCGCGTACATGCGGCAGGACAGCGTGTTCAACCCCGGCGAGGGGGTCACCGCGCGCTACTTCGCGCGCCTGGTGTCGAACACGGTCGACTGGCTGGTCACCGTCGACCCGCACCTCCACCGGCTCGATTCGCTCGCCGGCGTGTACACGATCCCGACGACGATCGCGCGCGCGGCGCCGGAGATCGCGCGCTGGATCGCCGCCGAGATCCAGCACCCGGTGCTGATCGGCCCCGACGCCGAGAGCGTGCAGTGGGTATCGGCGGTCGCCGAGCGCTGCGGCGCGCCGTTCGTCATCCTCGAGAAGACCCGGCGCGGCGACCGCGACGTCTCGATCACCGCGCCCGACGGCGCGTGGAACGGCCACACGCCGGTCGTGATCGACGACATCGTCTCGACCGGCCGCACGATGATCGAGGCGACCCGCCAGCTGCGCGCCGCCGGCAGCGCACCGCCGGTGTGCGTCGCGATTCACGCCGTGTTCGCCGACGCGTTGCACGACCTGCTGCTCGACGCCGGAGCGCGCGGCATCGTCACCTGCGACACGATCCCGCACGCGACCAACCGGATCTGCGTCGCCGATCCGCTCGCCGACGCCGTCCGCCAGCGCCTCGCGTAGCGCCCAACCGCCGCGGCGTGCGCACCGCATGGCAGGTGCGGTAGATTCGGCCAGTGGAGCTTCGTCACGGCGTTGACGGTGAGAGCAGCATTGACGGAGCCGAGGTTGGTCAGTCCCGGGGTCGCTGGGCGCGGCATGCCGGGCAAGGCGGTGCGAAGTGAGCCCGCCTCCCCCTCCCGGTGGACCCGAGGCCGAGGCTCGCATCGAGATCGACGCGGCGCTCGAGGCAGCCGGCTGGGTCATAGAGAACCGCGAGGAGATGAACCTGTCGGTGGCGCAGGGCGTCGCGGTGCGCGAGTTCAAGCTCAAGCAGGGGCACGGCTACGCGGACTACCTGCTCTTCGTGGACGGTAAGGCCGTCGGCGTGCTGGAAGCCAAGGCGCCCGGGCACACGCTGATCGGCGTCGAGCTGCAGTCGACCAAGTATGCCAACGGGTTGCCGGATGGGCTCAACCCGCCGATCATGCCGCTGCCGTTCCTCTACCTCAGCACCGGCGGCGTGACGAAGTTCACCAACCTGCTCGACCCAGAGCCGCGCAGCCGGTTCATCTTCCACGTCCATCGGCGGGAGACCCTGGCCGAGTGGCTGTCTGCCCCGACGCTCGACGCCTGGGTGAAAGACAACGGTGCGTACACCGCCGCCGACGACACCAAGCCGTCGTCGCTCCGCGCGCGTCTGCGAGCGATGCCCGAGCTCGAGCCGGGCGGGCTGTACCCCAACCAGATCCAGGCGATCACAAACCTCGAAGCGTCGATGTGCCAGGACAAGCCTCGCGCGCTGCTCCAGATGGCGACGGGCTCGGGCAAAACCCTGACGTCCGTCGCCGAGATCTACCGGTTGATCAAGTTCGGCGGCGCCCGCCGCGTGCTGTTCCTGGTCGACCGGAGCAACCTCGGCGAGCAGGCCGAGAAGGAATTCCAGAACTTCGCGACGCCCGACGACCACCGCAAGTTCACCGAGCTCTACAACGTCCAGCGCCTGACCTCGAACACCATCGACGCTGCGTCGCGCGTGGTCATCACGACGATCCAGCGGTTGTTCTCGATGCTGAAGGGCGACGAGGTGTTCGAGGAACCCGAGGGAGACGAAGCGCAGCTCGACGCCCCCGATTCGCTCACCAAGGAGCCGATCCCGGTCGCATTCAACGAGACCATCCCACCCGAGTACTTCGACGTCATCTTCGTTGACGAGTGCCACCGCAGCATCTACTCGCTGTGGCGGCAGGTGCTCGAGTACTTCGATGCGTACCTCATCGGCTTGACCGCCACCCCTGCCAAGCACACGTTCGGCTTCTTCCACAAGAACCTGGTCATGGAGTACGGCCACGAACAAGCGGTCGTCGACGGCGTCAACGTCGACTTCGAGATCTACAAGGTCCGCACGAAGATCACCGAGGGCGGCTCGACGATCGACGCCGAGGACGGCACCATGATCGGTCTTCGCGATCGGCGCACCCGCAAGGTGCGCTGGGAGACCCCAGATGACGCTGTGAGCTACGCCTCCGGCGACCTCGACCGCAACGTGGTCGCCAAGGATCAGATCCGGCTCATCGTCCGCACCTTCCGCGACAAGGTGCTCAAGGAGACCTTCCACGAGCGGAAGGAAGTGCCCAAGACGCTGATCTTCGCCAAGGACGACTCGCACGCCGAAGACATCGTCGAGATCGTCCGTGAGGAATTCGGTCGAGGTAACGACTTCTGCACCAAGATCACCTACAAGACCTCGGGCAAGCGGCCCAAGGAGTTGATTCAGGACTTCCGCACCGGCTACAACCCGCGCATCGTGGTCACCGTCGACCTGATCGCCACCGGCACCGACATCCGGCCGATCGAGATCGTCATGTTCCTGCGCTCGGTCAAGAGCCGCGTGCTGTTCGAGCAGATGAAGGGGCGCGGCGTGCGCATCATCGACCCCAACGAGCTGAAGGCCGTCACGCCCGACGCCCTGGCCAAGACCCACTTCCTGATCGTCGACTGCGTCGGCGTCACCGAGACCGAGCTCTCCGACACCCAGCCACTGGAGCGTCAGAAGCATGTCCCGATGCGGACGATCCTCGAGCATGTCGCCATGGGCGGCACCAATCGCGATGCGCTGTCATCGCTGGCCAGCCGGTTGTCGCGGCTCGACAAGCAGTGCGGCCCCGACGACATCCAGCGGGTGGTTGCGACGGGCGGTACGACGCTCAAGACCATCAGCCACGCCATCGTCGACGCCCTGGATCCAGACCGCCAGATCAGCGCGGCTCGCAGTACCTTCCGGCTCTCGATCGGACACGAGCCGACGGATGCCCAGGTAAAGCGGGCCGCCGAGACGCTCATCAAGGCGGCTGTGGCGCCCCTGGCCACCCAGCCGGCGCTGCGGCAGCTCGTGCAGGACCTCAAGAAGCAGTTCGATCAGATCATCGACGAGGTCTCCCAGGACGAGCTCCTCGCCGACAAGACCGGCCTGTAGGCCGAGGCGCGCGACAAGGCGCGCACCCTGGTCGTCTCGTTCGAGACCTTTCTCGAAGAGCACAAGGATGAGATCACCGCGCTGCAGTTCTTCTACTCGGTTCCGCATCGCAATCGACTGCACTACGGCGACCTCAAGGAGCTGGCCATGACCATCACCGCGCCGCCCAGGTCATGGACGCCCGAGAAGCTATGGCACGCCTACGAGCTGCTCCACAAGGACAAGGTGCGCGGGGCCTCCGGCCAGCGGCTGCTCACCGACATCGTCTCACTGGTTCGCTTCGCGCTGCATCAGGACGGCGAGCTCGTGCCGCACGCCGAGCGGGTCAAGGAGCGGTTCGAGAACTGGATGGCCCAGCAGGCCAACACCGGGCGGACGTTTTCCGAGGAGCAAGCTGCGTGGCTGCAGATGATCCGCGACCACGTCGCTGCGAGCTGGGAGATCGAGATCGATGACTTCGACAACGTGCCATTCATTCAGGAGGGTGGCCTCGGCAAGGCGATGCAGGTGTTCGGCAAGGAGCTACCGCTGCTGATTAAGCAGATCAACGACGCGGTGGCGGCGTGACAGAGACCGTGAAACCGTCGACGGCGCGGGTGCTCCCAGTCGGATGGGGCTGGGCTACTCTGGATCAGCTGTTCTCTTCGATCACTGACGGCGACCACTCCGCACCACCTCAGGTCGAAGAAGGTGTTCCGTTTCTGGTGATTGGAGACGTGCGAAATGGGACTATCGATTTCTCTGATGTCCGATATGTGCCTCGCGACTACTACGCAACAATCGGTGAATCGAGGACACCTCGCAAGGGCGACCTTCTCTATACGGTCACTGGTTCGTTTGGGATTCCGGTACTTGTTGAATCAGAGCGTGAGTTCTGTGTGCAGCGGCACATCGCAATCCTGAAACCGATCCCTCAAGTTTCTGTTCGATATCTCGCGTTTGCTCTCGCAACCACAGAGGCTTACTATCAAGCGGTCGAAGCGGCCACTGGGACGGCTCAGAAAACCGTCGGACTTCAGCGTCTCCGTCAATTTCGGCTGCCGCTGGCGGCGGCCCCTGAACAGAAGCGGATCGTCGATGCTATCGAATCGTACTTCACACGGCTCGATGATGCCGTGGCGACGCTGGAACGGGTGGAACGCAACCTCAAGCGCTACCGGGCGTCCGTGCTCAAGTCAGCTGTCGAGGGCCGACTCGTACCTACCGAAGTGGCACTGGCGAAGCAAGAACGCCGCTCCTACGAACCCGCCTCCGTTCTCCTCGAACGCGTCCTCGCCGAACGACGCCGCCGCTGGTCCGAGTCGGGCAAGAAGGCCAAATACGAAGAGCCTGCGCTACCCGATACGAACGACCTCCCCGATCTCCCCGATGGCTGGTGCTGGGCAACCATAGATCAGCTCGCTCTCGCTGTGACATACGGAAGTTCCGCGAAGACAGACGAAGGGCTCGAAGACGGAATCCCGGTGCTTCGAATGGGGAACATCGTGGACGGCTACCTAGACTATTCTGAACTGAAGTTTCTGCCGGTGGATCATTCCGAGTTCCCGGAACTCCTGCTTCGCGCCGGCGACCTCTTGTTCAATCGCACCAACAGCGCTGAGTTAGTCGGAAAGACCGCCGTTGTCGCGACGGACGCCAAAGCTTCGTTCGCGAGTTATCTCATTCGCGCTCGCTTCGCGAAAGGTGTCCAATCGCAATATGTCTCACATTTCATCAACTCACTCACCGGTCGACAATGGATCAGGAGCGTTGTTTCGCAACAGGTCGGCCAAGCCAACGTCAACGGCTCGAAGCTGAAGGCATGCTCGATTCCCCTGCCACCGAGCAGTGAGCAAGTTAGAATCGTAGACGAGGTGGAGCGCGCATTCTCGGTTGCGTTCGCTACAGCTGGTCAAGTGCGACAAAACCTTGCGAGATGTGCGCTTCTCCGCCAGTCCATCCTCAAGTGGGCCTTCGAGGACAAACTGGCCGATCAAGATACGGCGGACGAACCAGCCTCCGCTCTCCTAGAACACATCAAGGCGGAGAGAGAGGGCAAACGCACGAAGCCGACTGTTACGCAGCGTACTGCGAAGAAGAAGCAGGTCCGAGCATGAGCGACAACGCAGGCAGAAGCTATGGAGCTACTGCAACGTGTTGCGCGACGACGGGCTCAGCTACCAGGACTACCTCGAGCAGCTCACGTTCCTGCTGTTCCTGAAGATGGCCGACGAGCGCGCGGCGTTGATCGGCAAGGAGCAGCCGATTCCCAAGGGCTGTCGCTGGTCGGACCTGGCGAACCCGCAGATGGAGGGAGACCGGCTCGAGATCCACTACCGAAAGACACTGGAGACTCTCGGCAAGCAGGGCGGGATGCTGGGGATCATCTTCCGCAAGTCGCAGAACAAGATCCAGGATCCGGCGAAGCTCCGCCGGCTCATTGTCGATCTGATCGGCAACGAGGAATGGCTGGTCATGTCCACCGACGTCAAGGGCGACGCCTACGAGGGGCTGCTTGAGCGGAACGCGCAGGATGTGAAGGGTGGAGCAGGGCAGTACTTCACGCCTCGCTCGGTGATCGGAGCGATGGTGGACTGCTTGCAGCCAAAGTCTGGCGAGGTCGTGTACGACCCTGCGTGCGGGACCGGCGGTTTCTTGTTGGCCGCGCACGACTACATCGCAGGCCAGGGCAAACTCGACCGCGATCAGAAGACTCACCTGCGCTACAAGGCGCTACGCGGTGTGGAGCTCGTCGATGGCGTGTCGCGGCTGTGCGCGATGAACCTGTTCCTGCATGGCGTGGGTCCCGACGGCAATGATCGCGAGCCACCGATCAAGACCGAAGACGCCCTGCGCAACGGGCCCAGCGACCATGCCGATGTGGTGCTGACCAACCCGCCGTTCGGCAAGAAGTCATCGGTGACCGTGGTCAATGAAGAGGGAGACACTGACCGCGAGGCGCTGGTCTACAACCGGCCCGACTTCTGGGTCACGACCTCGAACAAGCAGCTCAACTTCGTCCAGCACGTCAAGTCGCTGCTCAAGGTCCATGGCCGCGCGGGAGTCGTCCTGCCCGACAACGTGCTGTTCGAGGGCGGCGCCGGCGAGACCGTTCGCCGCAAGCTCCTGCACGAGTGCGATCTGCACACGATCTTGCGTCTACCCACCGGCATCTTCTATGCCCAAGGCGTCAAGGCCAACGTGCTGTTCTTCGACCGCAAGCCCGGCAGCGACAAGCCGTGGACCAAGAAGGTGTGGGTTTACGATCACCGCACCAACTGCCACTACACGCTCAAGACCAAGACGATGACGCGCGCGAACCTCGACGAATTCGTCGCTTGTTACCGGCCCGGCGACATCTACAACCGGAAGCAGACCTGGTCCGAGAAGAAGAGCCCGGAGGGCCGCTGGCGGTCATTCACGTTCGACGAGATCGCCGCCCGCGACAAGTGCAGCCTCGACCTGTTCTGGCTGCGCGACGAGTCCCTGGAGGACTCCGCCAGCCTCCCCGATCCGCACATCCTCGCCCAGGAGATCGCCGACGACCTCCGGTCTGCGCTCGGCCAGATCGAGGACATCCTGGGCGACCTGGAAGCACGAGCCGCGAGGGCCTGAGGCAGTCAGCGCCATGACCGACCGGAAGGATCTGGTGCCAGCGGCAGGTGAGTTCCTGGTGTTCGCCGCCGACGATGGGACGGCGCAGGTCCACGTGCGGATCGCTGACGGCACAGTCTGGCTGACCCAGAAACAGATCGCGGTCCTTTACGGCAAGGATGTTCGAACCATCAACGAGCACCTGGGAAACGTGTACGACGAGGGGGAACTCGACCCCGCGGCAACTATCCGGAAGTTCCGGGTAGTTCAAACCGCGCGAAATCGCAAGGGTTCTCGTCAGATCGCGCGCGTGGTCGAGCACTACAGCCTGCCGGCGATCATCGCGGTCGGTTATCGCGTGCCGGGCCGCGCAGGGCACGAGGTTCCGGCAATGGGCGATCGCCCGGCTCTACGAGTATCTGGTGAAGGGCTTCGTCATGGAGGATCCGCCGGATCCGCGCCTCGGAACGCCGCTTCAACCAGAAGCTTCCGATGTCTACGCCCGGTGCAGCGTCGACTACGATCCGCGGGCGGACGTCACTGCCGCGAACTCCACGCGATACATGCCGAGTCCTGGCGAGGTCGGTCTGCTCGTAGCGGCGGGGGCTGGCAGGCGCCGGCACCTAGAACGATCGAATTCGGCACCGGACCCCGGTGCCGGATCCGAGGGGGCTGATGGGCTTCTGCAGCGGGCCGTACGCCAGCGCCTTGCCTAGCTAGCGCCCGGGTCGGTGTGGACGGGCAGCCAAGCTCGACGTCGCAACTTCAAGGTGGCCGCCCGGTAGCCTCACAAGCTGCTGTGTGCCGATCGAGATCGAGGTGACCAGTTCGCAGCCCTGTGTGCGGCACACGCGAGAACGGCGCCGGCAAGTCTCAGGCTGCGCCCGCGGCGTTGACGCGGTCTTACGCGGTGGCCGAGGCGACGGGCTCAACGAGGATCCGGCGCTCGGTGGAGCGGATCTCGTAGTTGAGCTGGTTCAGGAAGTTCAGGCCCACCAGGCCATCGATGTCGTCGTGGCCGAGATCGAACACGTGGACCAGGACGTTCGATGCCACGACACCGAGCGCGGTGAGCTTGGCCACCGAGAGGAGAAACCCCTCTTCGCTGCCGATCGCCGTGTGAACACGGGTTCGCCGGATGCCGTCCCGTGCGGTGTATCCGATGGTGACCGCGAGCTCCGGAGTCAACGTCGTCATCACCGCTCCAGTGTCCAGTACCAGGCGCGCGAAGGCCGAGCCGCGCGGTCCCGTGATGCGCGCGGTGACGACGATAATGTCATCGTCGGGTTCGAATTGCGTCTCGAGTCTCGTCATCCAGGACCAAGGTGGGACGCGGTGGCCTTGCGGTGACGCGTCCCGTGTAGAAGTGGCCGATGAGCTCGTAGCGTGCACGCCAGGCCATCGCCTGGTCGACGGGCGCGCGCCGGGTCTTGCCGTGGCCCACGACGCGCGCTGTTCGAAACGCGAAGCCATTGGGATGCAGTTGATCCAGCTCGACGAGGCAGACCCATTCGTCGGGGTGGCGGGCGCAGATCTCGGACCACGTCAGGGGCTCGGAGATCTCGGAGGCGAGGACCGCAGCGGCGCTCATCCCGCGATGTTGGCCTGCAGGCGCTCCGTGTCAAGTTCTTGGCCGCCGCGACATCAACCAGAAAGCTTCGCGATATGGTCGCCGCGTGGCGATCGAGATCCCGAGCCCCGAGGCCGTGAATGCGTTCTTCGCACGCGAGTTTCCGTCCGCGCATGCGGCGCGCTATCGCTGCGAGGAGACCGGCCCGGGCGTCGCGGTCGCGCGCTGGCCGTACGATGCGGCGCAGCTCCGGCCCGGCAGCCTGATCTCCGGGCCGACGCAGTTCGCGCTCGCCGACCTGGCGTTCTGGTTCATGACCTTCTCCGTGGTCGGCCTCGCGCCGATGGCGGTGACCTCGGAGCTCTACATCGTGTTCCTGCGCCCGGCGGCCGGCGCCGATCTCATCGCGCGCGCCGAGCTGTTGCGCGCGGGCAAGACCAAGATCACCGGCAGCGTGCGGCTCTGGGTCGACGGTGCGCCGGATCGCCCGGTGTCACACGTCACCGGCTCGTACGTGCACATCAAGTGAACGCGATGGTCGATATCTCCGAGCGCCACCGCGACAAGGTCGCGCGGATCGCGCGCCAGCTGCGCGAGCTGCCACCGGGCCGCCCGGCGTCGCTGCGCAAGAAGGCGGTCGCGCACCAGGTGCCCAAGCGCAACGACCTGCGCCAGCGCGACACCAAGGTCGACGTCGGCGACCTGACGGAGATCCTCGAGATCGACCCGGCGCGCAGGATCTGCGTC
>Ga0307509_10011758_pt1 | contig 10555 bp, 18 predicted proteins | sample 10_EM_MG_FD_202245 | JGI IMG/M metagenome (GOLD analysis project Ga0307509, IMG submission 202245) | Populus trichocarpa ectomycorrhiza microbial communities from riparian zone in the Pacific Northwest, United States - 10_EM | ecosystem: Host-associated > Plants > Roots > Unclassified | place...
TTGACTTCAATGATGGGGGGTTTGTTATCATAGAACCGCAACTGACGAATAATGCATTGTGGAAGCCCGGCTGTACAATTCAACCACGGATTGTACTTCTATTTCTCATGTCTCTGCGGCGATGGCCCAGATGGGCTGACAATAACATATATCAACGCTAGCGAACAGAGAGCAACGAGAATAATTTGCATGAAAAACCCAGCAATGTCTGAGGAAACGGCGATCATCAAAGGAGAATCTCTTTAAGAGGTAGTTCCTGAGCGTACCCAACAGTATCCCGAGGGGTGGCGAACGGATGAATAGGGCTCGAATTGCAGGAATTGTCAGGACCACCGTGATCGGAAGAGCCAACACCGCTTCGCTCATTTTCTCCCTCTTCACGAGCATTACAAGGGTAATGTACAATGACCCAACTATCAACACCCAATTGACGAGTAGCATGGACATCGTGAACGCCTGTGCGAGGATTGACCTGTAAACCCTAACTTCCAGCGCGCGGGATTCAACCTGGATGGTCACCGTGCCGTTTTCCGTTTCATAAGTGAACTCGTTCACAGCCTCCGCGTCACGGGAGACTGTCACGAAGTTGTTTATTGGGTCCGCGGTTGTGAATCGGGTGATGTGCACCGACTCGTTCGTCGCTTTGTCAATGACAAAGACGAACGCGTTGAGTACATAGTTATCGAACGGAGCAGCCAGCTGTTGGTCGAAGAGGTGGCGCTCCCGAGTCGGGGGAAAGTATACTGTCCCGGAATATACACCCATTTGATGTTCCATTTCGAAGTTGATGAGGTGATGTATGCTGCGAGAGTGATGTCGGGATGAGCAAAAGCATAGCGGATCTCCGGCCATAGCTCTGTAACAAAGCTTACTACAATGCCCCCTTCGTCGGGCTCACCGGGAGGTGTGCTGGGTCGTACGAAAATGCCGGTTTGGTGGCACTGGAAACCGTCAGACCAGCAGTCATTTCTGTGATCATTTTGCGGGAATGTAGGTTTAAACTCACTCGTTCAAATAAATATCCACCGCCCTATCGAATGTCCCACACGTCTCTGACCCGCCAAAATGCTCTGAGGGTTGGTAGTTCGATAACTTGTGATCCCAGCAACCAGTGATTTCCCACTGGATCGATAGAGTGCGTCTGTCGAGATCCAGCAGGTAATTGTGACCGGCTATCGCAATCTACCCAGAATTTGATGTCAGCAGGGACTCCCGTAAGCTGTGGGCACTACAGGATCACAATGCGCTCACCCCCGTTTCGTTATATGGTATTTGATTGTACAATTAGTGAACCCCGGCATTCAGCGTGAGGATCATGACGATGATAAGAGCGACAACGATGAGAACGGCAATGGCGAAGGTCATTACGATTAGATGGCGCGAAACCCAACCCCACCGGTCCCCGGGATCGAATCTGGGCTGGTGGCGTAAGGGGGCGCCGGGTGTTGTTTGGGCGGGTTGGACCGCGACGGATGACGCAGTTGCACTTGTGTGGATTGTATCCACTCCAGGTAAACTTGGTGAGGTTGAGGAGCTAGGGGACGACCGTGCGGACCGCCGTGACATCGGAATTGTTGTTGGCTGTTAGGTGTTTGTTTCGGCCAAACCGGAGGGCGCTCTGAGCAGAGGTACGTCGGTGGTGGAAGGGGTATTCAAGGGGCCTTATCGAGTTGAGCGCAAGAGAGAGTTGCTGGGCGAACACTTTTCCGGACTAGGCGGATGTGAACAAAGAGTCATCCGTGGCTGACTATGATCGGTGTGCATCGACTTTGCTATCCTAGAGAACATGCCCTGTCGCGAGGACACAACAAATAATGAATGAGCGGGAGAAAGTAAACAGAAAAGCAGACAAGCGTTCTCCGCGTGAAGTAACACGGTCGCCCCCGGAACAATTGGCAATCCAGAAGTCGAACCTGCCCGAGGATGCGAGGGCGAGCTGTTTACGTCATGGAGAGCAAAACTGTGGTTGCGGGTTCCGGAACCGGATGGGCGCACCGAATAGCGTTGGGTGGTGGTATTTCTCAGCTGTCCTGTGGATCGACGGGATCGGTAACAAGAAGGGCGGGAGCGGGCGGAACGGGGAAGTCGCCGTAAGTGTTTCTCGCGCTGGCCGCTTGGTGGTAAGCCTGGTGGGTTTGAGCGCCGGGGTCCACAATCGGTGTTACCACCCTTACCTCCGGACGTGATGTGATTGATGCATCGAGTAGACGTTGTAACCACAGAATGAGAAGTGGGGGCCATGATGGGTAAGAAACGGGCGACTGAAAGAGGGTTCCAGGTTGGGCATTTCCCCGGGTCAGCGACCTCCCCGCCCACCTTATGTCCATGGTCAGGAACCCCAGAAACTGGCTCTCGATGACTTTCAAGGGAGCCAATCAGGCTACGACTGGGCTACGAAGCCGAAGGCGGGTCGAGTCGGGGAGGGCCCTATTCAAACTGAAAGTCAGCGAAAGCCCGAAAGTGATCAAGGGTTTGCCGACGGAGTCGGTCATCCGAAAGTCATCTGGCTATCTCTTTCCCCGTCTCCTCGGCCCCGCTATCGCTATCTGGAATTCGAAAGTGCAGGCTTCTAGCACCGCAGAGTTCAACTTTCCCACTGAGAGAACACCCTCGACTAGCATAAGCCGGCACTCAGCAGGAGGCCGCGCACACCCAAACTTCATGTATATGGCTCGGTTCTTGAGGGTATTAGTCCGAAGTTACAACTCCTCTCTTTTTTATGTCGCAAGCTGACCTCCGGGGCACTTGAGTTAACGCTCGGAAGGTTCGGTTGTTCAGGCTCGGTTCGACCACACGGAGATTTTCGGATTTGGCTGGTGGCCCGTCAGTTCGAACCACACTCCGAGAACATGACTGGAAGCATCGACAAGCCCATTCACCAACCGCCACCTGTAACTCCGCAGACTAATCGCTGATGTGGAGGGAGTGTCCCAGGTTCAAAAGTGCACACAACCATGATTGATCGGTTTGTTCTCCGGTCGACTGCAACGCGGAGTGGTCGTTAAAACAGAAACACAGCTCGTAAAGGATGCATCGCGGAAGCCTGGGTCGTACTTCTATTTCTCATGCCTCTGCAGCGATGGCCTAGGCGAGGTAGTAGCTATAACATATATCAGCGCTAGCGAACAAAGAGCAACGAGGATGATCTGTATGAAAAACCCAACAATGTCTAAGGAGGAAACAGCGATCAGCAAAGGAGAATCTTGTTAATATGTCATTCCTGAGCGTACCCAGCAGTATCCCGAGGGGTGGCGAACCGATGAATAGGGTTCGAATTGCAGGAATTGTCAGGACCACCGTGATCGGAAGGGCCAAAACCGCCTCGCTCATTCTCTCCCTCTTCACGAGCATCACAAGCGTGATGTACAATGACCCAAACGCCAACGCCCAATTGACGAATAGCATGGACATCGTGAACGCCTGGGCGAGGATGGACCTGTAGACCCTAACTTCCAGCGCGCGGGATTCAGCCTGGATGGTCACCGTGCCGTTTTCCGTTTCATAAGTGAACTCGTTCACGGTCTCCGTGTCATGGGCGACTGTCACGAAGTTGTTTATTGGGTCCGCGGTTGTGAATCGGGTGATGCGCATCGACTTGTTTGTCGCTTTGTCAATGACAAAGACGAACGCGTTGAAGATATAGCTATCAAATGGAGCAGACGTTTGTTGGTCGAATGTGTGGAGGTCCCGAGTTGCGGGAAAGTATATTGAATAGGAATATACACCCATTTGGTGTTCCATTTTGAAGTTCATGAGATGATGCATGCTGTGCGAGAATGATGTTGGGATGAGCACAGGCGTAGTGGATCTACAACGAAACTCACTATAGTGCCCCCTTCGTCGGACTCACTGGGATGTGTGCCGGGTCGTACGAAAATGCCGGTTTGGTGGCACTGAAAACCGTCAGACCAGCGGTCACTTCCGTGATCATCAATGTGGGTTTAAACTCACTCGTTCAAATAGATATCCACCGCCCTGTCAATTGGCCCGCACACCTCCGACCCGTCAAAATGCTCTGAGGGTTGGTAGCTCGGTAACTTGTAATCCAAGCAAGCATTAATTTCCCATTGGATCGATATAGTGCGTTTGTCGAGATCCAGCAGATAATTGTGGCCGGCCATCGCGATCTACCCAACATTCAACATTAGCGGGGACTCCCGCAAGCTGCGGGCACTGCAAAACCACAATACACTCACCCCCGTTTCGTTACGTGGAATTTGATTGTACAATTGTTGGACCCCGCCATTCAGCGTGAGGACCATGATGATGACGAGTACGACAACGACCAGAACGGCGGTGGCAAAGGTCGTCATGATTGGGTGGCGCAAGGCCCAACCCCACCGGCCCCCAGGATCGACTCTGGGCTGGTGGCGTAAGGGGGCACCGTAAGTCGTCTGGGCGAGTTGAACCACGATGGATGGCGCAGTTGCACTTGCGAGGGTTGTACCCGCCACAGGTAAACTTGGTGAGGTTGAAGAGCAGGAGGAGGACCTTGGGGACCGCCGTGACATCGGAATTGTTGTTGGCTGGTAGGTGTTTGTTTCGGCCAGCCTGGAGGGCGCTCTGAGCAGAGGTACGTCGGCGGTGGAAGGGGGTATTCAAGGGGCCCTATCGAGTTGAGTGCAAGAGAGAGTTGCTGGGTGAACACTTTTCCAGACTGGGCAGATGCGAGCAAAAGTCATGAGCGGCTGGTTGGGTTTTGACAGATTTGATGGTCGGTATGCAGCGACTTTGCTGCCCTGGGGGGCGCCCTGTCGTGAGGACAACAAATAATGAATGAGCGAAGAAAAGTAAACAAACGAACAGACAAACGTTCTCCACATGAAGCAACACGGTCGCCCCCGGAATAACTGGAGATCGAGAAGTCGAACCTGCTCGAGGAAGGGGGTCGAGCTGTTTACGTTAGGGTGGTTACCGGTTCCGGAACCGGATGGGGGTACAGAATAGTGTTGTATGGTGGTCTTTCCCAGCCGTCCTGATGGATCGGTAACAACAAGGGAGGGAGCGGGTGGAATGGACGACGTATCGTTCATAACTGGGAAGTCGCTGGAAAGGATCGGCTAGTGTTTTTCACGGTTGCGCCGGTCGCTCGGTGGTAGTATACAGAGCCTTGGTGGGTTTTAACGCCGGGATTCCACAATCGGCGTCACCTCCCTTACCTCCGGACGTGATACGAGTGATGCCTCACGTAGGACGGAGACATTGTATCCACAGGATGAGAAGTGGGGGCCATGGGTAAGAAACGGGGCGACTGAAAGAGGATTCCTGGTTGGGCAGTCAGCGACCTCGCCACCCACCTTATGTCCATGTCAGGAAGCCCAGAAATTGGCTCTCGGTGGCTTTCAAGGGGGTCAGTAAGGCTACGAAGCCGGGAGCGGGTCGAGTCGGTAAGAGCCCTATCCAAATTGAAAGTCAACGAAAGCCCGGAAGTGATCAAGGGTTTCCCGACGGAGTCGGTCACCCGAAAGGCATTTAAGTATCTCTTTCCTCGTCTCCTCGGTCCTACTATCTGGAGCTCGAAAGTGCCGATTTCTAGCACCGCAGAGTCTAGCTTTTCCACTAAGAGGACAACCCCCACCAGCATAATTCGGTACTACTCAGCAGTAGGCTGTGCACAGCCGAACCTCACGTACATGGCTCAGTTTTTGAGTGAGTAGTCGTCCGGAGTTATAACTCCACTCTTTTTAATGTCGCAAGCTGACCTCCGGGGTGCCCAACGACATTGAACGCGGTCGCTTCTCAAATGACTTGCGATTTCGTCCAATAGGTTGTGATCAACAAAACTTGAAGCGGGAAAGCCAAATACATCCACTGGTGGTGCGAGACAAGTATATGCAGAAAGGAGTATAGCGTCGCGAGTAGGATCCGGATTTTGTGTGAGGTGTGCTCGGCGGAAGCTGGACTGGGGTGAATCCGGGGACTCGAACTCATCGAGTGCCTGGAACCAAGGCGGCTTGTAACGGGTACCAAACGCAGCCAGAAAGGAAGATCCTGCGTGACTGTCCACCGATGAACGCGGAGTGTAGGGCGCACCGTTTGAAGGCGAGGGGACGAACATAATGTGGGGAGCGGACAAGACATTCTACGGGGTACACCGCCGCCGTGACGGTCTTGACCTAGTAGCTCCCGGGCTTGGCAAGATCATTGCGGTGGAGTCTGGCACCTGAGGCCCCTCAAGTTCAAGGCTCGAGAGTTGAAGCAACATTCAACTGCGTTCTGATCAACGTCGAGACCCCCTTGTAACCTGTCCCGCTCGCTTTTGCGCCGGCCAAGCAAGCCCCCCCGGGGGGGGGCGATACATGTGTACAGGACAAATACATGCTCATCGATTACGATAATCACGACTCAAGAGGAAACAGCTAAAATCACAACCACAAACTACAAACTACACTTCATCTCACTATCTCGTGACCGAAAATGTGCTCGGAAGTAACGCCCAACGAGTCTTGCGCCAGACAGCATGGGATGACTCTACCTCTTTGATACACTTCGCGCAGGCCAGGCCTCCCAACGAGGGGGCGCTCAGCACTCCACCTTCCCTCTCACAGATCATCGCGTCGTGGAGTTTCGTCAAAACTTCCATCCTCTGTTCCATATACTTAATACCAACGTTCAACGCGCATGCCTTGTCAGGACAGACTGTCAGAAGGGTTTCTTTGTAGGCGATCGTATGTGCTGCTTGGGTCATCGCTCGCCGGATTTCCCCATCGCCGTGGATGGTGGAGGCGAGGGTGTGGGGTGGGAGTGCCGTGCCGGGCTCCCCGCTCATAAGGGCTGAGAAACCACCGAGGGAAGCCCAATAGGCGGCGAAAGGTATCGCGAACCTAACCTTCTGTTCCATGAACAGATTCAGAACCGCGTTGGGATGTGGTGCGGGCGATCCAAATACGTCCTCGCCCAGAACCTCCGCAGTTTGATATACCTCCCACTCGGTCGGGTATGCGCCCTTGATGTCCTTGACGAGCTGATCACGGACATCGGAGAAGCCGTACTTTGTTGTCATCCGAAGGAGCGATGCGAACACGCCAAACTTCGGGACCTCGTGTCTCGCAGGGAATCTGGTCGCCAGTCAACTGGGCAGTTCACAGAACCAACACCGGGGGGAGGGAGGACGTACCCTGGGGTGTAGACCAACTTCAATAGCACCACAAAATCCTCCGGGCTGTCTGTGAAAACGATCCGAGGACATCCCTCTGGCACCGGCACATTGAGGAGGGCAGATGGAGAGAGTATGTCTCGGAGTTTGGGGGAAGAGAATGAGAGGACGGTGGAGTGAACCCGGAACACCGTGTCCCCGCACACGAGTTCCAAGTTCCCATCCTCGAAGTAAAACGTATCGTGCCGGGTAGTCGTCTGCTGCTCGCTGCGCTCGGTACCATCGCCAAGTTCGGTTGGGGTCCAGTCGGATATAGTGGAAATGCTCAATGTAGGGGAAAAGTCTGCGGTGGCCGGGATATCGACGAAGGACTCAGAGGAAGAACCTACGCCGCGCACGGTGGGAGGGGGCTCGATGCCTTGCAAGGTGGAGGGAGGGGTGTCGGTATCGATCGCAACGGGAGGAAGGGGTTGAGGAACAAAAGCGACGGGGGTTTCGATCTCTGCAGGGACCTCACCGACTGCCGTACCCTCCTCTCCTTCACTCTGACGGTCCTCTGTCCTCGTAGCCTCTATCTGTTCTTCCTCTTTCCGCTTCAACCACGCGGCATGGGTTTCGCGGAGTTCCTGGTCACAAGTTAGTAAGTTGGTTCTGACGTGACACCTCGAGATGAGTGGAACACTGTGCCTTTAGCTTCGCTGCATCTGGCCCCTCTATACCCTTAATGAAAACCCCCGCGTCCATTGTCGTGAAGCAAGCCTGGACATCCTCAGGTTCGAGGAGGCCCTGGAGCAACGTGTCTCCCGCGGCAACGAAAAGTCGGTAGATGGCCATGACTCTGATGGATTTCCCATGATCGCTGGGGTTCGTGTAGTGGTGAGCTATCAGTGGCTTGACGAGGTGGCGCCGCACGAGCTCGTCACTAAGCAAGCCCCACTCGATAAGATACCCAACGAACGACGCCGCACCCATGAAGCCATTCCCTCCACCACTCGCAACCGAGGCTGGGAAATAAACTGGATTCGTCGGAAGGCTCCCCACCGAAGCGATCGCGAACCATCGAAGGAGATGTTCGCACAACTTGTAGACGAAGGACCTCGCTGGCTCAGAACGATTTGGTGTGTCTGCGAACTCCTTGAAGAACCGCGCAACGTTCGCGTAGGCGGTACCCCCATCCCACGCCACCTGCAAGACACCCTCTACAAGCTCATCAACCGTAGTGAACTGCTCGCGGAGGACGTATTCGATCCAGTACTCGACCTTTGGTGCGATCTCGTCATACTCCGACGGCTCTGTAGTAAGGGAGAGAAGCAAGGAGCGGATCTTCAGGGCGATATAGTGGCCCCGTTTGTGAAAGCCTCCCTCAGCCATGACTGCGGAAAGTGGAAAGTGTGGCTGGGGGACGTCGACCCACAGTGTGCCGGTGATGGTGTTGGAGATTGGCGCCGGGCGAGGACAGCGGATCCGTGAAACCGAGAGAGGTCACCGGGCATACGATTCCAAGTCAACGGGAGATTTGAAAACAAATACCTATGTAGCGATTGGTTCTCGCCATCGAAATCGCAGTACAGATCCAAGACTCAACACAAATACACTGGGCAACGCACCCCAAGCACTCTCCCCACAGTTGCACGCCCCCGCCGTGCAGCTCTCACAAACCAATTAAACACTTCCACGGACTTCCCTCAATAAACGAGCCGGCAACAATCCCGTTCCGGAGTGACCAGGGTCTCCAATTCGATCGACGACCATTGGCGTTTTCGAAATTCTTGGACTTGCTGCGTTGTACGAAGGGTGGTTCGAATGGGAGCTGGAGCGGGGCCCCTTTGATTCAGGGATGATGCAGTGGGTTTCTTTGACCTCTAGCTCACCACTGGGTGCGAGCAGGCCTTTCATCGCAACCTGAAGGATTTCGGGGCGACGTCGCACTCGCTTGGAGACGCCCGCCCGTTCAACCCCCTTCGAATTGCCCATTCACATGTCGTCGGTGACGTGGAGGCTTTCTGTGGATAAAGAGGTTGAAGGACTCATTCGGGTGAGGAGTCGGTCCGCTGAAGACTGTTTTCCGATCGGGATGTAAGGTGAGCCGTCCAAGGGTTTCTTGGTAAACATGACTGACACCTTCAAAGACCCAGGACTGCGTAACGTTTACCGTGAGTGGGAGACGAGAGCGTGTGGTCTACACCGTTCAGCGCGGTCAACCGGAGTCAACCCCAGATCGCCCGGCTTGCTCGGGTTCCGCGCTTCGGTGACAACCACCATGGTCAGCATCACTATAAAATCCTCCCCGGCCCGAGTGGCATGGTACTTATTCCTTATCCTGTGACTACTCTCGTACTCTTCAATGCCTGCCCGGGAATACGACATGTCCCACTTTCTCCAGCCGACCATTTCAACCGTGTCTGTCGCGATACCCGCCTCCGAAACTGTCCTGGAGACTGGCCAGAGAGGATTCCCAGATGATCGTTCGTGTCGCGAATGGTAAAGCATTCTGGTGAGCCTGCGTTATCTTCTCACCCAATGTCCTCGGCGACGTTCTTCTGACCGCGTTCCGAACGGTGTGCGTGGGTGCCTAGGAACCCACATACGAGGATTCCTGATGGTACATACCCGTAAGCCTCCACTTGTCCGGTGTTTAATCAGCCTACGGGTTCCGGCTCTCGACGATGATCAAGTGATGTGCGAAAACATACATTTCTCCCGAGGGCAGGTTCTCTTCTCAACCAGTCCAGCTTCCTGGAGGTCTACCGAGTTCAAAACCGTAAATGGAACCATGGCCCACGCAACACCTAACGTGAGTCACCTCGGCTTTTCCTCCACGACGTTCCCCACCCCAATGGTTGATCACGACCTACTTTACGGCCCCCAGATGCGCCCATCCTGAACAACCTGATCCGGCTTGGTGCGATAGAAATGGTCAATGCGACTCCAATAGCCACAGGGGGGAGAGTGTGATTTGCTTTGGCCACAAGCACTGGGTTGGCTTCGTCGGGCCCGACATTCTGACTGCCTGCATCTAGCAACGGACCCATCGGGACGAACCAACACATATCTCGGGCGCTTCTTACCAGACGATCTATAGCCCACGACATCACAACCGCGACGAACGCCCATCCTATTCAACTGGATTCCACCCGCCGGGCGCAGAACTGAGGTCATCGGCTCCCGGCTTGCCCCAGCTGGCTTGGATTCTGATGCTTCCTTCACCCGAACGGACTTGCTTTTTCTCCCGCTGCAGGATAATCGGTTCTCAACTTGACTGTTTCTTTTCGGTGGGGTTTTCTAAAATGAATTTTATGAGGGTACCCCTCATGGCAGCGTCGAGCCCGTTGGCTCGCTGCGCTCGCTCAGTTAGCCGACTCGCGGAAATTAGATCAGCAAATATTATTACTAAAAAAGGCAATACGTTTGCTGACAAATCTACGCTTTTGGCCCCCCTCCCTCTAGAGTCTCGCAAGC
>Ga0307509_10011762_pt1 | contig 10553 bp, 9 predicted proteins | sample 10_EM_MG_FD_202245 | JGI IMG/M metagenome (GOLD analysis project Ga0307509, IMG submission 202245) | Populus trichocarpa ectomycorrhiza microbial communities from riparian zone in the Pacific Northwest, United States - 10_EM | ecosystem: Host-associated > Plants > Roots > Unclassified | place...
AGCCACCTGGCCCATGGAAATCTGCTCGTGGGTGAGCTCAAGCATGCCGTTCTCCTAGTTAGTGCGATGGACGCACTAGGTATTGTTTTGAATAAACAGGGTAATAGCGCTTCAAAATAGCTGACTGAGTAGTCAATTGGCAGTAGCCACTCAGTAGCGAAGATCGTAAAAATACGCTTGCTGAAACGTTTAATCTAGAATTTATGGCAGATTACGCGTTAATTGAGCATCCTTGAAGAACCACTCGGCACTTGAGCTTGGACATTGGTCGTGTGCAGTAATCGGTTACGATTGGACAAAATGTCGGGGCACGCTCCAAAAAACAAGGAAATCCCGGTTTGAAACTCAGTGATATTGCACGTCTCGCCGGTGTGTCCGTGACCACCGCCAGCTACGTCATCAATGGCAAGGCCGAACAACAACGGATCAGCAACGCCACCGTCGAGCGTGTGCGGGCCGTGGTTGACGCCCATGGCTTTACGCCCAACCCCCAGGCTGCCGGGTTGCGCAGTCGGCATACGCGCACCTTGGGTTTTATCCTGCCCGACCTGGAAAACCCCAGTTACGCACGCATCGCCAAGCTGCTGGAGCAAGGCGCACGGGCGCGTGGCTATCAACTGTTGATCGCCAGCTCCGACGATGATGCCGACAGCGAACGCCAGTTGCTGCAACTGTTTCGCGCCCGCCGTTGCGATGCGCTGTTTGTCGCCAGTTGCCTGCCAGCCGGCGACGACAGCTACCGCGAACTGCAAGCCAAGGGCCTACCCGTGATCGCCATCGACCGGGTGATGGACACTGCGCAGTTCTGCTCGGTAGTCAGCGACGACCGCCGGGCCTGCCAGCACCTGACCGGCAGCCTGCTGCAACCGCTGCCCAAGCAGATCGCACTGATCGGTGCGCGGCCCGAACTGAGCATCAGCCAGGAGCGGGCCGCCGGCTTCCGTGAAGCGCTGCAGGGTTTCAGCGGCGAGGTGATCGTCGAACACGGCGAGTCGTTCAGTCGTGACTGTGGCCGACAACTGATGGAGCAATTACTGCAACGCCTGGGGCATTTGCCTGACGCGCTGGTAACAACCTCCTACGTGCTGCTGCAAGGTGTGTTTGACGCGCTGCATGACTTCCCGCTGAAGTCGCGCCCGCTGCGCCTGGGCACCTTTGGCGATACGCAACTGCTGGACTTCCTGCCGCTGCCGGTCAACGCCATGGCCCAGCAACACCCATTGATCGCCGATACCGCGCTGAAACTGGCCCTGGCGGCGATTGAAGAGCAGCAGTACCAACCGGGCGTGCACGCCATCGGCCGTACGTTCAAGCAGCGTATCCGCGAGGCTTGAGCGTGGAGCTGATCGACACCCACACCCACCTGGACTTCGCGGAGTTCGACAACGATCGCCGCGCCGTCCTCGCCCACAGCCGTGCACTTGGCGTGCGGCGCATGGTGGTGCTGGGGGTGTATCAGCAGAATTGGCAGCGGTTGTGGGATCTGGTGCTGGAGGATGAAGGCCTGTTCGCAGCCTTTGGCCTGCATCCGGTGTATCTCGATGACCACCGCCCCGCCGACCTGACCGAACTGGGCGATTGGCTCACGCGCCTGCACGGCCATCGGCAACTGTGTGCGGTGGGCGAGATCGGCCTGGATTACTTCCTCGAACAACTGGATCGCGAGCGCCAGCAAAGCCTGTTTGAAGCCCAGCTCAAGCTGGCGGTGGACTTCCAGCTGCCGGCGCTTTTGCACGTACGTCGCAGCCATGCCGCGGTGATCGCCACCCTCAAGCGCATCCGCCTGCCACGGGGCGGCATCATCCATGCCTTCGCCGGCAGCCGGGAGGAAGCCCGCGAGTACATCAAGCTGGGCTTCAAACTGGGCCTGGGCGGCGCTGCCACCTGGCCCCAGGCGCTGCGCATGCATAAGGTACTGGCACAGTTGCCGCTGGACAGCGTGGTGCTGGAGACCGATGCCCCGGACATGGCGCCCGTGATGTATCCGGGCCAGCGCAACAGCCCGGAGCATCTACCCCAGATTTGCCACGCCCTGGCCGAGCGGATGGGCATCAGCCCCTTATTGCTGGCTGAGGCGAGCACACGCAATGCGTGCGAGTTGTTCCATTGGTAGCACCGGGCTGACCGCTTCCAGGCTAAGGGTCAACCGCTGCCGGTAGCGCGCATAACGCAATGCCAGGCCATGCACCAACACCACCACCAGCGAAACATTGAGCTGCCCGATCACGCTGACCAGCCCGACCCACTCCGCCACCAGTGCCACGATCAGCACCATGCAGGTCAGCACCATCATGCCCGGATGGACCAGCGCCCAATGGTCCAGCGTCCTGAGCTTGCGCAACTGCCGTGGGCAGCTCAGGTGCAAGACCCGCTGGCAATACGGACAGTCGAAGGGTTCCTTGATGGCGATGGCATTCAACTGCCAAGGCTTGAGTTCAAACGTGATGTCACAATGGGCGCAGTGCCCTTTGATGCCGACTGCAGTGGTCATCGCCGTGCGTCCCCAAAACCTGAATGTGAGAGAGGTGAAGTTTCGCCCATTCACACACCACGGAAAGAGCCTCAGGCAAATTAGGACATACACCACACGCCAAAAAGAAAAACCCTACACCAAGACCTTACACACGAAACGCCCCGATCAGCTGCTTCAGCTCGATCACCTGCATCGACAGTTGCCGGCTCGCGGTTTCGGTCTGATAAGCGCCCTGGGCCGCGTGTTCACCGGCGCGATTGATTTCGACGATGTTCTGGTCGATGTCATGGGCGACGGCGGTTTGTTGCTCCACGGCGGCGGCAATCTGCTGGTTCTGATCAACGATCATTCCTACGGCGCCTAGGATATTTTCCAGGGCCTGCTGGACTTTTTCCGACTGCTCCACGGTGCCATTCGCCATTTCATGGCTGCTGCCCATGGCTTTCACAGCAGCGGCGACACCGCTGTGCAAGCGGCTGATCATCTGCTCGATTTCTTCGGTGGAATGCTGGGTGCGCCGCGCGAGGGTGCGTACCTCATCGGCCACCACCGCAAAACCGCGCCCCTGTTCACCGGCCCGCGCCGCCTCGATGGCGGCATTGAGCGCCAGCAGGTTGGTTTGTTCGGCGATGCTTTTGATCACTTCCAGCACGCTGCTGATGGATTGGCTGTCGGTGGCCAGTTGGTTGATCACCCGCACCGACTGGTCGATCTCCGAGGCCAGGCGCGCGATGCTGCCCTGCTGGGACTGCACCAGGCCACGGCCGCTGACGGTTTCATCGTTGACACTATGGGCACTGCTGACCGCCGCCGCCGCACTGCGCGCCACTTCCTGGGCGGTGGACGACATCTGGTTCATCGCCGTCGCCACCTGTTCGATCTGGCTACGCTGGCCGGATACCGCCTGGTTGCTCTGGGCCGATACCGTTTCCACTTGCCCGGCCTGGTGCTCCACCTGGCTGACGGTGTGCCCGACGCGCTCGATCAGGTCATGGATTTTTGCCACGGTGGCGTTGAACACCTGGCCGAGGTCACCGAGTTCGTCGCGGCTGTGGGCAACGAAGGTGACGGTCATGTCACCAGCCGCCACCTTGTCCATCATCGCGCCGAGGCGTCGTAGGGTGGTGCGGGTGGAGGCGTAGAAGCCCGCATATAAATAGAAGATCAGTAAAAACACCGCCGTCAGCGCCGCGACCAGCACCACCATATGCGTGCGGTTTTGCGCCAGGCGTTGCTCCAATTGGTGCCCGAGGAACGTCAGGGTCGCCTCATCCAGCTGGTAGGTCTGGGCCATCAACTGGCTGACGCTGTCATAGAAGCCCTGCCACGGCGCGTCGAGGGTTTCGGCCATCACCACCTGTTCTTCAAACAACTCGCTGGCGTGCTTGAGGCTGGCGTTGCTGGCCGTGGCCAGGCTGTCGAGCGCGGCGTGGGCGGCCTTGCTGGAGCCCAGGGCATCTTGCAGCTTCAAGGCGTATTCGCCATGGAGTTTTTCCAACTGCTGTAGCAGTTCGTCGAAGCGCGTGCTCGAGGATGAATTGAGAAAGCCCTGGCCGAGGGAGTAGGCCCCCATCGCCCGACCTTCACCCAGGGTCTGGGTGACCTGTGGGGTGACACTGGTGATCAGCTCGCTGAGTTGGCGCAGATCGCCCTGGGGGTCGCGGCTCAAGCCGGATTGGCTGGCGATGATCTGGCTGAGCATCTGCGCTTTGTTGGGCAGTTTGCCGATCAGCGCGCTTTTGCTCAGCAGCGAGGTTTCCTGTTGCTGGGCCTTGAAGGCCGCGATCAGCTCGTCGCGCTTGCCGTCAAACGCGGCGATTTGTTCGGGATCGGTGGTCATTGCGTTGAGGCTTTGCAGGCGGCTCAGCACACTCTGCTCCAACGCGCTGATCTTGCCCTCCAGGTCACCGGCCTTGCCGGATTGGCCAAGGGTCGCGTTGATTTGCACCTGATTGTTCAGGGTTTCCAGGTCGCGGCGCAGGGCCAGGCTGCTGCCGAGCAGATCCAGGCTTTGCAGTTCGATGCGGGTGCCCTGGAATTCGCGCCAGGAATCGCGCACCAGATAATAGTTGGTGGCCAACATAGGCAGCAGGAACAGCACGCTGATCAGGCTGAACTTCATGCCGAAGCTCAAGCGATTCATCAGCGCAACGGCGGGATAGAGCAAGCTCTTCACGGGTGAACTCCCTTTCTTTTATTTTTATTGAGGTCAGGGCGACGGCAGAACGCCAGCATCTGTATAGCTCAATTTGAAAGGGAGTTTTGTAACGTAAGGTTAACGAGCGTTTGGCGCGGCAAAAACAAATGTGGGAGCAAGCCGGCTCCCACAAGGGTTTATGGCAATACGGTCCAGATCGCGAAGCCGGCATACCACAGCACCGCCGCGCGCAGCAGCAGTTCCCACAAGCGGTCCAGGCTGTTGATGCCGTCGGCCCCCACCACCGGCGGTGGGATCTCAGCGGCCACCAGGCCGACTTTTTCCACCAGTTGCGCGGCACTGATGTCCCAGCTCAGTAGTTCGTGGAGCATCACGCGGCTGACGGCAACGAAGTTGCCCACCAGGGCAAAGCTGGCCGCGAGCAAGCGCACCGGCAACCAGTCAAAAGCATGACGCAGTTGCCCGGCGCGCTCGGCCACCAGCGGGTTCTTGCTGTGTTCGTTGGCCAATGCCAACAGGCGGTAGGCCAACGCGGCGACCGGGCCCAGCAGGAAATACCAGAAAATCACCGCAAAAAAGCTCTGATAGGCCTGCCACAGCAGGTGGCCCTGCACGCGTTCAAGCAGTTGCTCGCCACTGTCGGCGCCCAGTTGCAGGTCACGTTCGGCCACGTGTTCGGCGGCTTGCAGATCACCGCGCCGCCAGGCATCACGAAACGGCCCGAGCCCGGCCAACAGATCGCCTCGCCCCAGGCTGTAAATCACCACCAGCAAGTGCACCGGCAGCGCCAACAGGCCGTAGGCCACTGGTTCCAGCACCAGCAGCAACAATGCCAGCAAGGCCACCGGCAACAGCACCAACGCGGCCAGGATCAGCCACGGCCGCTTGCCCATGCGCGGGCTCGATTCCAGCCTGGCCAGCTCGCGCAGCCAGCCGCCATCACGCTGCAATCGTTGGCGCAGGGCCGAGAACTTCTCGATCCACACCGCCAGCACCAGTACCAGGAAACTCATTGTGCGTGTCCTCCATCCTGCAAAGCGCTGCGAAAGCGCGTCCAATCAAAAGCCGGGCCGGGATCGGTCTTGCGCCCCGGCGCTATATCGCTATGACCACAAATACGTTGGCGGGTGATGCCTGGATACGCTGCCAGCAATTGGCGGGTCAGGTCGATCAGCGACGCATATTGGGCGTCGGTGTACGGCAAGTCATCCGTGCCCTCCAACTCGATGCCAAGGGAAAAGTCATTGCACGTCTCACGCCCTTCGAACGACGAGACACCGGCATGCCAGGCCCGGTCGACGCACGCGACAAACTGCGTCACCGCGCCGTCGCGCTCAATCAGAAAATGCGCAGATACCCGTAGGTCGGCAATCCCTTCAAAGTAGGGATGTTCCGTGACATCCAGGCGATTCTGGAAAAACTCTTGCACCTTGCCGGTGGCAAACTGCGCAGGTGGCAGGCTGATGTTATGCACCACCAACAGCGAGATTTCGCCGGCAGGGCGCTCGTTGAAGTTGGGCGAAGGGCAATGACGGATGCCCTTGCACCAACCGCTGAGGGGGTCCAACTGCATACAGGGTCCTTGAGCGTGACAAAGTGTGACCAGTATGCCGCGTTCAAGCCTGTGGTTGCGATGCCTTGGCGCGATTGAGTTGACGCAGGTGGCCCAGCACCGAGGCCAGCGCCCGGTCGAACAGCAACCCGTCGTCAAGCCTGCGCAAGGTGCCACGCTTGAATCCAAGCGCCAATTGCCCCACACGCTGCTCCAGCACCTTGAGCCCGGTGCGGTTGATGAACACGTAGCGATTGGCCGGCGCGACGATCGTCGTCAGCTTGCAACGCTGCACGGTGTCCGCGCCGTCCTGGAACTCGATCCAGTCACCGATGCGCGTCTGGTAGGCGTTGATCAGGTCGGGATCGTCACTCGGCAAATCCTCGGCGGCGTCGGGCAACTCGGCACTAAATACAAAGGGCTCGCGCACAACGCTCAAGGTTTCGACGCCGTCCAGTGGCTGCACGTGCAACGCTTGGAGGCGGATGAAGAATTCACGGGTGCTGAACGGGTCGAACGCCGCGCTGGTCAGGCCGTCGCGCAGAGCCTTGAGCAATCCCGGCAGCCGCGCCAGCAGATGCCGCCCGGCCTCGGTGTCGTCCTGCAGGCCCACGCTCCAGATCAAATCGTCCATGGTGCGCAATGCTGCCAGCCACTGCACCGACTGCTCGCCATGCTTGAGGCTGGCCAGCAACAGCACCTGGCTCCAGGCCTGTTGCAGGAATTGCACCACGGCTTGCGGCAAGGTCTTGCCCAGCAGCCGACGATTAAGCACATCGGCCACCCGCTGGCGGGCGGCGTCGGTGCGTACGCGCGTGTCTTCGGCATCGCGGGTGTGTTGCTCGACCAGTTCGCTGCGACGTTGCTCATCGGCGGTAAACGCCGTGAACTCTACGAGCAGTTGGGAAAAAATCGCCGGGTCTTCCACAAAATCATTCAGCAGACGCTGCACTACCTGCTCGATACGCAGGTAGAGGTAGTCCCGCGAATAATCTTCGCGAGGGCTCCAGCCCAGGGCAACAGCGGCGATTTCATTGAGCAGCCGCCGCGCCGGATGGCTGGCGCGGCTGAAAAAGCTTTTATCCAGCACCGCGACTTTCAGCAGCGGGATCTGCAATCGCGCGATCAACGCCTTGAAGGGGTCCGGCAGATTGCAGTCCTTGCGAATGAACTCGAACAACATGGCGATCAGGTTGATCACGTCTTCGTCCGCAACTTCCACCACCCGGGACTTGCCACTCTTGACGCTGACCCGGGTCAGCAGTTGCCCAAGCTGGTTGCGCAGGTCGACATCATCTTCGGTTTCTGACGCAGGCACGTATTGCTGCAAATGGGACAGCAGCCGCAACAGGTCGCGGGTGGCGATCGGTTGTGGTTCGGCGCTGGCTTCCAGGGTGGGCGCCACGCCGCCACGCACGGCCTTGAGCAATGCCTGTAGGGCGGCAAACGCTTGCTGGCCGTTCTCATCGAGCGGCGGATCAGCGTTCGGTGCGCTGTCTTCACGCAAGCCCTCACGGGCCGTTCGCCCGCCGGGACGCCGCGACGGTGCGGCCTTGAGCTCAGGCAATACGCCGGTGGCAACCAGCAATCGGTTGGCTTCGCCGTACAGTTGGTCGGCGTCGCTGAGCACGTATTTTTCAAACAGCTTGAGCATGATCAGCTTGACGCGGATCTCCACCCCAAGGCTGCGCCCCGCACGCAGGAAGAACTCACATAACAGCGCAGGCCCCAGCGGGTTTTCGCGCTCATCCAGGCACTTGTCCAGCAAGGCGCTCAAGCGCGCCGTCAGTTGGCCCAGGGCCAGGCCGTCGCGGTGTCGCACCCGCCCCAGCATGGCCTCCAGTGCCACGGCTTTTTCCAACTCATCGCTGGACGTGCCCGGCACTGCGTCGTAGGACACCACCGGCACCAACTGCCGCTCCCCCTGCCCGGCCAGGCCCAGGTTGGCGAAGGCCGCGAACAGCTGCTCCATGAACACACGCTCGAAATTCTTGCGCTTGAGGCGCAGGTCGCGCATGGCTTCAAAGAAAATGTGGTGATCGAGGTTGTTGCGCGCCTTGTCGGCCATCTCGAACAGGGTGTCGTCGGCGTTATCGAACAACTCCTGCAAGCCCTGCTGCAACTGCTGCGCCGCCTTGTCGCGAACCTGCAGCAACACCACCGGCAAGCGCGCGAGCGGCGATGGCGTGGTGTGTGCTTTGCTAATGGGCACCACCTTTCCGTCATAGTGCATCCTGGCCTCCTGATACGGCGGTGTCTGTTGGGGAATGATGGGGCGGGCGCTGCGCGATTCCAGTCATCACCAAGACGTCAAAGCTATGACGCCAATTGCAAGGCGCGAGATTATCTTGCAAAGAGGGGCAGTTGCGCCAGCGAACTCTGTCATTTGGCAGCAATTGAGCGGTGGGTTCTGGGTTCGGGCGCACACTGCCCCTATAATCGGGACACTTTGTTTGTGGAGCCTGTTATGCCGAATCTCCGTCTTGCCGACCTCACCGCCGAAATCGAAGCCAACGTGCGCCGCGCGCTGCTCGAAGACATCGGCAGCGGCGACATCACCGCGCAGTTGATCCCGGCCGAGCGGCTGGCCAAGGCCACCATCATTACCCGTGATGCGGCGGTGATTGCCGGCACAGCCTGGGTAGATGCCGTGTTCCGCCAGTTGGACCCACGGGTTGCGGTGCACTGGCAGGTGGCCGACGGTGAGCGTGTCAGCCCCAACCAGACGCTGTTCCACCTCGAAGGCCCCGCACGCTCGCTGCTCAGCGGCGAACGCAGCGCACTGAATTTCTTGCAACTGCTGTCAGGCGTGGCGACGCGTGCCCGGTTCCTGGCGGATTTTGTCGCGAGCACCCAGGTCAAGCTGCTGGACACCCGCAAGACCCTGCCTGGCCTGCGCCTGGCGCAGAAATACGCAGTCACCTGTGGCGGCTGCCACAACCACCGCATCGGTTTGTATGACGCGTTCCTGATCAAGGAAAACCATATCGCCGCCTGTGGTGGCATCGCCCAGGCCATTACTGCCGCGCACAAGATCGCCCCGGGCAAACCGGTGGAAATCGAAGTCGAAAGCCTGGAAGAGTTGCGTGAAGCGCTGGCGGCAGGCGCCGACATCATCATGCTCGACGAACTGAGCCTGGACGATATGCGTGAAGCCGTTCGTCTGAATGCCGGCAAGGCCAAGCTGGAGGCCAGTGGCGGGATCAATGAAAGTACGTTGCTGCCTATCGCGGAAACCGGTGTGGACTACATCTCCATCGGCGCGATGACCAAGGACGTGAAGGCGGTGGATCTATCGATGCGCCTCAGTATCTGAGGCCAGGCACCAGCCTGCTGTTGTGGCGAGGAGGCTTGCTGTCTCGCCACAACACGCTCGGCTCAGACCACCAGATTATTCATCTCGCAGTATTCTTCCCATTCGACGCCCAACACTTCGGCCGCCTCCTTGTGCAAGGCCAAGCGTGCCTCTTCGAACTCTTCCGGTGTCGAGGTGTACTTGAGGGTCAATTCCCAAGGCTGCAGGCCCTGGCTCTCGGCCTCATCCTCGAATGCCCACTGGATCTGATCACGCCGGTCATCAGCGCTCAAATCCTTGATCTCTTCTTTAAGCTGCGGCGACTCCTCGATGTATTTGTCGAGGGCTTTGGCGTGCCGAACTTCCTGGGTCATTTCAGTCGTGGTCATGTCGTTCTCTTAGATCGAGGAATGGGGATGCATCTGGGTCATCAAGGTCTCGCAGATACAAAAGAGCGGGCGTGAATACCGGCTCGTCTGGCCTTCAGAACCATTCTTGGGATCATCTGAAAACAGTGCTGCCTTTTTGCCCGAGACAGGAATCGAACCTGCGACCTTCGCGTTACGAGTGCGCTGCTCTACCAACTGAGCTACACGGGCGGTGGGCTAAAGCTAGCACCGCATCGGGTGTCCGGCAACTCACGGACGTGGCAGCGCGATTACCCCCTGGGCCCAGAAGCGTGGCTGCAGGTGGTTATGGGTCGCATCGATGTAGCGCTGCTGCGCCTGCGTGATGTGCGGTACATCACGTGCAGCAACAAATATCAGCAGACCAACGGCAACGACACTCAGCACCGTCCATACACCCGCGACCATCGGCAGCGCGGCACCGCCCGGCACTCGCGGATGCAGCGCCAGCAGCCAACCCACCACCAGTGCCAGCCACAGTTGCGAGATGGGCATCACGATCACCCCATCGACCATCGACTGCACCAGCGCAGCGACCAAGGCCGCGAACAGGCACAGACGCAACAAATCCACACGCTGGGTCGACAACCCACGTTCACGCAGTACGCCGAGCGTGGCCCAACCGCCACGCCAGGCCAGCGCAATGACAACCAGGGTTGATGGCACAC
>Ga0307509_10011763_pt1 | contig 10551 bp, 11 predicted proteins | sample 10_EM_MG_FD_202245 | JGI IMG/M metagenome (GOLD analysis project Ga0307509, IMG submission 202245) | Populus trichocarpa ectomycorrhiza microbial communities from riparian zone in the Pacific Northwest, United States - 10_EM | ecosystem: Host-associated > Plants > Roots > Unclassified | place...
CCGCCGGCAGGTCGAGCGCCGGCTCGGTCAGCCGGCCCAGCAGCCGCTCGAACGCGTCGGCGCCGGCCTCGCCGCGCACCGCCGACGCGAGCAGCCGCTCGGACGCCGCCCGCACGTCGTCGCGCTCGGCCGGGGTCGGCAGCTCGTGCTGCCCCCACTCCTCGACGATCTCGGCCAGCTCGCGCAGAGTGTTCTCGCTGCTGAGCACCGCGCCGACGGTGTCGGCCAGCCCGTCTCCGACCCCGTCGGAGTAGCGGACCCGGGACCAGCGGCCCTGGTCGTGCCAGACCACGAAGCCCAGCCGGTCGGCCTCGGCGAGCGCGGCCAGATCGTCCCACGGCAGCCAGTCGGGCGCGCCGGTCAGCAGGTCGAGCGGCGGGTCGACCTCGGCGGTGGAGCTGTGATCGCGGTCGAACCCGAACAGGACGGCCCGGGCGCCGTCGACCAGGGCCAGCCGCGCCCACGAGCCGCCGTGGTCGTCGTGGTGCGCGCCCCGCTCGTCGACGAACCACACGTCGGCGTAGCCGATGCCGGTCAGCGTGGCGGCGAGCGTCACCCAGCGGGTCCACAGCAACCCGGGCGCCGGCAGGTCCACGTCGGTCAGCATCCGTCCACTGTGCCAAATGCTCCGCCGCCGATGTCACCCCCCTCGGCCGGTTCCTTGCCCATCGCGAAAGGTTCCTCGGCTCGCGATCTTGTTGTTGATGAGCGACGCGTACGTCCGCGTGGGTTTTGTTGGGCTGAAGGTGAACTTTTGCCGGCAGGTCTCGACCCGCCGCGCCGGGAGACCCTAGCCTTTACGACTCGGAAAGCTTTGGGTAACGGAAGGTTAATCGATGGCGGCCGGACGGGTCGATGTCACCTCCCAGCCGGACGGCGGCGTCGTCATCCGGCCGCACGGCCACGTCAATGCCGACGTCACCGCGGAGTTGCGACACGCGCTGGTGGAGGCCATCAGGCACACCCGCCCGGCGAGTCTGATCCTTGACCTGGCCGATGTCGAGGAACTCGATCCGCTGAACCTCGGCGTGCTGGCCGCGGCCTGCCTGCTGGGTGACGATCAGCGGGTGGCGGTGTTCGTCGATCACTGCTCGACCGTGCTCGCCGACGAACTGATCGCGGCCGGGGTCTCGCGGCTGCGGCTGCGGCACGTGCACGGGCCGTCGCTCGTGCGGGATGCCCGGCGGCTGGCGCAGACGCTGCTCGCGGGGCTGCCGGAGCGGTGGCGGCACACGGCCGGCGTGGCCGCGCGGGCCGAGGAGGTCGCGCTGCCGGGCGAGGCGGATTCGCAGGCGCTGGTCGCGGCGGCCTGGCTGCACGACATCGGGTACGCCGAACAGGTGCGGGACACCGGCTTCCACCCGCTGGACGGCGGGCTGCACCTGCGCGCCCACGGCTGGCCGGACCGGGTCGCGTGCCTGGTCGCCCATCACTCCGAGGCGATGTGCATCGCCGAGGTCTGGGGGCTGGCCGAGCGGCTGGCCGAGTTTCCCCGGGAGGACAGCGCCGTCGCCGACGCCCTGAGCTACGCCGATCAGACCGTCGGGCCGGCCGGGCGGGTGATGGAGTTCGACGAGCGCCTGGCCGACATGCTGCGGCGGCACGGGCCGGACTCGCCCAACGCCCGGGCCCATGGGAGCCGCGCGCCGCTGCTGCGGGCGGCCGTGCGCCGGGTCGAGTCACGCCGGCGTGCGGCCGCCTGAGGTACTGCTGGAAGGCCGGGGTCAGGTGGTGTGGCGGAACCCGCCGTCGGTAGGTTTCCAGTCGGCGCTGTCGCGCGTGTCGGCGACCTTGCCGGTGATCGATGCGAGGGTGATGAGCAGGAAAAAGATCAGGATTCCGATAGCCATGACACGAAGTCTTCTCGCGATCGGCCATGGTCGACAGTGGCAGAGATGCCATACACCTTCAAAATCCTGCCAACCCGCAGTAGGCTGCGTCACATGCTCCGAAACGTGGCCGTGATCGCCCTTCCCGAGGTGGCCGTCTTCGAGCTGGGCGTGCTCTGCGAGCTGTTCGGATATGACCGCACGGCCGACGGGCTGCCCGGCTACGACTTCGCCGTCTGCTCGATCGACGGCGGCCCGGTGCCCACCCACGCCGGCTTCGACATCACCGTCAGGGAGGATCTGTCCCGGGTCGAGGCGGCCGACCTGGTCGCGGTCGCGCCGTATTACCACACCGGCTATGCGGTGGACCCCGAGGTAGTCGGGGCGCTGCGCCGGGCGCACGAGCGGGGCGCCTGGGTGATGAGCGTCTGCACCGGCGCGTTCGCGCTGGGCGAGGCCGGCCTGCTCGACGGGCGCCGCTGCACCACCCACTGGCGGCACACCGACGACCTGGCGGGGCGCTATCCGGCGGCCAAGGTCGACCCGGATGTGCTCTACGTCCAGGATGGAAAGATCCTGACCAGCGCGGGCACGGCGGCGAGCGTCGATGCCGGGCTTCACCTCGTACGCCAGGAGCACGGCACCGCGGTCGCCACGATGCTCGCCCGGCGGATGGTCGTGCCGCCGCATCGGGACGGCGGTCAGGCGCAGTTCATCGAGACCCCGCTTCAGCCGGTGCGGTGCGAAACGCTCCAGCCGGTGCTCACCCAGGTGATCGCGACTCTCGACCAGGAGCACAGCGTCGACACCATGGCCGAGCTCGCGCACATGGCCCCGCGCACGTTCGCCCGCAAGTTCCGCAACGAGACCGGCGCGACCCCGCACGACTGGCTCACCAACCAGCGGCTGCTGCTCGCCCGCCGCCTCCTGGAGGATTCCGACCTCGGGGTGGATTCGATCGCCGAGCGGGCCGGCTTCGGCAGCGCGGCCACCCTGCGGCACCATTTCACCCAGCGGCTGAGCACCACCCCGCAGGCGTATCGTGGGACGTTCCGGTCACACTCTGTGTGAGCCGCCCCCGACGGGGGAAACTGGCGGTCATGACCGTGTTCGTGCTCTTCGGCGCCACCGGCGATCTGGCCGCCAGACTGGTGCTTCCGGCGTTCTGGACCCTCGCGAACGAGGGCCTGCTCCCCAAGGACTGGATCCTGGTCGGCAACGGCCGCGGCGACGTCTCGCATGAAAACTTCCGAGCGCACGTACGGGAGGTCGTCGGGTCGCCGAAGAACGGACCCTGGGACGACTTCGCGAAGCGGCTGCGGTTCGCCGGCGGCGGCTTCGACTCCGACTCGCCCGGCAGCCTGCTCGACGTCATCGAGGAGGCCCGTCAGGTGGTCGGCCCGGACGCCCAGCTGGTGCACTACCTGGCGATCCCGCCGGTGGCGTTCCCGGAGATCACCAAGGCGCTCGGCGTGCACGGGCTGGCCAAGGGCTCCCGGGTGGTCTACGAGAAGCCGTTCGGCACCTCGCCGGCCGGCTTTCGTACGCTCAACCGGCAGGTGCGCGCGGTGCTGGAGGAGAAGCAGGTCTACCGGATCGACCACTTCCTGGGCAAGGAAGCGACCCAGCAGCTGCACGCGATGCGCTTCGCCAACCAGGCGTTCGCCGCGATCTGGAGCGGCGAGCACGTGGAGAGCGTGCAGATCGACGTGCCGGAGACACTCGACGTGGCGAACCGCGCGGTGTTCTACGACGCCACCGGCGCGGTGCTCGACATGCTGGTCACCCACCTGTTCCAGGTGGCGGCCGAGATCGCGATGGAGCCGCCGCCCTCGCTCGGGGCGGCCGACCTGCAGGCCGCGCGGGAGACGGTGATCCGCCGGTTCCGCCCGATCGACCCGGCCGAGACGGTGCTCGGCCAGTTCGCCGGCTACCGGGACATCAAGGGCGTGGCGAAGGGGTCGCGTACCGACACCTTCGTGGCGGCCAAGCTCTGGATCGACTCGCCGCGCTGGCGCGGCGTGCCCTTCCTGCTTCGCACCGGCAAGCGTCTGGCCGTCAGCGGGCAGCGGGTCAGCCTGGTCCTGCGTACCCCGGCGGCGCCGTTCCGCAAGCTGCCGCCGCAGGCGAACGTGCTGTCGTTCTCGCTGGCCGGGGACGGTGAGGTCGATCTGGCGCTGCTCGCGAAGAAGCCCGGCATCGCCGACCACCTGGAGCCCGCCTCGGTGGCGCTGCCACTGGCGCAACTCCCCGAGGCGGACCCGCTTCCGGCGTACTCCCGATTGATCCACGACGTGCTGGAGGGGGACCGCGCGCTCTTCACCCGCCCGGACGGCTTGTCGGCCGCCTGGAAGGCGGTCACGCCGCTGCTGAACGCGCCGCCGCGGCCGATCTCCTACGAGCCCGGCTCGTGGGGGCCGGCGAAGGCCCGCAAACTCGCCGCCCCGCACCGGTGGCTGCTGGGCCAGTGATTCACCTGACCCCCTCGCAGACGTCGGTGCTCAGCACGGCTATCTCCAGCGCACCCCCGATCCGCACCACGGCCGCCGCCTGCTGATCTCGCTGACCGACGCCGGCACCGAGCTGGTCGAGGGCACCCGTCGCGAGCGCGAGGAATGGGTGGCCGGGGGGCTCGCCGCCGACTTCATCGAGGAGGAACGGCAGACCATCCTGGCCGCGCTCACCCTGCTCGACCGGCTGGCGGAGCGGTGACGGTCGCCGCCGAGACCCGCACCTTCGCGGTCTATTTCCAGGCCGACCCGGACCGGATGGGCGCCTCGGCCGGCCTGCTGCGCACCTTCGCCTACCTGGGCGCGATGGTCTCCGCCGCGGCGACCGGCGCGTTCTTCCGGCGCGGCGCCGACACGGCCGGCCTGCACGAGCTGGCCGTCTTCCTGATCGTGGTGGCCGGCCTGCTGCTCGTCGTGGTGCTGGCCGACCGCTCACCGCGCCGCCTCGGCGGTGCCCCCTCTGGCACGGCCGTCACGTAGCCAGGTCATGGCCGCCTCGACCGAGCCGACGGTCATCGCCACAGTCGGGGGTGGCGGGCGGTCGATCAGCACGACGGGGATTCCGTGCGTGCGGGCGGCGACCAGTTTGGCGTCGGCGCCGCCGCTGTCCTTGCTGACCAGCACGTCGATGCGGCGGTCGCGGAGCAGCCGGAGCTCGCCGTCGACCGTGAACGGGCCCCGATCCAGCAGCACCTCGAGGTGCCGGGGCATCGGCGGCGTCGGAGGCTCGACCGAGCGGGCCAGAAACCAGCACTCGGTTGCGTCGGCGAAGGCGGCTATGCCCTGGCGGCCGGTGGTCAGGAAGATCCGTCGGCCGAGGCGGGGGAGGAGGGCGGCGGCGGCTTCGAGGGTCGGCACTCGGCGCCAGTCGTCGCCGGATTGTTCGATCCAGCCGGGTCGGCGCAAGACCAGCAGGGGCAATCCGGTGGCGGCGGAGGCTGCGGACGCGTTGGCGCTGATCTGTTCGGCGAACGGGTGCGTGGCATCCACCAGGAAGTCCACCCGCTCCGCCCGAAGGTAGCCGACCAAACCGTCGACGCCGCCGAAACCGCCGATCCGCACCTCGCCCGCCGGGAGCAGCGGCTCGCGGGTCCGGCCGGCGAGCGAGCTGATCACCCGAAAGGCGGGCACGATCGGATCGGCGAGCGCCGCCGCCAACGCGCGCCCCTCGGCCGTCCCGCCCAGGATGAGGACGGTCCCGCCCGGCAAATCAGAAATGTCGGTCAGGAGCGGCATCGCGTCGTGGAGTACAGGTGGCTGTCGGGGAACTGGGCCGCGGTCAGAGCCGGGCCCACCACGATCACGGCCGTGCGGCGAATGCCGGCCTCCTTCACCTGGGCGGCGATGTCGGCCAGCGTGCCGCGCAGGATCACCTCGTCGGGGCGGGACGCGAACGCCACCACCGCCACCGGGCACTCCGGGCCGTAGGCCGGGATCAGGTCGGCGACCACCGCCTCAATACGCTGGACCGTCAGGTGCAGCACCATCGTCGACCGGCTCGCCGACAGCGTCGCCAGATCCTCGCCCGGGGGCATCGCCGTGGCCCGTTCCGCCGTGCGGGTGAGGATCACCGTCTGGGCCACCCCGGGGACGGTCAACTCCCGGCCCAGGGCCGCCGCGGCCGCCGCGAACGCCGGCACGCCCGGCACCACCTCGTACGGAATATGCAGGGAACTCAGGCGGCGCATCTGCTCGGCCACCGCGCTGAAGACCGAGGGGTCGCCGGAGTGCAGCCGGGCCACGTCGAGGCCCTCGGCGTGCGCCTCGGCCAGCAGCGTGATGATCTCGTCGAGGTTCAGGTCGGCGGTGTCGACCCGGCGGCAGCCCGGCGGGCACTCGTCGAGCAGTCCGACCGGGACCAGGCTGCCCGCGTACAGGCAGACCGGGGACGACGCGATCAGGCGCTGCCCGCGCACGGTGATGAGATCGGCGGCGCCCGGCCCGGCCCCGATGAAGTGGACCGTCACGTGGTCACCGACCAGATCGTCACCGGCATCATCGTCCGCCACCCGGTGAAGCCGCCGATCGGCGACCCGCGACTGACCGTGAGGCGGGTGAGGTCCCCGCCGAGCTTCGCGTACGCCGCCGCCACCACGGCCTCGGACTCGAGGGTCACCGCGTTCGCCACCAGCCGGCCGCCCGGGCGCAGGGCGGTCAGGCAGGCGTCGAGCACGCCGTCCGCGGTCAGCCCGCCGCCGATGAAGACCGCGTCGGGCGTGGGCAGGCCGGCCAGGGCGCCCGGCGCGCGACCCTCGACGACCGACAGGCCGGGCACGCCGAGCAACGCGGCATTGGCCCGGATGGTCGCGCACCGGGCGGGGGAGGACTCGACCGTGAACGCGCGGCAGGCGGGATGGCCGCGCATCCACTCGATCCCGATGCTGCCCGAGCCGCCGCCCACGTCCCACAGCAGGGCGCCGGGGGTCGGCGCGAGCGCGGCCAAGGTCACCGCGCGCACCTCCCGCTTGGTGAGTTGACCATCCGACTCGTACGCCGAGTCTGGCAACCCGGGGACGATGGCCGTCGCGGGGCCGTCCCCGCACTCGACCGCGACCACGTTGAGCGGATCGCCGGCCGCCAGGTCCGACGTGATCCGCTCGTCCGGGCCGCCTAATTGCGACAAAACGGTCAGACGGGCGGCGTCGTAGCCGGCCCCGATCAGCACGCCGGCCACCAGGGCGGGCGTCGACCCGTCCCGGGAGAGCACGAGGAACCGCCGGCCCGGGTTGATCAGCCGCCGGACGGCGTCGACCGGGGCGGAGACCAGGCTGATGACCTCGGTCTCGGCCAGCGGCCACCCCATCCGGGCGGCGGCCAGCGAGGCGGCGGAGGGGTGCGGTTCCACCCGTACGCGATCGGCTCCCAGCAACCGCACGAGCGTCGCGCCGATCCCGTGGAACATCGGATCGCCGCTGGCCAGCACGCAGATCCGGCACCCGCGGTGGGCGTCGAGCAGGCCGGGCAGCGCCGGGAGCAGGGGCGTCGGCCAGGGCACCCGTTCGGCGGGCACCGACGCCGGGACCAGGGCCAACTGCCGCCGGCTGCCGATCAGGACGTCGGCGGCGTCGACCGTGCTTCGTGCCGTACGGGAAAGGTCTGACCACCCGCCGGCGCCGATGCCGACCACCGTGACCAGGTCGGGGTTTTCGGCGTGCATGGCGCGACGGTATCGCGGCGGCCGCGGCCGAGAATTTCCGGATCCCGTTGAGCGATGCTCATGTCCGCTGCGTATCTCAACCAGACGGCTCCCCGAGACCGGGTCGTCACGCCGGCCGCAGGGGGTGGCCGACGCCGAAGGACGACTGCCGGACGGGTGAAGGACGATGGCGCAAGGACCGCCGATGTTCCAGACCTCTCGTGATCAGCGCTATGCGCCGGACGAGGACGCGCAGTACTTCGCCGACCTGCGCTCGACGCCGGACGATGATCAGACGTTTTTCCAGGGCCTGCGGCCTCCTTATCGGGAAATGCCCGACTCGTCGCCGGTCGAGCAGCACTCCCGCTACGAAGAGGATGTGCGCGAGTCGCGTCATTCGCGGTTGTCGGACCCGCGGATGCCCGAGCCCACGGACCCCTGGACGGACGACTACGACGACCGCGCCTCGGACGTGCGCGAGGTTCCCGAGATCGACGACCGCCGGTCGCCGACCTGGGACTCGTACCTCGACGGTGACGATCCCTACCCGCGTTCGGACGGTCCCTACCAGCGTTCGGACGATCCCTACCGGCGCAGCGACATCCTGGTCGAGTCGCAGACCGACCCGACCGGCTGGAAGGCCACCGGCCCGGCCCAGCCGCCGATCCGGGACGACCGTCCGCCGGCCGAGGCGATCAGCGGCAACCGCCTGCTCACCGTCCTGCTGTTCTTCTCCGGGCTGGCCACCAGCGTCTCGCTCTGGCTCTTCGACACGCAGGCCGGCGCGATCAACGACACCGCCACCGCGATGCTCGCGGCCGGCCGGATCACCGGCCTGGTCTCCGGCTACCTCCTGTTCATCCAGCTGCTGATGATGAGCCGGGTCTCCTGGCTCGAGGAGTGGGTCGGGGCGCGCGACCTGCTGCGCTGGCACCGCTGGCTGGGCACCTCGCTGGTGATCGGGGTGCTCACCCACATCGTCTTCATCACGTACGGCTACGCCCTCACCGCCAAGGCGAAAGTGGTCGACCAGGCGTGGACGATCGTGACCACGTTCCCGGACATGCTCAAGGCGGTCGCCGCGACCGTCATCCTCGTCGTGATCAGCCTGATCTCGATCCGGGCCGCGCGGAACAAGCTGCCGTACGAGCTCTGGTACGTGATCCACCTCACCGGCTATCTGGTCCTGCTGCTCGGGTACGGCCACCAGGTCGCCACCGGCGCGGACCTGAGCGGCAAGTTCGCCTCGGTGTTCTGGCCGGCGCTGACCGCCCTGGTGATCTCGGCGCTGGTCTGGGGCCGGCTGGTCGAGCCGCTCTGGCTGAACGCCCGGCACCGCTTCGAGGTCGCCGAGGTCGTCGCCGAGGGCGCCACCAACACGTTCTCCATCTACATCGACGGGAAGCAGCTGCAGAAACTCCCGGCCCAGGCCGGCCAGTTCATGCGGTGGCGCTTCCTGACCCGCAACGGCTGGTGGCAGTCGCACCCGTTCTCGCTGTCCGCGGCGCCGAACTCGGAGTGGCTGCGGCTGACGGTGACCGCGGTCGGTGGCCACACCCAGCGGCTGGGCCTGATGAAGCCGGGCACGCCGGTGTGGGCCGAGGGTCCGTTCGGCGTGTTCACGGCGCAGCGGCGGACCCGTCGCCGGGCGTTGCTGATCGCCGGCGGCAGCGGGATCGCGCCGATCCGCGCGCTGCTCGAGGACATGCCGCCGGACACGATCGTCATCTACCGGGCGTCGCGGCCGGACGAGCTGGTGTTCCGCGGCGAACTGGAGGAGCTGGCCGAGCGGCGGGACGCGTGGGTTCGCTACATCGTCGGGTCGCGCAACGACCCCGGGCCGCGGCGGCTGTTCACCCCGAACGGCCTGCTCGGGCTGGTCCCCGATGTGTCGCGGCGGGATGTCTACCTGTGTGGGCCGCCCGGCTTGGTCGGGGCGGCTGTGGACACTTTGCGCGAGCTCGACGTCCCCGACAGTCAGCTTCATCTGGACCCGTTCGAGTTCTAACATTTCCGACATTTCCGACTCGTCTTCCTCGGAGGAGAGATGCGACGTAGTACCGCAGCGGCAGTCGGCACGCTGACCGGCGCCGCCCTGATCGTGGGCGTGCGCCTGAGCGTCCAGCCGCCGGCGGCGCCCGCTGCCGCGCCCTCCTCGGTCAACCTGGCCGCTAATCCGACGCCGGCGGCGACCTCCAAGAAGCCGGCCGGTACCGCCGGGGCGGCCGGAAAGAAGACGACCGAACCCGCCAAGAACAAGAGCGGCCTGAAGGACGGCACGTTCAAGGGCAAGGGCGCGACCAATCCGTACGGGACGGTCCAGGTCACCCTCAAGATCGCCGATGGAAAGATCACCGCGGTCGACGCGACGTACCCGACCACCGGCAACAGCGCCACGATCAACCCGGTCGCGATCCCGAAGCTCAAGCAGGAGACCCTGCAGGCGCAGAACGCGAAGGTCGCGGCGGTCTCCGGAGCCACCTACACCAGCCAGTCTTACCAGGAGTCGTTGCAAGCGGCGTTGGACTCGGCCAAGGCGTAGGGTCTCTGTTCGTGCGTCACGTCGAGCAGGTCATGGGTACGGCCGTCAGCATCGAGCTGGCCGACCACCTGCCCGCGCCCGAGCTCGGTGCGTTGATCGCCGACGTGTGCCGCTGGCTGCACGAGGTGGACGAACGCTTCTCGACGTACAAGCCGGACAGCGAGGTCATGCGCCTGCGCCGGGGCGAGATCACCGCCGCCGAGGGTTCCGACGACCTGCGCCACGTGCTGTCCGCGTGCGCCGACCTGTGGCGAGACACCGACGGCTACTTCGACGCGTACGCCGGCGGCCTCCTGGACCCGTCCGGCTACGTGAAAGGCTGGTCGGTCGAGGTGGCCTCGGCCCGCCTGGCCGCCGCAGGCTCGACCAACCACTACATCAACGCCGGCGGCGACATCCGCATGCGAGGCCACCACCCCGACGGCGGCCCGTGGCGGGTAGGCATCCGCCACCCGTGGGAGGCCGACAAGCTGAGCTGGGTACTGGCCCTGACGGACGGCGCGATAGCCACCTCAGGCACCTACGAGCGCGGCG
>Ga0307509_10011764_pt1 | contig 10549 bp, 11 predicted proteins | sample 10_EM_MG_FD_202245 | JGI IMG/M metagenome (GOLD analysis project Ga0307509, IMG submission 202245) | Populus trichocarpa ectomycorrhiza microbial communities from riparian zone in the Pacific Northwest, United States - 10_EM | ecosystem: Host-associated > Plants > Roots > Unclassified | place...
AAATAGAAGATAAATGTGCTAGGACGTTGGAGTTGCCTCTCCTAGTAAGGCGCCTCGTATATTCCTTTTGTTATGTCTCAACGGGGGGCTGAGTTTGCGGTGTTTTCCCCTCGCGCAGCTGAGAAGGGAAATTCCAACGTCCTAGCACATTTATCTTCTATTTGAGTTTTTACGGTATTCTGGGTGTTAGACGGTCAAAACAGGACGCGGCTCAAGAGGTCGGATTGCAACCACCGTCTACTGGCACCACCTAAATGCTACCAACCTTTCATGCCTGCAATAACAAGAGCAGCTATGAATAAGCTCTCTTTTCCTTGCACAATTAGCAATTCCTTTTGTCATAATTTAGGGCAAGTTTATTAACAAAATTCTCATCATTTGATTGTAAGAGAGAATTGTTGGTCAGTCCAATATCTCGGTTGTTGAGTACCGTGAGAATTGAAAGCTACCTGGTTGCACACCTCACGTTTGTGGATCACACTTTTCACACTACTACGCACTGTATTAGGTAAACACACACCCATCAATTTTCCCTACCACTCTTCGACCGTTTAGCCTCCCTTGACGGTCGGCACCATCTCCGGTTGCTTGACCGCCGTCTATTAGTAAACGGGCCCTTAATGAGATACAACAAGCTCAGCCTCTCCACGCTATTCCTTGTCTGGGAAACACTATTCCTTCTCGGGGCGTTTCGTCTCGGATTGCGAACGCCGGGGGCCCGATTTCCGATAGTGGATCTACCGAGTTTTTACGGTATTCCACTACCAAGATGATAGCGAGGGGCCGTCTATAAGAGACATGCAAATAGATAGACAAGGGGCTTAGTGTGAAAAATTACCCCGAAAGATGGCAGTTGCATAGTTGTCAAGTGAGAAAAGAGGGGGACAAGAGAAAAAATGGATAGGAAGATACTGGATGCCAGGGGGTTGGGGGAAGGCTTAAGGAGATGGAGAGGCAGTCGGAAGGGACAGATCCGTGATTCTAGGAAGGCCGCCAAGGTTAAAGCTAGAGGATAGGAGAAAGTATTGTATTTGATATCATTGCGATTAGCCGACATGAGGGTAGGGCCCGGTAGTCTCCTATCAGCTCCGACACCTCGATCACTCTTGTTAATAGGATCCGAGAATATGGTAGGTCTCATATGTCAAGCCTATCGGCGTTGGTGTCCCCCCGTTCCCTTAGCAGCCTCGCCACTGCCTCATGTCCATACAGGGCAGCCCACAATATTGGTGTTCGGCCGATGCTGTCTGGCTCATCGGGGTTGACGTCTTCGCGTCCCAATAATAGCTTCACCACTGCCTCATGTCCATTCCTGGCAGCCCACGATATTGGTGTTTGGTCGTCGTCGTCTGGCTTATTGGGGTTGACATCTTCGCGCCCTAATAGCAGCTCCACCACTGCCTCACGTCCGTTCTCCGCAGCCCACGATATTGGTGTTCGGTCGTCGTCGTCCGGCTCATCAGGGTTGACATCTTTGCGTCCCAATAACAACTTCACCACTGCCTCATGTCCATACCGGGCAGCCCACAATATTGGTGTTCGGCCGATGTTGTCTGGCTCATCGGGGTTAACGTCTTCGCGTCCCAATAACAGCTTCACCACTGCCTCATGTCCATTCATGGCAGCCCACAATATTGGTGTTTGGCCGCCGTCGTCCGGCTTATTAGGGTTGACATCTTGGTGTCCCAATAACAGCTTCACCACTGCCTCAGGTCCATACAGGGCAGCCCACAATATTGGTGTTCGGCCGCCGTAGTCTGGCTTATCAGGGTTGACATCTTGGTGTCCCAATAAGAACTTCACCGCTGCCTCATGTCCATCCCTGGTAGCCCACAATATTGGTGTTTGGCCGTAGTTGTCTGGCTTATCAGAGTCGATGTCTTCCAGCCCGAGTAGGAACTTTACCGCTGACTCAGATCCACTCCTAGCAGCCCAAGAGAGCGGCGTAGCACCAGTTTCATCCACGCCATTTATATCCACACCATCCGTGATTATCAGAGCCCTCGCAACCTCAACAAGCCCAAATATAGACGCATAGTGAAGTCCCGTGAACTTGTAAAAGCTCACACTCGAGTGGAGATAATACCAGGGGAGGGTGTGCTCTAAGAGTGGCATAATTGATATATGACATTGGTAGTGGCTGAAGAGTTTCAGTGCAAGAGTTTTCCCACCATCCGAGAGTTGTTTTTTCAAGTGGGCTCCCCAGTATAAAGATGCATATTCCAGGAAGGGCGGATGTTGAGTGTTCTGAACGTGGGAGCCTGAAAGGGCCATTACCTGGTGTGAATTTAGATATGTCAAACAGGTCTCTGCAATTGTCGAATGAGGGCTCTCGAAAAGGTTACGATGACAGGTCAAATACTCTTGTAGCGTGTAGTGGATTAGTCGAACAGTTGATCCCTCCTTATCCACCGCCACAATCCCTTGGCAGGAGCTTAACACTGTCCGAATAGAGGGGACGTTGTCAACATTGAAATGTTCTAGCCCTATTTTCACGCCTAAGGCTTGGCATAGCTCCTCAGCTCGCATGGGTCGTTCCGCATGACATATCCACATCAAAGCTATCATTCCGAGTCTACATTTCTGATCACCCTGAGCCTTGATCCGATCTAATGTTGCGCCGTATGCATCTTCTAGGCGCAAGCCATCCGTCATTTTCCGGAGCCTTTCTCGTCGTTGGTGGATGGTAGTCTCCTGTAGAATTGCATCGAGATTCAGAGAGACTAATAGAAACCTAGATATATGTCTGTTAACGCATATCTTGGATATGATTTCTCATCCAGCCGATCATACTCACATCTCCGAGGCAGTTTCTGGAAGCTCCTTTACAATTTCCGCCTCCAATCTCTCATCCATCTCATCCAAGGTTGTGTCTTCAGCAAGTTTCGTGTGAATATATTGGACAATATCATCCTTCCGGGGAATTATCGATAAAATGGCTACCCCACTAGGGAGGTGCTTTCCTACTTCACCACCGACATGTGGTCTGCCGGTTAGGAATAGGCGGGTGGCCGGGGAAATTTTGATGATGTCCTTAAGTGAAATAAGGATCTTGGTTCGATGCAGTACTGCGCATTCGTCCAAGGCATCCAGGCAGAAAAACGTGGGGCGTATAAGCAAAAGGCTCCCCAACAGCCTCACAATCTCATGCAGTTGTAGCCCCCGACCACCGATGACTTTCTTATGCTTCTTAAACGCATCCTGGATTTCTTTGGGAATCTGCTTAAAACTGCCGACCACCTGCTTCAGCAAAGCACCCAACATGCCCCCCGCTGATTGCTCATTTTGGGCCGCGAAGTCAAAATAAAAACACGCCATGGAAATATCCTTTCCGGGCTCGTCGGCCTCATCGTACAAGGTATCTATCACAAGTGAACTAGAATTGTGATTTGTCAGAAAAAATCCCTAGCATCATACCCGCCTTGGCAGATATCACCCCGCTTACCTAATGTAAGTCTTGCCGACCCCCGGATTTCCCGAGCAAAATAGGGTCGCCTTTTGCGACCCACCTTGGTCACTACGGCTCTTCCAGTTTCGAAATTCCTCTGTCTGTAGAACCCAGTCGCCCACATTTCTAACCCGGCGTGATTCAAGGTCGGAGTGGCGCAAGCGGGGCTCGAGAGGCGACAACCAGGTTAGGATTTCTGCCCTATCATCGGCGACGGTAATGTTGGTATTATTCGTGTTGAAGGAGTGTTTGTTGTTGTTAAGAGAGTTAGTGTTGAAATTTTGGGAGCCGGTGGTATTGAAAGAATCTGCATTACCGGGAACTGGTGCTTTATGTTGAGACATTTTTCTGTTCCTTGAACTTCGGAATGTTGTAGAAGATAAGTTGATGAGGTACTGTGTCTTTAAGTGGTAGAATTTGAGAGAATGGGAGAAGAGCGGGGTCTATCCCCATTGCCCAGCCTAGGCGATGAACATTCGGTCCAGTCATGCTTCTAGAACTTGGTGAAACGAATATCACACCTGTGGCTGGGGCAGGACGTGTAGTAGAAACAGCCACTCCACGGCTCCCGAGTAAGTTAATAAGCGCCCGCGTTACATTAGATGCGTGAAAACGACTCCAACGTTCACCTCTCATGGGGGTGGGATGGGCACCATTGTCGCTGGCTCCGAATTCCTCATACTGAATCTGATAAAATCAATCGCCACTAGGCTCAGGTTGAAGCGCTTCAGTAACATCGAGTTACCCTGCTTTAGGTCACAAGAATAGGGAAGGTATATATTGGTCTCCCTAATTAGACATTTTATATGTCGGTTTGGGCCCTTCGACCCCCATGGACCCCGCCGCGCGAACCACCCCAGAGGCCAATTTCTACAGCCCCAAGAGACTTGCTATTTCTATAGTAAATCCTCGAATCCTACTCGTAGGAGTAGGACCACTATATCGGCCTACCATCCCTTGATTATAGTCCCACCTTGAGGTCTAAAACCTTTCGTTAACAAGTCGGCAACCTGCAGACTTGATTCACTATATGGTATGATAGCACTCTAAGTCTAAAGAAAAGACTATACCTCGTATATGCCTAGCTCTTCCTCGGCCCCCAGTGCACTGGCATGCTCGTGCGCCCTCGGGATCCTAATCGCGTTGGCTCGCCGTCACCAGATGTCACTCGCGTATCTCATCTTAGACTCTCTCATGTCAGGCTCAGCATATTGGCGATTGGAATCTACCAGGGACGTTGTTTAACGGGTACCTCTCTTAGATGCTTCTATTCTCTAGGCGTGAATTTGAAGGTACCGGTAGGTGAGGTTGTGTTGTTCACGCTTTTTGGTCTCCCTCGCGAAGGAAAATTAATTTGGTAGGACGCTTTCCAACTCGGATATGAACTGCGCCGCAATCTTTTCCTTCAAGGGGCATCTCGTCCGATGCTCAAACCGTTCATCACAAACCAATACAATCCCCCCTAGCCAGATAGAAAAAAACTTACCATACGCGGGGAACTAGCGGTGGCGCGATACAATACTGGATGGGAAAGTGACGGAGGTGGGGTGTAGGGTCTGTGGCAGTATCTTGTACTGCATTCAGGAATTTGATGCTGGGTGGTGGTGTCTTTTTTGGCGTGGGAGCTCACTCTGCAGGAAGTGCTAATGAGATATGTTTCCTTATAGAATACGGATTTTAAGTGACGGACTTGCGGCGACTAGAAGCTTGTTAGGCTAAAGACTTGAGTACGAGGCTTTGGTAGCCTAAGATCGAGCCTAAATAAGGCACGAAAGCAGGAAAGAGCACCAGTGTGATCTCAATAGGCTCTAGGCCCAGCGGAACACGGAAGACTAAGGACTAGTTAGCTACTCTCTCCACTCGCTAAAGGGCTGTATGGCAAAAATCGAAGTAGCGACCGTATAATACCCTGAAATCCAACTAAATAAACATCTAAACTCTCCCCTTCCTTCTCCTCTCTCCTCTCTCACATATTTAGAAATTCTCCTCCCTGAACATGCCTCTCTCTTCTCTTCCGCATTCCCACACCTATCCAAGTTCTCCGATCTTCCTCCTGCTCTCCTCCGATGATTCTCCCAACCAAACCCCTCCTCCTTCCCCCCCCACTTCAACACCATCCCTTTCTTAATCTCCCCTACCCTCCATCTACCACTTTCCCAACCTACGAGCATTCTTCCATCCTGTTTTCTCCACTGGTTGCGTTTAGCGGAAGAGCACTCCGTGGTTGTGGCGCCAAGCCACAACCCTGCACACGCATATCAATTGTGAGCATCTCATTTCTCTTTGCGCTTACAAAAATACTGAGCCTCATTCCTGGACTTGATCTTTTACTTTCTCATGCGTCTTTGAGATAAGGAGCCGATATCATATTCTTAGAGTACTGCGGAAGATTAGGGTTATTTCTGTGGATGCGCAAGCCAAGTTCCGGAGAATACCGTGAGCCTCCTCCGACTCCCTCCTCACCCATCCCAACCTTTCAATTCAACTCACTCAACAATCACTAAAATCTGTTTAAATGGTCATAATTTGCAGGAGATCAAGTCTCCCTCGACCGGACCCTCTCCCGATCCCAAACCATATTCTTCCCCGGATATTCCTGCTTATATTCGGGGGCCAACGCGAAAAGAGAATCTTCGAATCGCACTAAATCACTTGCGCCAAGGCTATTTGACCGTTCAAAAGGCAGAAGAACGACTTGTATACTGTTGACTGAGACAAATTTTGCCTATTTAGCGGTCTATTGGGCATCCATTCTTGGCACCGTCGAGATTGTCTTTGGCTGGGCGAAAGTGGGAGGCAGTGAAACAAGTACCACCAAGAGGACTGTATGGATACCGGTGATACACCTCTCACGTGGGCCGCTGGTTCTGGGTACTGTACCTGGAGGTAGTGGAAATAAGTACTCTTCCGGCGGGGTGATATCAACCCCGTCAATATAGTATTCCCGGCTACACAAAGATTCCCGGCTATAATACACAAGTTGGGTATGATACTAACTCTACTGACTGCCATAGAACACGTGATAATCTACCACTGAATGCTCAATATTATCATCAGTAAAATCTTTTAATAAAATGTAAAAAGACCGCTGTGCTGCTGATTTGTTGTTCTGCAGCGATCAGATTTCTTCAGGTCTGAAAAGCCCTATTTTACACTTCTTCCAGGCCTCGCTCCCCACCTAGGTGTCTAAGACTTTTAAGTTATACCCGGAGGACAAAAGTGCATGAGTTTCCGTCCAACGGAACCATCGCCAAAAACAATTCTTCGCATTAGGAATAAAACATAGTACAAAGAACCAACCACCACAACCACGCCTCTATGGATCCCTAGTGCGGAGTCCTAGCACGCCCAAGTCAAGTCTCTCTTAGAACTTACAGTCCTAGTAGAGAAGATAGAGTCTCTTGCCAGGCTTCTAGTCATATGTGCAACAGCTCTATCTCAGTTGATGGTGGCCGCCGGGTAACCTTAGTTGTGGCCTGCGATGGACCCGCTCTGCTGTAATAGACTCCAGCCTAAATCCACCCAATAAGCTTATAAGACAGGGTTCGTGCCAGGTGAAGTAAGGCCTCTGCCTTCTCGGTATCCGTTCTTTGGCGTGTGCTGGTATGTCGTGTGGTGGGTATTGGAGAGGATTCTGATCTTGCAAGTTTTAGGGTGATTGTTTTTTTTAGCGACGGTTGCACTTCACAAAAACTCATGCACTTTTGTCCTCCTGCAGTAACAGAAAATAACAGATTTTCCTGTCGCCTGGTTCTCCTTGCGCAAACTTTCTAGGGCCGCTGGTCAAGTTGCACTCTTTCCCCGCCAGGCTCCCACAAAGAAGCAAATACCAAGAGACCAACCGTGACCACGGGCTGAATATCAAGGCAAAAAAAAAGAAAGAAGGCGAAAGTTTCAGTCGCATCTGTGTGACAGAGCAAAGGAAAACAACATAAAAGCCCTCTCTTCCTTCCAACTTGGTGTACTTTTTTTTATTACCTTTCTCCCACTTCCACCCCTCCTCGCTCTTGCTACTCACGCTTCTTCTTTCTTGAATCTTTTCCTCTTCACTGCAGGATTGATTGATTGAGATTCCTCCACGTTCACTATAAAAAGGAGAATAAAAAGAAGATAAGAGATGAAGAGGCATGATAGCTAGAATCCCATAGTCGTTAGGGTATGATAGTTAGTTTGGGGTATGACCGGTTTAGGGTCGTGACTGCCACTTGTGGGGTTTTTCCATTCATGTGGGTTTTTCCTGTTTAGTGTGTTTGTGCACTCTCTTCTGTATTTAAGTCTGAGCTACCAGTAGAGAGCTTCCTGTATTGTACATAAAACATCACACATACGACAACCACCACTTACGTGCTTTTCTCCTGGACTTCGCGCCGTTACCTACGCTACCCCAGTCATCAGTGGGTCGTGAGCGAGCTGCCATCAGAGTGTCACTAACAGGGTATGAGCCCGGCCTGACAAGTGCTGAGAAAGCTACAAGATTATTTTTGCCTTCTAAGGAAAGGTTTTTTCACGAGTGTCGATCAATCCATCAACCCCATCAAACTGCAGTATTGCCAGCAAGTTTGAATAACATGTATCTAGCCAACAGACACTGTTTTTTGCGGAATACGCGATGAGTGAACACGAAGGTTCATCATCTATGATGGGAATGAGTTTTCCCAAACTAGATGGGACAAACTACTGCTTATGGGCTATGCGGATGACAGATGTTCTCTAGTGGAAGGGAATGTTGAAATTCTTTTGTATATTTCCTATGTATATTCAACACACTACCTTGTATTCTTTTACTTAGTTTGTGTTTCGGCTCCGCCTGTCCACCGCTTACATTACTACAGCTAAGATATATATTATGGTGTTTTATTGTTTATTTCAGGATAATATCTCGGGATTTAACATGTGCTTTCCAATCACGTGTTCAGGATTTTACGGTTGTTTATGCATCTCTTATGCACTATTCTTGGTCATGATATGTCTAATAATCGCTTCACACCCTTTTGTTTTCACGCATATAATTTTGGGATTTACTTGGTTGGATTTCAGGGTCAAACATGTTCGCACTTATGTTTCTTACATTGTTTTCCCTATATTTCTCTTGTGCATCTGGACACGCACTTTTCTATAAATAAGGTGCTACCGCCAACCTGGCTTGGAAGAATTCAGAACCGGAACTCCTACCAATCCCTTCTTCAACTCCTCGCTAAGCGTGACTCGCAAGCCCTTTCGTACTTGCGAAGTATTATCCACATAGAATAGATTGTGCCGCATTCACATTTTGAACAGGGAATTTGGGATTTGATGATCGGTGATGAAGATATTCTGAACTGGCCTGACTCAGTTATACTGGTTCTTGCCTCCGAGTATCACAAAGCTTTGGACCGATACCAAGCGCAGCGGAGGACGATCCAGAAAGCTGTTGGGACTTTTTGCTTCGGTATAACATATGCTATTGCTGTTTCCTACTACTAGAAAATTTTAAAAGTATTAGGACACCTTGGCGCCAAGAGAAGAAACCGTCCGGTGCCAAGACCTTTGAGTAAATAGGCTAAATACACCCTGAGTGGACAAAGACCTGTATCACATCAAACATTCATATTTAGCTATGAGTCCGGTCCGCCCAACTTTAAAAAAGAAGCGAGGTAAGAGAATCTATATACAGGAAGAGGCTTAGGATTAGCTAATTAGGGATAACTAGGAAAGGAGATTACCCCACGACGGCGTGCTGTAATCATCGCATATCGCTTACTGGAGATCCCTATAAGCTTCAGGCAAATCCAGAGTGTCACAGGGGTTTCAAAATCTACATCAAGTGATATCTGGAAGCACGCGCTTTCTCATGCAGAAAGAGCTAGGCTTCAAACTGAAGTTATACCCACACTCATAGTACCAGTACTTCCTCTGGTAGGATCTCCACAGGTCGCACTTTCTTCAGTGCTACCACCTGGGGCAGCACTTCCTGCTGTGCTACCTCCTCCGATGCCACTTTCTTTCGTGCTACCTCCTCTGGTAGCACTTCCTTCAGGGCTGCCACCTCTGGCGGGTCTCCCCTCGGCACCACCTCCTCCGACTTTGCTTCCTTTAATGCCACCAGCTCCTGAAGCACTCCTTTCTGGGCTGCCTTTCCCGGCAGCGCCTCCTTTGCCTTTCCTGGCAGAGCTTCCTTTGCCTCTCCCAGCAGCACTCCCTTTGCCTCTCCCGGCAGCGCTCCCTTTGCCTCTCCCGGCAGCGCTCCCTTTGCCTCTCCCGGCAGCGCTCCCTTTGCCTCTCCCGGCAGCGCTCCCTTTGCCTCTCCCGGCAGCGCTTCCATTGCTGCTTCCGGCAGCGCTTCCTTTGCTGCTCCCGGCAGCGCTTCCTTTGCTGCTCCCGGCAGCGCTTCCTTTGCTGCTCCCGGCAGCGCTTCCTTTGCTGCTCCCGGCAGCGCTTCCTTTGCTGCCTCCAGCAGTGCTTCCTTTGCTGCTCTCTGCAGCTCTCCCTTTGCCTCTCCTGGCAGCCTTTCCTTTAGTGCCACCGCTCCTAGCAGCACTTCCATTGGTGCTACCACGCTGGGCGGCGCTTTCTTTGATGCCGCCTCTTCCAGCACCTTGTTCTTTGGTTGTGCCGGCTTTCCAGAAGGCGCTTTCTTCTGAGTTGCCGCTGCTGGCACCACCTCTCTCTGTGCCAGGTCTTCTAGAAGCACTGCCATCGGTGCTACCATCTCCGGCGGTACTTGCTCCTATGCTGCCTCTCTCAGCACCACTTCCATCAATGTTGTCTCTTCTGACAGCACTCGCTTTGGTGCTGCCCCTTCCGGCAGCACTTCCATCAATGCTACTGCTTCTGGCAGCACTTCCTTCAGTGCTACCTTTGCTGGTAGCAGCTCCAGCACCTCCAGCACCTCCTCCCTTGGAACGACACTGCCTGCTACCCGTCCCTCAAGCTCAACCCCCCCAGGCACAGCTCCCCCCAACACCACGTGCTCCCGAGCTCCTTCCGCTTCTACCCAATTTGCTCCTTCAAGCATGTAACATGTGTACATGTTCCGGTAACGGTACACAGGAGCGGGCAGTGCAGGATCTCCTATGTTTAGTTGATTTATATTTGGTTTATTTGATTTGATTTCAGCTCCGC
>Ga0307509_10011765_pt1 | contig 10547 bp, 5 predicted proteins | sample 10_EM_MG_FD_202245 | JGI IMG/M metagenome (GOLD analysis project Ga0307509, IMG submission 202245) | Populus trichocarpa ectomycorrhiza microbial communities from riparian zone in the Pacific Northwest, United States - 10_EM | ecosystem: Host-associated > Plants > Roots > Unclassified | place...
CATCCTCCGGAAAATCGCCCTTCGGGGTCTTGATATAGAGCGTCACCGTCAGCGCGATGGTGGCAACGAACACGAGCATGGTCAGGAATGGAAAATCCAGCGCGCTGCGCAAGGTGCGCGCGTAGACGGCGACCACGCGCGACAGCGCCCCCTCGACAATCCGGTCGAACCAGGTCGCCCGATCCGAGGTCGTCTCCTTGATGTAGTACGCGCAGATCATCGGCGTGACGGTCAGCGACACCAGCGTCGACACCACGATCGCAAACGTCAGGGTCAGCGAGAATTCACGCAACAGGCGGCCGATAATGCCGCCCAGAAAAATCAGGGGCGCGAATGCTGCGATCAGCGACAGGCTGATCGAGAGCACGGTAAAGCCGATTTGCCGAGCCCCCTGCCGCGCCGCCTGGTAGGGCGACAAGCCGAGCTCGAGATTGCGGTACATATTCTCGATCATGACGATGGCGTCGTCGACCACGAAACCGACCGAAATCGCCAGCGCCATCAAGGACAGGTTGTTGATCGAATAGCCGGCGAACCACATGCCGGCGCAGGTTCCCGCCAACGCCAGCGGCACCGAAACACCCGCCGCCAGGGTCGGCGCGATACGCCGAAGGAAGACGAGTACGACCAGCATCACCAGGATGGCCGTCGCCAGCAAGGTATATTGCATGTCGCGCACGCTGGCGCGGATGGTTCCGGTGCGGTCGACCAGGATCGAGACATCGATCCCGGCCGGAAGCCATTGCTGTAGCTCCGGGATCAGCGCCTTCACACGATCGACGGTGTCAATGACGTTGGCATCGCCTTGCTTGGTGATCTGGATCAGAACCGCGGGCTGTTTGTTGAACCACGCGATCGAACGGACGTTCTTGACGGAATCATCGACCGCGGCGACGTCGGACAGCCGGACGAAATTGCCGTTCGCGCTCTTGATCACGATGTCGCGGAACTCCGCGGCCGTGCGCATCTGCCGGTTGACCGACAGCGTTTCGGACTGCCGGCCGCCATTGAAGATGCCGACCGGACCAAGCGGGTTGGCGTTGACGATCGCCTGCCTGACATCGTCGGTGGCGATTCCAGCATTCGACAGGGCGACCGGATTGAGCGCGATCCGTACCGCCGGCTGGTCGGCGCCGCTGACGGTGACGTCGCCAACTCCCGGAACTTGCGAGATGCGTTGCGCGAGTACGGTGTCGGCCACATCGTAAATCGCGCTCGTGGTCAGGGTCTTCGAGGTCAGCGCCAGCACGAATACGGGCTGCGCGGCCGTATTGGCCTTCCTGAATTTCGGCAGTGTCGGCAGGTCGCTCGGCAGATCGCCCAGCGAGGCGTTGATCGCCGCCTGAACGTCGCGCGCGGCGCGATCGATGTCGCGGCCGATGGCAAACTGCAGCTGGATGACGGTGGTCCCGAGCGAACTCGTCGAGGTGATCTGGTCGATGCCTGCGATTTCGCCAAGGCGCCGCTCCAGCGGCGCGGCCACCGTCGAGGCCATGACCGAAGGATCGGCTCCCGGACGGGTCGCGCTGACCCAGATCGCCGGAAAATCGACGTTTGGAAGGGGCGCTACCGGCAGGAATATATAGGCCACGACCCCGACCAGGAACAGCCCGATCGAGAGCAGCGTGGTGCCGACCGGACGCCTAATGAAGGGCTCGGAGATCGAGGCCATCTACATCCCCTCGGTTGCCCCGGCGACCGGGGTCTCGGGGACCGGCGGCGGCAACGCCTGTTCGAGGCGCCGATTGATACGGTCGAGGGCGAGATAGATCACAGGCGTCGTATACAGCGTCAGCAACTGGCTCAGCAGCAGGCCGCCGATGATGGAAATACCGAGCGGAAAGCGCAGCTCGGCGCCGGTACCGGTTTCGATCGCGAGCGGCAGCGCGCCGAACAATGCGGCAAGCGTCGTCATCATGATCGGGCGGAAGCGCAACAGACAGGCCTGCACGATCGCTTCCGTCGCCGGCAGGCCCTGATGACGCTCCGCTTCCAGCGCGAAATCGATCATCATGATCGCGTTCTTTTTGACGATGCCCATCAGGAGAATGATGCCGATCAGACCGATCACAGACAGATCCTGTCCGAACAGCATCAGCGCCAGAATGGCCCCGACGCCGGCCGATGGCAGGGTCGAGAGGATGGTGATCGGATGGATATAGCTCTCATAGAGCACGCCCAGCACGATATAGATCGTGATGATGGCCGCCAGGATCAGCCAGGGCTGGCCCGAGAGCGATTTCGAAAACTCGGCCGCGTCGCCCGAATATAGCCCGACAATGCTGCCGGGCATGCCGATCCGGGTTTCAATCGCCTTGACGGCTTCGACAGCATCGCCGAGCGCAGCCCCCGGCGCCAGATTGAAGCTGAGCGTGATCGCGGGAAACTGGGCCTGATGCGAGATCGCCAGCGGTGCCGTGGTCCGGGTCAGGGTCGCGACCGCCGATAGCGGCACCTGCGCGCCGCCGACGCCGGGCAGATAGAGTTTTGACAAAATCGAGGGATCTCGCTGGTAGACCGGAAGGGCCTCGAGCACCACCCGGTACTGGTTGGCCTGGCCATAGATGGTCGAAATCTGCCGCTGCGCGAAGGAGTCGTTCAGGGTGTCGTTGATCCCCTGCAAACTGACGCCGAGCTGGCCGGCGCGCTGACGATCGACATCGATCTGCGCGCGCAGGCCGCCATCGAGAGCTTCCGACGACACATCCCGGACCAATGGATCCCGGCGCAGTTCGGCAACCAGCTTCTTCGCCCATTCCGTGACCTGGGCCTGGTCCGTGCCGGTCAGCGTATATTGATACTGCGAACGGCTGGACTGGGTGCCGATCTGCACGTCCTGCACGGGCTGGAAATAGATCGTCATGCCGGGGATCGCGGCGGTGAGCCGCTTCAGACGGTCGATCACGACCACGACGTCGTCGCGCCGCTCGCCGCGCGGCTTCAGCGTCATCACCAGCCGCCCGACATTGGTGGTCGGATTGACGGAGCCCGCGCCAATGACGGAGACAACCCCGGTCACGTCGGGGTCGGCCTTGATCGCGGCGGCGGCCTGGGTCTGCCGGCTCTGCATCTCGGCGAACGATACGTCGGGACCGGCTTCGGTGACGGCTGTGATCGAAGCGGTGTCCTGCAGCGGCAGGAAGCCCTTGGGCGCCACGGCATAAAGCAGGAGCGTCGCGGCCAATGTGGCAATGGTGACGAACATGGTCGCGGGCTGGTGCCGAAGCACCCAGAGCAGGCTGCGATGATAGACATCGACGGTGCGGTCGATGAAACGGCTGACCGCGGCAAGACCGGGCACCGTCAATTCCTCGCCGACATGCTTCAGCAGCCGCGAGCACATCATCGGCGTCAGCGTCAGCGAGACCACCGCTGACGTGACGACCGCAATCGTCAATGTCAGCGCGAACTCACGGAACATGCGCCCGACGAGGCCCGACATGAACAAGAGCGGAATGAACACCGCGATCAGCGACACCGTCAGCGAAATCACGGTAAAGCCGATTTCGCTCGCGCCGCGCAGCGAGGCGCTCATCGCGGACTCGCCGTTCTCCATGTGGCGGACGATGTTCTCGATCATCACGATGGCGTCGTCGACGACGAAGCCGGTCCCGATCGTGAGCGCCATCAGCGACAGATTGTCGAGGCTGAAGCCCGCGAAATACATGACGCCGAAGCTCGTGATCAGCGAGAGCGGCAGCGCCACCCCCGCGATCAAGGTGGCGCGCAGCGAGCGCAGGAACAAAAGCACCACGAGCGTCACCAGGACGACGCTGAGGATGAGGGTGAACTGCACGTCGCGCACCGAGGCGCGGATCGTCACGGTGCGGTCGCTGACCACATTCAAATTGACGCCGGCCGGGATCGCCCGCTGCATTTTGGGAATTTCGGCGCGGATCTGGCGCACCACCTCGATGACATTGGCGCCGGGTTGCCGCTGGATATCCATGACGACGGCAGGCGTGCCCTGGTACCAGCCGCCGGTGCGGTTGTTTTCCAGCCCATCGACGATGACCGCGACGTCGCCAATGGTCACTGGCGAGCCGTTGCGGTAGGCGATGATGATGGGCTTATAGGCCTCCGCATCGACGATCTGGTCGTTGGCGGCAATCGTATAGGCCTGCTGCGCGCCGTCCAGCGACCCCTTCGGGCCGGAGACGTTGGCGTTGGCAATCGCGGCGCGGAGGTCCTCCATGCCGATGCCATAGGCTGCAAGCCTTGCGAGATCGGCCTGCACCCGCACCGCGGGCTTCAGGCCGCCCAGCACCGTGACCCGCCCGACCCCGGAAATCTGGCTGAGCCGCTGCGCCAGAAAGGTATCAGCGATATCGCTCATGGCGCGCAGCGAAATCGTCTCCGACGTCAGCGCGAGCGTCAGAACCGCGGCATCAGCGGGGTTCACCTTGGCGTAGGTCGGCGGGTAAGGCAGGGTTTTCGGCAGCACGCCCGCGGCCGCGTTGATCGCGGCCTGCACGTCCTGGGTGGCGCCGTCGATGTCGCGGTTCAGATCGAACTGCAGCGAGATCTGGCTGACCCCGAACGAACTCGTCGAGTTCATCGATGACAGTGACGGAATCTGGCCGAGTTGGCGCTCGAGCGGCGCGGTAATCAGCGATGCGATCACGTCGGGGCTTGCGCCCGGCAATTGCGTCGTCACCTGCACGGTCGGGAAGTCGACCTGGGGCAATGCCGAAACCGGCAGCGCCCAATAACCAAGCGCCCCGCTGATCAGGAGCGCGATGCCGAGCAGCGAGGTCGCGACCGGCCGGCGAATAAAGGGTTCGGAGACGCTCATCACGGCGTCCTTGTGGCTGACGGTTCAATCGACAAATTTTTGGCTCATGGCTGCGCCTTCGCCCCGCCACCCGACGAATCACTCTCGCTTTGCGCACCGCGCCTGCGCCGTTCGCCATCCTTGCCCGGGCTGTCCTTGCCCTGGCTATCCTTGGCCGCTGAGTCCTTTGCGTCCCCCGCCTTCGCCGGACCATCCTTGGCTTGCGGACCGCGGCTGCCCTTCTTGCGCGGCGCGAGGTCGGCGGACGGCGCCTGCTCGTCTTTCCCGACGATGACCTTCGCGCCGTCCGACAGGTTGGCAAAACCGGTCGTCACCACGCTGTCGTTCGCCGACAGGCCGCTTCCAATCACCGCCTGGGTTTCGTTCTGCTGCGTCACCGTCACGGGCTTGGCCGCGACGATATCGCCGTCGCCAATGACATAGCTGAATGCCCCGACCGGACCGCGCTGCACGGCTGACGTCGGCACCACCAGCGCTTGCGCTATCGTGTCTACCTTCAGACGGACATTGACGAATTGGCCCGGCCAGAGCTGGAAACTGCCGTTCGGGAATTCGGCCTTGAGCTTCAGGGTTCCCGTGGTCGGATCGACCTGATTGTCAATGCCGGTGAGCTTGCCGGTATCGATTACCGTCACGCCGTCATTGCCGAACACATCGACCGCGAGCGCGCCCTTGGCGGACGCGGCGTTCACCCGCATGATCTGCTGCTGCGGCAGGCTGAACTGCACCGCGATCGGCTGCAGCTGGGTGATAACGACAAGTCCGGTCGCGTCGGAGGCATGGATGATGTTGCCCTGGTCGACCTGACGCAGGCCGGCACGGCCCGAGAGCGGCGCCACGATCTTGGTGTAGGAGAGCGTCGCCTGTGCATTCTCAACCGCGGCCTGATCGGCGTTGATCAGCGCCTCCTGCTGCGCGACGAGGGCGCGCTGCGTATCGGCCTGCTGCTTGGAGCCGGCATTGGCGGCGGCCAGTTGCTGATAGCGGATCAGGTCGAGACGCTGGTTGGCGAGTTGCGCCTCATCCTGCGCCTTCTTTGCGACAGCCTGGTCGTACTGGGCCTGGTAAATCGCGGGGTCGATCTCGCCGATCACGTCGCCCTTCTTGACGTCCTGCCCCTCGGTGAAATTGACCGCGATCAGCTTGCCGTCGACCTGCGAGCGCACGGTCACCATGTTCAAAGCGCGCACCGTGCCGACGCCGTCAAGATAAACCGGCACGTCCATGATGCGCGGCTTCGTCGCCAGCACGGGAACCGGCAGATCCGGGCGCCCGCCGCCCTTGGTCGCCTGCTTCTGCTGGATCGCCGTCCAGCCGATATAGCCGAGCCCGCCGAGAATCAGGAGCGTGATCGCGATCGACACCGTCCGACGGCGCGCGCCAGACCGGGCGCGTGTCACCGCTTCCCGCGCCACCTTCGTGGTCTCGTTTTCCGGCTTAAAGAGCATCGACCGGCCTTTCCATCCTTGGCTCCCAGCCCCCCCCCAGCGCCTGATAGAGACTTACGATCGCAAGCAGGCGAGCGAGCTGTGCCTGCCACAGCGCATCTTCCGCCTGAAATAGGGTCGTTTGCGTATTTAGCACGGTCACAATGTCAGCTGTTCCGGCCCGCAGCTGCTGCTCAGACAATTCAAAGGCCCGCCGCGAGGACGCCACCACCTCTCGCTGCAGGCGCAGCTTGATCGTGGTCTGCTTGATCGAATAGAGCGCATTGTCGACGTCGGTGAAGGCCGAGACGACGGTCTTGCGGTAGGTCTGCAGCAACTCATCCTGTCTGGCCTTGGCGTTTTCAAAATTGCCGAGAATCTTGCCGCCGTCGAAGATCGGCTGTGTCAGGCCGCCGACCAGACTGAAGAACGCCGCATGCGGCTGGAATAAGGAGACGAGGGCGGAACTTTGGTAGCCGCCCTGCCCGGTCAGCTGGATGCTGGGAAAGAACTGCGCGCGGGCACTGCCGACATTGGCGGTCGCGGACGCGAGCTGCGCTTCCTGGCGTCGGATATCCGGCCGCTGCGTCAACAGCTCCGAAGGCAGCCCGGGGGTCACGCGCGGCGATGAGATCTGGTCGAGCGAGCCGCCGATCACGCGTATGCTTTCCCGCGGCCGCGACACCAATAGCGCGAGCGCGTTGATATTCTGATCGAGGGTTTGCCGCAGCGGCGGCACCTGCGCCTTCTGGTTGCCGAGAACGCTTTCCTGCTGCGCGACGTCGAGATCCGTTCCCGTGCCGGCGTTCTTCCGCGCCTTGATGGCGTCGAGGACGCGCGTGGCGCTGGCGATGTTGCGCGCGGCGGTACGAAGCCGGTCCTGCGAGGCCAGCACCTGGAAATAGGCATTGGCCACGCTGGTCAGCGTGGTGAGCGCAACGACGTCGCGATCGAAGCGGTCGGCGGTCGCGGTTTCTTCCGCCGCCTGCAGCGCGTCGCGATTTTGCCCCCAGAAATCGAGCTGGTAGGACGCGCTGAGCGACGCCGAATAGTTGACCGTCTCGCGGCCGCCGTTGGTCAATCCGCTGGCGCTCGCGCCCGACGTGCGGGAATAGGTTTCCTGCCCATTGCCGGACAGACTTGGCAGCAACGCCGCGCCGGTCTGGCGGGCCAGCGCATCCGCCTGGACGAAACGCGCAACGGCGGCGGCGATGTCGAGATTGACCCGCTGGGCTTCTTCCATCAGCGAGGTCAATTCGGGCGAGCCGAAGCCGCGCCACCAGTCAAGCCTTGGTTGTCCATTCGGGGTGATGGCGCCCGCCGCTTTGTAGGCGCCGGGAATATCGAGAGCCGGATCGGGAACGTCCTGCGTCAGGACACAGCCCGCCAGGTTCGTGGCGAGGCATAACGTCGCAAGCGAGCGCGTCGCGCGGATCGTCCGCGAAGCGGCAGCATTGAGGCGTCCGACTGCTGCAATCGGGATAGGCCGCGTCACATTGATCCTCCGCCGGGGGGCGCCCCGGCTTCCTGCCTTGTCCATCGGAAGATCGAATTGTCACCGGAAGTCAACGCAATTCCGAGACGTTTGCAGCCACGCTGCTTCCTCTGGCACCTGCCCCGCATACTAACGGCAGGACCTGATCCCGGACAGCCCCGTTTCGACCTAGCTTGTTGATCGTTTGACGATATTGCGGCGGACCACCAAATTCATCCTAGGCCCATTTCATCGTAGTTACTTTGATTCGATGACCAAACGTGGCAGGCAATCTTACGAAGATTTCATCCGATTGCCCCGCTTCTGCATCCCAAAAAACGTCGTGCATAGCGCCGGCCGGAGCCGCTGAAACTTCCATTGCCAGGCAACGTAGCTTGGCTGATCAACAACATTGGGGGACCCCTGGATGCACGTCGCGGTTATTGGAACAGGAATTGCCGGCAATGCCGCGGCGTGGGCTCTCTCCAATCGTTATCCGGTGACGGTTTATGAACGCGAATTGCGTCCGGGCGGACACAGTCACACCGTCAACATCGACTATGAGGGCACACCGATCGCAGTGGACATCGGCTTCATCGTCTATAACGAGCTCAATTATCCGGATCTGACGGCCATGTTCGCCCATTTGGGCGTCGAGACCGTCGAGAGCTGCATGAGCTTTGCGATGACGGCCGACGGCGGTCGATTCGAATGGAAAGGCGGCGGCAACAGCTGGTTCGATACCGCCAAGGGACTGTTCGCCCAACCCAGGAACCTGCTATCGCCATCCTATCTGTGGATGCTTCGCGACATCCTGACGTTCAACACCCAGAGCGTTAAGGATTATCAGGCGGGCAAACTCGCAGGCGTGACGCTGCGTGACTATTTCCGCAAGAATCATTTCGCGCCGCGTCTGCTGACTGACTATCTCGCACCGATGGGCGCCGCGATCTGGTCCGCCCCGGCGGAGGAGGTCCTCGACTTTCCGGCCGAAAATTTCGTTGCCTTCTTCAACAACCACCGGTTGCTGCAATATGATCGTCCGGTGTGGCGCACCGTCAAGGGCGGCAGCCGGCGCTATGTTGATCAACTCACCGCGCGCTTTCGCGACCGGATTCGGCTGGGCTGTTCAGTCACCTCGATCGAGCGCACGCCGCATGGCGTCGTCGTCCACGACAGTCACGGCAAGCGAGAAACCTACGACCACGTCGTGCTCGCCTCTCACAGTGACCAGGCACTCGGCATGCTGGCGGACGCCGACGCGCGCGAACATGAAATTCTCGGCGCCATCGGCTATTCGCCGAATACCGTGTACTTGCATCGCGACGAGAGCCTGATGCCGAAACGGCGGCGCGCGTGGGGGTCCTGGAATTTCCTGCGCTGGCAGCGCGAGGGAGCGGCCCAGAACGACGTCTCGGTCAGCTACTGGATGAATCGCCTGCAGGCAATCGATAACGACAAGCCGTTGTTCGTCAGCCTCAATCCGCCATTCGCGCCGCGCCCGGAACTGACCTTCGGCAGATACGCCTGCGAGCATCCGCAGTTCAGTACGGCGGCCTTTGCCGCCCAGAAGCGGCTCGGCGAAATTCAGGGCAAGCGGCGCACCTGGTTCTGCGGCGCATGGACCGGATACGGCTTCCACGAGGACGGCTTGCGCTCGGGCCTTGCCGTTGCCGAAGCGCTCGGCGTCGTCGCGCCATGGCGCGAGACGCCGCCCGAACTGGCGGAGGCCGCGGAATAGCGATGGCAGGCCAGGCCACACAGACTGGAACGCCGGACGAGGCCGCCGCGCTGTATTTCGGCGATGTCATGCATGCGCGGCTGAAGCCGATCGGCCACCGCTTCAGCTATCGCGTCATGAGTCTCTTGATCGACCTCGACCGGCTCGATGAAGCGGATCGGTTGAGCCCGTTGTTCGCCGTCAATCGCGCGGCCCTCTACAGTTTCCACGAAGCCGATCACGGCGAGCGCGACGGTTCGAGCCTGCGCGCCTATGCGCAACGTTGCGCGGCCAGTCGGGGCATCGACCTCAGCGGCGGACGCGTCACGCTGCTGTGTTACCCCCGGCTGTTCGGCTACACCTTCAATCCGTTGTCGGTCTATTTCTGCCACCATGCCGACGGGACCCTTGGCTTGATGATCTATGAGGTCCGCAACACCTTCGGTGACATCCACTCCTACGTGCTTCCGGTGAAACCGGGGGAAACCAGCTGCGCCGGAATCCGGCAGGAGCAGGACAAGCTGTTCTACGTGTCCCCGTTCATCGAGATGGCGATGCGCTATCGTTTCCGCATTTCCCCGCCGGGTGAGGACGTCAAGCTGCGGATTCTCGAGACCGATCGCGACGGCCCCCTGCTCGCCGCGACCTTCACCGGGCGCCGCCGCGCCCTGACCTCGGCGGCGTTGCTGCGGTCGTTCATCGCGCTGCCGCTTCTGACCTTCAAGATCATGGCTGCGATCCATTGGCAGGCGCTGCGGCTCTGGCTCAAGGGCGCTCGCTTGGTGCCACGATTGAGGGCTCCGGCCGATCTTGCTGCACCGCACTATAACGCGCGCGCGCTCAAGGACTGACAGTCCAATGCTTGACTTTGTTGGCGGCCTTGATGCGGCTGTCGCGAAATACCGCCTTGGCGAGCGGCGAAAGCCGCGCTTATATATTGGATTGGCGCCAGTCCTATGGAAATCCGTTCCGATCAAGGCCGGAACGAACGCGAACCTCGGGCGGCGCGGGAATGCGGAGGGTTGAGTGGAATTGCCATGCCGGACGTGATTTCGGTAACGCCTGAGACTGTCGACACGAAGTTTCCGGACCTGCCCCGGCTGGTCCGCCTGGCGCTCGGATTTGGCGCAA